>Ga0213872_10000466_pt1 | contig 32902 bp, 25 predicted proteins | sample VelepicomBERX_R2_FD_160071 | JGI IMG/M metagenome (GOLD analysis project Ga0213872, IMG submission 160071) | Rhizosphere microbial communities from Vellozia epidendroides in rupestrian grasslands, the National Park of Serra do Cipo, Brazil - RX_R2 | ecosystem: Host-associated > Plants > Roots >...
GGCGCAGGAAGTGGCGGAATACGGCACGGCGATCACCTCGTCCGCGCACTACCTCGACCTTGCGCTCACCCGCTACAAAGCTGGCATCGATAGCTATCTCAACGTTGTAACCGCGCAGAACAGCGTGCTTACAAACCGCGAAACGCAGGTGCAAACCCAACTGCGGCAGATGACGGCGAGCGTCTCGCTGATCATGGCACTGGGCGGCGGCTGGGATGCTTCTCAGCTTCCGCGGTATGAGGAAGTGCTGCAGAAACCGGCAAAGTGGTCTCCGGCGACCAGTCCGGCTCCGGTAGCTCCAGTCGCTCCGGCGAATCCGCCGGAGGTACCCAGCATCCCACTGCCGTCGGACCCGGATACAGGTACGTCGCCATCTGCAGCGCCGAATCGGCGTTAGCCTGAAACAGCGGCGGCTCAGCGCAAGTCCACTTCGCATGAAAAGTGACGAACTGACGGTTCTACGCAAGCAGCTTGCTAGCGCATTGACGGGCAGCGAGACGCATATCGACTTCGAGTCAGCGTTGCACGACTTCCCGTCGAAAGTGCGCGGAGTGAAGCCGCACGGGCTCCCGCACACGGCGTGGCAATTGCTTGAGCACATGCGGATCGCTCAAAACGACATTCTGGAATTTTCCCGCAACCCTAACCATCAATCGCCCAAATTCCCTGAGGGCTATTGGCCGGGGGCGGAAGCTCCGCCTGATGATGCGACTTGGGATGCCAGCATACGGGCGTTCCAGAAGGATGCGAGAGAGCTGAAAGAACTGACACAACGAGGCGATCTGTTCACGCCCTTCCAGCATGGCCAGGGCCAGACGCTTCTCCGCGAGATCCTGCTGGTAGCCACTCACAACTCCTACCATCTCGGGCAACTCGTTCTTCTAAAGAAAATGCTCCTGAGCGGCGGTTAAAACACACCCCGCTGGCATTCTGCCAGCGGCTGTCCTATAATCGAGGAAGAATTCACGGGTCTCATGCTCCTCCTTATTCAGAGCAGCCTCCTCATTAGCGTGGCCATTACTGGCCCTGCCTGAGACCTCGTGTACTACGAAATTTTCGAGGCCACCGGCGGGGATCTCCAGCCGGTGGCCTTTTGCTTTTAACAATGAACTTTTGCTGAGACGATTTCAGGACAACCTCCTTTATGAAGATCTTTACCTTCGACACCACGCTTCGTGACGGCACGCAAGGCGAGTCGGTCTCTTTCTCCGTTGAAGACAAACTACTCATTGCGGAGAAGCTCGATGACCTTGGTATTGACTACATTGAAGGCGGCTGGCCTGGCTCGAACCCCAGAGACAGGGAGTTCTTTGAGCGAGCCAAGCACTTGAAGCTGAAGCATGCGCGCCTGACCGCATTCGGTGCGACCCGCTTCGCCAAAAATCCCGTCGACAAAGATCAGAATGTCGCCGAGTTATTGAATGCTCAGACGCCGGTGGTATCCATCTTCGGCAAGACCTGGGATTTTCACGTCCGGCGCGCCCTCGGCATTACTGAGGAAGAAAATCTGCAGTTGATTTCAGATACGATCGCCTATCTGAAGGAGCACGGCCGCGAGGTCGTCTATGACGCCGAACACTTCTTTGACGGCTACAAAGCAAACGCGACCTATGCACTCAAGACGCTGGAGGCGGCAAAGAATGCCGGGGCTAGTGTGCTTTGTTTGTGCGATACCAATGGCGGCACGCTGCCCATGCAGTTGGCTGAGCTCGTGGCGCAAGTCCGCAGCCGTTTTGATGGCGTTATCGGCATTCACTGCCATAATGATTCCGAAGTTGCCGTCGCCAACACTCTGGTTGCCGTAGAGGCAGGGGCTACTCACGTGCAAGGCTGTATCAATGGATACGGCGAGCGCTGCGGCAACGCGAATCTGTGCTCCGTCCTGGCCAATCTGGAACTGAAGCTCGGACACACCACGGTCGGCAATGAGAACCTCAAGCGGCTGACGGATGTCGCAAAGTTCATCGCGGAAATGGCGAATCTGCCCTTGCGGCGCGATCAGGCTTTCGTAGGAGCCAGCGCGTTCGCGCACAAGGGCGGCATTCACGTAAGCGCTGTCATGAAAGACGCGTCGACCTACGAACACGTACAACCGGAAATGGTCGGGAATCGACAGCGCGTCCTGCTCAGCGATCTTTCAGGTCGCAGCAATATCGCCTACAAATTGAAGCAGCTCGGCTTCAATGATTCGCTTGCGGAGACCGCCGGACGCGAGATTCTGCAGCGTATAAAGCAGATGGAACACCAGGGATACGACTTCGAAGCATCCGAAGGCACCTTCGAGCTTTTAGTCCGCGAAGCCGCACATCCGGAGTTTCATCCGTTCGAGGTAGTGGACTATGAAGCCACCACCAAGCTGCACGGCGGCGGCGATGAAACCGTGACCACCGCGAGTGTCACGCTGCGCATCGGCGACTCCGTTCACTCGTCCACCGCCACCGGTCACGGGCCCGTGCACGCCCTCGACGTTTGCCTGCGTCAGTGTCTGGCGGCCATTTATCCGGCGATCATGAACGTCCATCTCACCGACTACAAGGTCCGCGTGTTGGGCGGCAAAGGCGGTACGGAATCAAAAGTGCGCGTGCTGGTCGAGTGGACCGATCACCAACGCAATTGGGCGACAGTCGGCATCTCTGATAACGTCATCGATGCCAGTTGGCGCGCGCTCGTCGATGCCCTGCGGCTGGAGCTCATGCGGCTGCTCGAAACGGACAAACCGGCCAGGGCGAGTGTTCACGACTACAGTTGGGCGGTGTAAATTCCCCGGCACGAGCCCCATCGTAGAATCTCCTACATGAAGGCTGTTGTTGCTGATCCAGTCGGCGGCCCCGAAAATCTTCAACTGATGGACCTGCCCACGCCGCAGCCCGGCGAAGGTGAGGTCCTGGTCAAGATCGAATCCATTGGCGTCAACTACATCGACGTTTACTTCCGTAGCGGCCTCTATAAAGCGCCCGAGACGCCGGTCAAGCTTGGCAACGAAGCCGCTGGCACAGTAGCCGCCGTCGGCAAGGGTGTGGTGAGTGTTCGCGTCGGCCACCGCGTTGCGTACGCCATGGCGCGCGGCTCCTACGCCGAATATGCAGTGGTGCCGGAGCGTTTGCTTGTTGAGATCCCGGATTCCGTCAGCTTTGAACAGGCTGCGGCGGTGATGCTGCAGGGCATGACCGCTCACTATCTGACTCACTCCACTTTCCCGCTCAAAGCCGGGCATACCTGTCTCATTCATGCAGCGGCCGGGGGCGCAGGCCTGCTGATAGTGCAAATGGCCAAGATGGCGGGCGCAAGAGTCATCGGCACAACCTCCACTGCGGAAAAAGCGAAGCTTGCACAAGCGCAGGGTGCGGATCACATGATCCTCTATACCCGGCAGGATTTCGTCGCGGAAGTGAAGCGCATCACCAATGATGCAGGCATCGACGTCGTCTACGATTCAGTCGGCAAAACGACCTTTCATAAAAGCCTCGACTGTCTGAAACCTCGCGGTCTGATGGTCAGCTTCGGCCAATCGGGCGGCGCCGTGGGCGAGATTGATCCGCTGGTCCTGAGCCAGAAAGGATCGCTTTTCCTTACGCGGCCCACTCTGGCAAATTACGTAAGCGATCCCACAGAGTTGAAGTGGCGGGCATCGGACGTACTTAACTGGATCGCGTCCGGACGCCTGAAAGTGCAGATTTATCGGACCTGCCCCTTGGCCGAAGCGGCGCAAGCGCACCGCGACCTGGAAGCGCGAATAACCACCGGCAAGCTCCTGCTGAAGCCCTGAGGATTGATTTGACGGACCACAATGAGCACCAACATCGCCGGGAGCGGCTGCTCCCCGCTCTCGAATCAGCCCGCGCAGGTGCATTTTTCACGACGGCGCTTCCGAACGTGCGCTATCTCAGCGGATTCACGGGAAGCAACGCGGCTCTCTTAGTAACCCCCGATCGCGCTCTTCTTTTTACAGACCCGCGCTATCAGACCCAGGCTCCGCAGGAATCAGACTGCGAGGTCAAGATAGCCAAAGGGCCGCTTTTGCCCGAAGCCGGAAAGTGGCTCAAACGGTTGCGCCTCAAGTCGTTCGGTTTTGAGCAGAACCGGATCAGTTTCGAAGAATACCAACAATTGAAGAGCGTGGCCGACGGCGTGCGGTTCAGGCCGTTGTCGGGCACTGTGGAAGAGCTCCGAATGGTCAAATCGCCGGCCGAGGTCGCCACGATCCGGGCCTCCGTCCAACTGAACTCGGCTGCGCTCGAGCAGGCCTTGGATCATTTCCGGCCTACTATGAGCGAGGTCGATCTCGCAGCCGAAATCGAGTATCGTATGCGTCTGCTGGGCGCCGATGGCACGGCTTTTCAGACCATTGTCGCCTCCGGCCGGCGCAGCGCCCTGCCCCACGCCCACCCGACAGATCATCCCATTCAGGCTGATCAACTATTATTAGTGGATATGGGCGCGAACGTCGCTGGATACGCCAGCGACATGACCCGTACCCATGCCGTTGGCAAGTTGGAGGCGAAGGTCCGGCGGATGTACCGGGCCGTGTTGGAAAGCCAGCTTGCTGCAATTGATGCGGTAAAGCCGGGAATTCTTTGCGCCACCGTCGACCGGGCTGCTCGTCAGGTATTGCGCAGCTACGGACTGGATAAGCTGTTCATTCACTCGACTGGACACGGACTCGGCCTGGAAATTCATGAGCGGCCGCGAGTCGGCCGCAGGGAAAGGACGAAGCTGGAACCGGGCATGGTGATCACAGTGGAGCCTGGTGTCTATGACGAAGCCCTCGGCGGCATTCGCATCGAAGACACCGTGGTGGTCACCTCTAAGGGCTGTGAGGTCCTGACGCCAACCGGTAAAGAGCTGATCGTTCTGTAAGTGAGCCGGGCATGGTTGCTTCGGCATGAGTAAACGATGACGATTCAAGAGATCAGAGAGTTAATTCAGTTTGTGCGTGATACCGGTATCGCGGAGCTGGAAGTTCAGTGGGGCGAGGATCGCGTCCGCATCAAGGGCGCCGGCGGCGCCAACCACGATTTCGTGATTCCAGGCGCAGTGCCGGTTCCCATAGCAGTGCCGGCCGCTGGTCAGTCGGCTATCCCGGCTGGGGCACCCGTCACTGTGGCTGCGGCCCCGTCCGCGCCGGCCGAAGAAGACCGCCACATGATTGTGAAATCTCCCATTGTCGGCACATATTACGATGCTCCTTCACCCGGCGCGGACCCCTTCGTCAAAGTCGGCGATCGCGTCGAACCCAAACAAGTGCTCTGCATCATCGAGTCGATGAAGCTCATGAACGAAATTGAGGCGGAGACTGCGGGCACCGTTGTCGCCAAGCACGTCGAAAACGGCCGGCCAGTGGAGTACGGCGAGTCTCTGTTTACTATCCGCCCGCTATAACACAAAGCACTGGAAATGTTTCGTAAAATTCTTATTGCGAACCGCGGCGAAATCGCGCTCCGCGTGATATGCGCTTGTAAAGATCTCGGCATCAAAACGGTTGCCGTCTATTCGGAAGCGGACCGCCACAGCCTTCATGTTCGCTTCGCCGACGAAGCGATCTGTGTAGGACCTGCCAAAAGTACGCTCAGTTATCTCAATGTGGCGTCCGTCATGAGCGCCGCTGAAATCACCAATGTCGACGCCGTCCATCCCGGCTACGGTTTTCTGAGCGAAAATGCCGATTTCGCGGAAGTGTGCGACCTGTCCGGCATCAAGTTCATCGGTCCCAAGCCCGACGTGATCCGCGACATGGGCCTGAAGCAGCGCGCTCGCGCGATTATGGAAGACGCCGGCGTTCCCATCCTGCCCGGCTCGCGCGGCGTTCTCAAGAGCGTGGACGAAGCACTCGCGCTTGCCTCCGAAATCGGCTATCCCATTATGCTGAAGGCGGCCGCCGGCGGCGGCGGTCGAGGCATGCGCATTGTACGCTCTGAATCCGAGCTGCCGAATCTTCTCGCGCAGGCGCAGTCGGAAGCCGAAGCGGCATTCTCCTGCGGCGACGTCTATATGGAGAAGCTGGTCGAAGCGCCGCGCCACATTGAGTTCCAGGTTCTCGGCGACGAACACGGCCACGTCGAAATCCTCGGCGAACGTGAGTGCTCCATCCAGCGGCGTCACCAGAAGCTGATCGAAGAATCACCCTCGCCGTCTGTCACGCCCAAGCTCCGCGCCAAAATATCCGACGGCCTCCGCAAAGCCATGAAAGCCATCGGCTACACGAATGCAGGCACGGTGGAGTTCCTGATGGACGAAAGGAAGAACCTCTACTTCATCGAGGTGAATGCACGCATCCAGGTGGAGCATCCGGTAACGGAATTCGTCACTGGCATCGATCTCGTCAAATCGCAGATTCGCATCGCCGCCGGCGAGAAACTCGCCGAGGTTCTCGGAGGTCCGGTAACGATGCACGGCCACGCTATCGAATGCAGGGTGAACGCCGAGGATCCGCGCACCTTTGCACCTTCACCCGGCCGGATTACCGGGCTGAATCTTCCCGGTGGAATCGGCGTGCGGGTGGATACCGCCGCTTACACAGACAGTGTGATTCCGCCTTATTACGATTCGCTCGTGGCTAAGCTTATTACGCATGGGAAGGATCGCACTGAATCGATCCATCGAATGCGGCGTGCGCTGAGCATGTTCGTTGTGGAGGGCATCCACACCTCAATTCCGCTGCACGAGCAAATACTCTGCGATCAGAATTTCCTGGCGGGCAGATTCGATACCACATTCCTGAATCATTTCAAGTTCAGGGAACGGAATGTCGCCGAGCCCGCCGCGGTCGGGAAATAGCCGCCTATTTCCCAGCCATCTGGTCCGGATGGCGCCTGTTGTGCCACCACAGCTTCACGTCCGGCCAGAACTCCTTCAGCACCTGCGAAGTGGCGTCGGTCGCGAGCGCAACTCCCCAGTTCTCCATAAAACCACCCACGTTGCGGTCATCGGGATAGTAGGAAAGACCTATTCCTGACGCAATCCCGTTTCCAACGACCTCGGCGTAGTTGAAAGTGGTCCCGCCGGAATCTGTGCGCGTCACGAAGATGCGGCTTAGGGCGTAAAGCGTCCGGTGAGTTTTCGTGCCTTCTGACAGGCGGAAGTAGCGCGGGTCCTCATGCAGGAGGATCGGCATGAAAGCTTCCGTAAACATGTTCCCTGTCACCTGATCGCAATAAGCTGTCCCGAACCGCTTGGCATACCCCTCAACGCCCTGGCCGAATTCCGCATGGCTGTTGTCCAACTGGGATATCCCTGCGTACGCCATGCCAAGAAGAACCAGGGGATAATCGAAGGAATCCTTCAGCGCGATCTTCGTTTTTGCACCCGGCGAGATTGGCTGATATTCCGCGGTTTTTTCGGCGGTGCGGTAATTTGGCAACACGCCAAAGATACGTTTGTCTTCGCCCGCAGCCGTCTTTCCAGGCGCTTGCACTCCTGGCTGTTCGGAGAGCGGCAACTGCCCCGGCTGCGGCGGCCGATCCTGTACGGCGGTCGCCTGCTCTTGAGAGACACTCTGCTGTGATTGCGCATCGTCAGAGAGCACCGATGAAGTGCCTGAAGCCGTCGCCGTATTATTTCGGGCAACCTGGGCAAGCTCCTGTGCTGAAACGAAACCCGGCTTGAAGCTCACCAGCGAGACCAGAAAGAAGAAGAGCGAGCGCTCGTTAACTATTCGGCTAAACGCCATTTTTGTGCTTTATCCTAGAGATTCAAAGTCGATTTAAAGATTCGAAAGCGGCTCCGGGAGTCGGCCATCGTTTTCGGGCCTCCTGCAAGGGACGTAAGCAGTTCTACGCAGGTTATCCAAAGACTGTAGTAATTTGCGATTCATCAACTGTTGTTTTTTTGTAGAGGCTGAGCCCATTGGCTGCGCACAGAAATTATCTTGGCGGAGCAATGCTCAACCGGGCGTTCAAAAAATCTGGAACCGTGATTGCCGAGGAACAATCGAACGATTGAAGATATGGCGAAAACTTCTAGCAAGGAAGTGCGATGACGACTCCACCCGAGCCCACTCGTAGCAGATCGGGGAGCATTTCTCGCTCGTCCTCTTTTAAGTATTACATTCATGACGGCACTGACGCCTGCAGGCTCCAGCTAATAGGCGAATTAACCGAGACTGAAGTAACGGATCTCGATGGATGCTGGCGCACCGCCAGAACAACTCTCGGCAGCCGCAAACTGGTGTTGGACGTTCATGCCCTGGCGCGGGTAGACGAGGCCGCAAAGCAATGGCTCGCTGCCATGGCGGTTGAGGGCGCGCATTTCTTCCCGGATTCGTATCTCCGCGGCGCGATCGCCAGCGATACTCCGCTCGCCAAGCCGGCAGCCGCCCCAGAGAAGCTCTCGTTCTGGGGCCGGATCCTCGGATGGCTGCGCGGCTCACCCGTAACAACCGAGTAAGACTACACAAGAACGGTGAACGCCGATTCTGTTCGGGTGACCGGCCGGTACGCAGTATCCCGTTCCACCGGTTCTCTCCCGGCCTCGCGAATCAGACGGAGCAGATCCTGGCGCCGCAGATGCTGGGCTGTCGTCGCCCCGGCGTCGTGATAGATTTTCTCCTCTACCACGGTCCCGTCGATATCATTCGCCCCGAACCGCTGCGCGATCTGCGCGACGCTCGGCGTCATCATAATCCAGTACGCCTTTATGTGCGGGATGTTGTCGAGCATGAGGCGGGCTATTGCGATCTGTTTCAGATCGTTGAACCCAGTGGTTTTCGGCAGATGGGCTAGCGCGGTATTTTCCGGATGAAACGCGAGGGGAATGAATGTGACGAACCCGTTCGTTACATCCTGTACCGCACGCAGTCGCACCAGGTGATCGGCGAGATCTTCCGCTGTCTCGATATGGCCGTAGAGCATCGTGCAGTTGCTTTTCAGCCCGATCTGGTGCGCGATGCGCGCCGTTTCCAACCATTCGTCGCCATCGATTTTGTGATCGCAGATAATGCGCCGCACCCGCTCGGAAAAAATCTCGGCGCCGCCACCGGGCAACGAGTCCACTCCCGCCGCCTTGAGCCGTTCCAGCGTTTCGCGGATGGAAATCTTCGCGCGCTTCGCCAGGTACGCCACTTCCACCATCGTGAACGCCTTCAGGTGTACGCCTGCGTACCGCTGCTTCAATCCGCGCAGCATTTCACAGAACCAGTCCAGCGATAACTCGGGGTGCAGTCCGCCCACAATGTGGAACTCTGTCACCGCCTCGGCGTAACCCTTCCCCGCCACTTCCCATACCTGCTCCAGCGACATCGTATAGGCATGCGGATCCTTGGCTTTCTTGCCGAATGCGCACAGCCTGCAGCTCGCCACGCACACATCGGTCGGGTTGATATGCCGGTTGACGTTGAAATAGGTCACGTCGCCATGCTTCCGCTCGCGGACCATGTTCGCCATGTACCCCAATGCCAGCAGGTCAGCGCTGCGGAACATCGCCACGCCATCTTCATGGCTCAGCCGCTCACCCGTTTCTACCTTGTCGAGGATCGGTTTCAGGCGCCGGTCTTCAATGACGGGCTTGCTCGCTTGCGATTTTGAAAGGTGGCTCATTTCCATTTAGAGATAGTGGCGATGCAGCAGAATGTCCGCCGCCCAGAAAAGAAAGAACAGAAAACTGACGTAGCCGTTTACCGTGAAGAAAGCGGCGTTTACTCTCGATAAGTCGTGCGGCTTCACCAGGCCATGTTCGTAAACGAGCAGGATGATCACCGCGACAATACCCGCTATAGCAAGCGGCCCCAGGTGGAATGAAACCACCAGGGCGATCAGGCAGCCTACCATGGCAACGTGCAATAGCTTGGCAATCTGCAATGCGCCGCTCACTCCGAAGCGCCGCGGGATACTGAACAATCCCTCCGCGCGGTCGAATTCGAAGTCCTGACACGCGTAGATCACATCGAACCCGGCGGTCCAGAACATAACTGCTGCGGTTAGCCAGAGGATGCGGATATCGAGCAAGCCGCGCATCGCAATCCATGCGGCCGCAGGCGCAATGCCGAGACAGAAACCCAGAATCAGATGCGACAACAGGGTAAAGCGCTTCGAAAACGAATAGAAGAATAGAAGCGCGAGCGTAAACGGCGCCAGCACAAAGCAAAGAAATCCGAGCTGCCGCGCCGCCCAGAGGAATACCACGGAACTGATCAGCGTAAATCCCCAGGCGAAGCGGGCCGAAAGAAGGCCCGCCGGGAGATGGCGGTTCGCGGTGCGCTTATTCCTTGCGTCGATATCGGCATCGAGGATTCGGTTGAAAGCCATGGCCGCCGACCGGGCTGCGACCATCGCGACCACGATCCATAGAAATCTCCAGCCGAGCCCCTGAATCGCAAACCCGCTATCGCGCCACGCCAGCAGCGCGCCCGTCAGGGCAAATGGCAGCGCGAACACCGAATGCTCGAACTTGATCATGTCAAGCGTGAGTCGCAGGCGTTTCCAGAATCGAGCCATATTCGGAGTAACGCTACTATTTTAGGGGATGTCGCCGGCATCCCTTCCGTCGCAAATTATGAATCCACTTCAACTGCAGCAACTTCTACAGCGCGTACGCGATGGCGAGACCTCCGTCGACTCGGCGCTCCGCGCCCTGCGCCATCTGCCCTACGAAGACCTCGGCTTCGCCAAAGTCGATCATCATCGGGCCTTGCGCCACGGCGTGCCGGAGGTGATTCTCGGCCAGGGCAAGCACCCGGACCAGGTCGCCGCCATAGCCGCTTCCCTGCTCGCGAAGTCTCCCAACCTGCTGCTCACCCGCGGGAGCGAAGAGATGGCATCGCGCATCGCTGAGATCGCGCCCGAGGCCGAGTTCTTTCCTCTCTCCGGCATTGTCCGTGTATGGCGCGATCGCACCGTTCACGGCAAAGGAAAAATCGCGGCGATTTGCGCCGGCACAAGTGATCTTCCGGTGCTCGAAGAAGCCCAGCTCACCGCTGAAGTCATGGGTAACGAAGTCACCCTCATCTGCGACGTCGGTGTGGCGGGCATTCACCGCCTTCTGAAGCAGCGCGATCGTCTGTTCGAAGCCCGGGTCGCGATTGTCTGCGCCGGCATGGAGGGAGCATTGCCCAGCGTGGTCGGCGGCCTGGTGTCCTGCCCGGTCATTGCCGTGCCCACCAGCGTCGGCTACGGCGCCAGTTTCCAAGGCCTGGCTGCGCTGCTGGGAATGCTGAACAGCTGCGCGAGCAATGTTACCGTAGTGAACATTGATAACGGCTTTGGAGCCGGCTATGTCGCAAGTCTGATTAACCGGTTATAGGAGCAATAGAGCTTCAATGATCTACTGCACGTTAGTCACGAAGAAGTTCTGGCTTGTGGTGTAGCGGTGCCCGTCAGCCGACGTAGCCTGCACTTGCAGCGTGTGCGTGCCGTTAGGAATCGCCGTTGTATTCAGCGTGTAAGTCCAGCCCACATTCGGGCACGCCGCTGCGCTCGGGAATGCCGCGCAGACATCCGGCCGGTCCGCCCCATAAGTCGCCGTTCCGTTCAGATCGCCATCCACTAGCACCACCACGCTTTGAATGGGAATTCCGTTCACATCAACAGCCCATCCGCGCAACGCTGCTGCACCCGTTAGACCCTGGTTTGCACTCGGCGTGTCGATGTTCATTTTCACCGGATCCGTCCCGGCATTCGATACCTGAAAGCTCGTAATCGCTGTCGACGATTGCCCGCCGCTCGATGTGGCGGTAATCGCCAATTGATGGGCTCCGTCTGCAACCAGCGTGGTATCGAGCGAAAAGTTCCATCCGACGTTCGGGCATCCGGCACGCCCCGGATAGACCGCGCACACATCCGCGCGAACGCCGCCGTAGGTTGCGTTTCCAACCGGCGCGCCATCCACTGACACCGTCACTGTGCTGATGCCGGCGAGGTCGTCGACGACCCATCCGCCGAATGAGGCCACACCGCTGTAAGGCGCGCTGGCCGCGTTCGGCGCATCGATATCGATCCGCATCGGGTTGGCCGTTGTCCAATTGGCAACCGTAAATGTCGAATTTGCGCTCGCTTGTTCCGTGATCGCACCGCGCGAGTCAGCAACGCGTGCCGTAACCACGATTGTGTGTGACCCGTCGGGAAGGAGAGACGTGTCAAGCATAAGCGTCCATCCGACGTTCGGGCAGCCCGCACGTCCCGGATAGGCGGCGCACACATCCGGCCGAGCCACTCCATAGCTCCCCACGCCTTTGGGAACACCGTCGATCGAGATGGAAATACTCGAGATCGCCGCATCCTTGCTGATCGCCCATCCGCGGAGGCGCGTAACTCCCTGTACGATCGAATTCTGCGAATTCGGATCGTCGATAAACACCGTTACCGGATTGCCCGGGGTCGTATTCGAAACGGTAAACTGCCGGCTAAGCGTCGCGTGGGTGCTCCCGTACGCGGTGACGTTAAGTGTATGCGTCCCGTTTGCAGTTTGGGTCGTATCCAGCAGAAAATTCCAGCCGATGTAGGGGCATCCGGCGCGCCCCGGATACACTGTGCAAACATCCGTGCGCGTGCCGCCGTAGGATGCGTTCCCGTAGGAAACGCCGTCAATCGCGATCGTCACGTAGTTAATGGCCGAGTTGTTATCGATGGCCCAGCCGCCGAAATTCACTCCGCCGCTGAACGCTCCGCTGTTTGTTGCAGGGGTGTCGATGTCAACCAAGACAGGATTGTTGGCTGCATTCGAAATCTGAAACGCCGTGCTGATGGTCGAGCTCTGGCCACTTGCCGACGTCCCCGTTACTGCCAGCGTGTGCGTCCCGTCGGCCAGAAGCGTCGTGTCGAGTGAGAAATTCCAGCCGACGTTGGGGCAGCCCGGCTTGCCAGGATAGACCGCGCAAACATCCGTTCTAGTGCCTCCATATGCCGCGGTGCCGAACGAAACGCCGTCGATTGAAATCGCTACCTGCTTGATAGTGGCGAGAGTATCGAACACCCACCCCCCGAAATTCACCGTGCCGCTAAACGGGGCGCTGCCAGCGGAAGGAGTATCGATGTCCACCGTCATTGGGTTGTCCGCCCACCAATTTGCAACCTTAAAACCGGTCGAAATCGCGAAATTCTGTCCCGCAGAGGATGTGACAATTACGCCCAGCACATGCCGGCCGTCAGCAAGCGTCGTGGTGTCGAGCATGTAAGACCAGCCGACATTGGGGCAACCGGGGCTGCCTGCATGCGAGGCACAGATATCCGGCCGGCTAAGCCCGTAGGTGGCGGATCCAACCGGAGTTCCATCCACGGCAATCGTAACCGACGTAATCGACGCATTTACTGCGAGGGCCCAGCCGGTAAACGTCGTAAGTCCCACGACCGTGGAACTTTGTGCACTGGATTGATCGATGCCGATAACTCCTGCTGGCGTCTGCGTTGGCGGAGGCGTTCCGCCGTTCCAGCCGTAAACGAGATTCGTTACGTTCACTGAGCCCAAGCCGGTCGCGAGATCATAGCCCGCCCCGGCCTGGTACGCCGCGCTCGAAGTTCCATATCCCGCTTCGCCGGGAACCGCGTTGTTCCCTACAGTCACATCATTGAAAACACAGGTACTCCCCGGTAACGCCGCCGTACTCGACGCGTTGCAATTGGCTAAGTTCTCCTTGGCTGCCAGGCTGTACAGGGTGTAGTTCGCCTGCCCCTGCCGCGAGCCGGTGTATTGCGCCACCAGAGCCATGATTCCTGCGAAGGAAGGCGTGGCTGCCGAGGTTCCGCTATACCCGTCAAACGTGATTCTTCCCGTGCTGTCGGGTGTGCACGAGCCATCCAGGCACAACAGATACGCATCGTGCCCGGCCGCAGTCAAGGCCACGTCGGGCACGTCCCGCTTTCCGTCACTCGGAATACCGGGCACCCCCGTCTGCCAGGGCGGCTTGGTGAAAAACATGCTCGCGCCGCCGCCGCTTGCCCAGAGTCCCGCATTCGCCGAACCGCATTGCGCTAAGGTGCAGCTCTCGTTCCAGACATCTTCCGGAATGTAGGAAAGCGCCGACTCGCCATTGGTCCCGTTCGTCGAACTCCAGTATGCCGAGTTGTTGCCGTTCTCATTAAATTGTGTTCCACCAACCGCAACCGTGTATGGCGTGGCAGCCAGAATGTTGACTGAAATCGGCCCCGTCGCTGTTGTCTCTGTAGGATCGTCGCAGCCTTCTGCGCCCGCGTCTCCCGCCGCTACGGTGTAGGTAATCCCCTGTGCAGCCGCCTGTTCCGCGAGCGACGAAATCGCCGCCACTTCGGCAGCCGTGTAGCCTGCGGCCTCGCAACTGCCGAAGCTCTCCGTCATCACATCGCCCAAATTGTTGTCGATGATGTACATTTCAGAGAGATCCGCCCCGTCAGCCGTATTCGTTGTAGCGGAGACCACCAGCTCTATCGTCGCGCTTTGAGCTATCGCGCCCGCCCAGGTGGTGTCCAGCACCGCTTCCGCTTCTTCGCTGCCACCCAAATCGCCTGGATTCGGCCCGTTGACAATGACCTGCGGCGGATTTGGCGGAAGGCCGAACGTGCTTCGAAAGGAGCTGATATCGGAAACGTTTATATTCGTGCGCCCCACCACGGCGATCGTTACACCCCGGCCGTTATAACCGTTCTGATAAAGCGCGTTGATGTTGTAGATGGTTGCGTAATCAGCCGGCGACAAGGCATGGTTGCCGCCCGAAGTGAACTGGGGTTTGGCACCCGCCGAGTACGTTGCCACAAACTGGCCGTTCGATTTCACCAGCTGCGGCTTTTTTTCGAAATTGTAAAGCGTGGCTACGCCGGCCACAACGGGCGTCAAAGCAGCCGGTATCTGCGGGTCCGCAGCGTTCGCCCAGTGTGCCACACCATTCACAACGTATTTGTGAATCTCGGTATGAAACGCCTGCTGTACCTGTCCGGCTGTTCCCGAAAACTCGATGAAGGTCTTTCCGTTCGAAACGCGATTGATCTGAAAACCTTGCGACTGCAGCCAGGACGTTATCTTCTGAATATCTTCGTCAGCCGCGCCGAACTGCTCGCCGAACTGCTGCGGCGTAAGCCATTGGTGGTACTGTGGCGACCTTGGATACTGCTGATTCCGCAGCATTGTTTCGAGGGCTGTCTGCTGGGCCGCGCTGGGCGTCAGCACCAGAACCATACGTTCCATCGGCAGGTCCGCCGGCGCTGCGCCCTGATCATATTGCGCCCTGGCGAGCGGATGAACATTCCCCGGCAGTCGGGCGAGCACGCCATTATTGACCTCACCGGCAATGCGAGACTGCGGCACGGCCGCCTCAGCCCCCGCTGGCACCAAACAATGAACGGGAAGAAGGCAAAGTACGGTCAGGGCGCCCAACCGGCGTGTCCGGTTTTGCATTTCGAAATTTCCACCTCTACTACAGTGCCCGTAGACAAAATTTCTCTGCGGATGCAGCGGGACGGCAAGCAAGGATACGTGCTGAGACAGACGCAGCATTAGCTGGAACAGTGTACAGCAGATCGTAGATTTATCCGAGAAAAACGATACACGCCGGCGTGCCGACCGCGGTGTATCTGCCAGTGAAGACTGGCTTACCGGTACGTTTTTCTATTCGAAAACAGGCAACGGCATCGGCTCTCTGATTGCACGAGTAAAGAAAAGTACCAGAGGGGTCGATGGTGATGCTGCGAGGGTAGTCGCCCCGAGTCCATTCCTCTCCCGCCCAGGTAAGCTCTCCTTTGGCGCCCACTCCGAACCAGGCGATGCTATCGTGCAACCGGTTCGCGGCGTAGACAAACCGGCCGCCCGGCGAAACCCTGATTTCCGACGTGAAATTCGAGCCTGTAAATCCCCGGGGCAAACTCGAAAGCGTCTGCCGGCTGCGCAGGGTGCCATGCGCGGCGTCGTACTCGAACATCACAACCGTCGAACTCTCCTCCTGCAGGGAATACAACCACCGGCCGTTCGGGTGGAAAGCAAAGTGACGCGGTCCATCTCCCGGCGGCAGCGATGCCCATGGCGGATCGTTCGGCAGAAGTGAGCCTTTATCTTGGTCGAACTTCCAGACATAGATCCGGTCCAGCGCCAGATCGGTCGACAGGACAAATCGGCCCGATGGGTCCGCTTCGATCATGTGGGCGTGCGGCGCATCGTGCCCGCTGATCGCAAGGCTTCCGGGGGGTGCGTTTTTTGCGTGCGCTGACCCCACCGGCCCCTCATCGTGCTTGACGTCGTTCGCCGTTTCGAGCCCGCCGTCGTCACGTACGGGCAACACCGCCACCGTACCGCCCGCGTAGTTCGCCACCAGCACAAAACGGCCGGAAGGATGCACGCTCAGGTGTGCCGGGCCAGCTCCGCCGGAAGCGACCGTATTCACAAGGGTTAAATTGCCGCTATCCCGGTCCACTTTGTACGCGCTGACAGAACCGGAGCGCCCTGCCTGAAATTCGTTCGTCTCATTTCCCGCATAGAGGTGCGTCTTGGCCGGGTTGAGTGCAATCCATGAGGGGTTCGATTCATTTGGAAATACATTCCGCTGGCTCAGTTCGCCTGTAGCCGGATCCATCTCGAACAGATAGATCCCTTTCCCATGGCCTCCGCTGCCCTCCGGCCCTTCGCGAGAGCTATAGGTCGAGATATACAGAAGTGCGCGCCGCGCTTGTCCGTGAGCCTTCATCGCGGCGAGCCCTGATCCCACCAGAGCTGTACGCGCAAACTCCCGCCGCGTAGAAGGGAAACCTCCCAGATCGTTTTGTTTCACGCAATTGAGCTTATCGCGAAGGTCCGCCGAGACGCTCGAGACGCTCCGCCGCCGACCTCAGCGTTTCCGTTCGTTTGGCAAAACAGAAGCGAGTAAGGTTCGAGCCGTCGGCCGGATCGGAGAAAAAACTCGACCCGGGCACGGCCGCAACTCCAACACTCTCAATCAGATGCCGGCAACATTCCAGATCGTCTTTGAAGCCGAATGAGGAGATGTCGCACAAAATGTAATACGCCCCTTTCGGCACCATTGGCCGGAAGCCGGTTTTCTCAAGAATGCCTAGCAGCAGATCCCGTTTCGTTTGGTAATTCTGCGCCAGTCCGGTGAAATATGGGTCCGGTAGATTCAGTGCGGTGACGCCCGCCTGCTGAAGCGGTGCCGCAGCTCCGACGGTCAGAAAATCGTGGACCTTGCGAATCGGGTTCGTCAGGTCTGGCGGTGCGATCACCCAGCCAACCCGCCAGCCCGTCACAGAAAATGTCTTACTGAGGCTATTTACAAGAACGCAGCGTTCCCGCATGCCGGGCAGCGTGATCGGCGGTAAATGGCGCTCGCCGTCGAAGATGATGTGCTCGTAGATTTCGTCCGTAATGAGAAGGCAATCGTATTCTTCGCACAGGCGGGCGACCGCCGTCAGTTCGTCCCTTGAAAACACCTTCCCGGTCGGGTTGTTCGGAGAATTGAGTATTACGGCGCGACTTCGTTTGGTAAAAACGGCCCTTACCGCGTCGAGGTCCAGTGCCCATTCCGGCGGCCGCAGCGGGACGTAGCGACAAACCGCGCCGCTCAATTGTGAATCCGGCCAATAGTTCTCGTAGAACGGCTCAAAAACAACCACTTCATCGCCCGGATTCAGCAGCGCGAGCAGACTGGCGATCATGCCCTCGGTTGCGCCGCAGCAGACTGTAATTTCGCGCTCCGGGTCGAGGTCGAGTTGATAGAAACGGCGATAGTAGTCGCGAATGGCATCACGGAACGGCTTAGCGCCCCAGGTGATCGAGTACTGGTTGAGATCGTCCGCGATGGCTTGTTGCGCAGCAGCTTTGATCTCAGCAGGCGCAGCAAAATCAGGGAAGCCTTGCGCGAGATTCACCGCTCCATGCTGGAGGGCAAGCCGGGTCATCTCGCGGATGACCGACTCCTTGAACTCAGCTACGCGCGCGCTCTGAAAGCGGCGAACGGGAGCGACTGCCATGCTGCGATTGTAACGATGAGGACAGCGACCGGCGAACGGGCTTCTTCCGGTGCTTTCCTTTTGGTGCGGGCTTCGGCCGGTAGGCCGGCACATCGGGAACGGTTCCGGCATATAGCCGCCGGTAAACGTCCGCATTACGGAGCACAATCTGAATGTAGCCGCGCGTTTCGTGAAATGGCACGGTTTCAATGAACTCGGCCGGTTCGCGGAATGGTCCCCAGGTGCGCCAGAGATTCGCCCGCCCCGGACCCGCATTGTAGGACGCCAGTGTCACCTCCGTCTGGCCGCCATAAGAATCCAGAAGGTCGCGGAAATAGTACGTCCCAAGCTGAACGTTGCGGTCCGCTATCAGCAGTTGTGACGGAGTGAGCCGCCGCACGCCGAAGTGCCGGGCGAGCTGCCTGCCGGTAGAGGGCAAAAGCTGCATTAAGCCGTAAGCATTGGCATGCGAGATGACTTTCGCGTTGAATTCGGACTCCTGGCGTATGAGTGCCGCAACGAGAAACGGATCGAGGCCCTGTTGCCGGCTGTACTGTTCGATCGAACCGCGAAAGGGAATAGGAAACGCGAGCTGCCAGAACGGCACGGGCGCCTGATCTAGCGGCATGTAGAGATAATCGGGCGAGTAGGCTTTAATGTAGTGCAACGCCTGCTCGGGCGAGGCGCGTGCAACGGCCATTTTTGCGAGCTCGTATGCGTACACATTGCCCTGGTCGGCATCATTCCGCGCCCCGAATTTCAGTTCGCCCTCGGCAAAATCAGTCAGCCCGGTCATCTCCAGAAGATGCGCGCGACTGAGCCGTTGTGCGGCTTCCTCACCGGGATCGAAACTCGGAAACTCATTCCTTGGCGGCCACTTTACCGAGCGCAGGAACTCGAGCATCGACGGGTTTGCGGTGGCCGCAGAAATCTTGGGATCTTTCAGCCGCTCCCGCGCGAGGGTCGAGAAATAGGTATTCGGAAATCGCTCGATCAGCTGGTCATAGCAGGCACGAGCCGAGGCGTCATCGCCTTTCCGCTCTTCCAGCCGGCCCAGGAAGTAAAGTGCATCGTTGGCATCCGGCGACTCGGGGTACTGCTGAATCTGGCTGCGCAACTGATCGTAGGCATCATCAGCATCTTTGCGGTAGCTCTCAAACGTGAGGCGCCAGTGACACCAGGCAGCGCGCGGGTCACTTGAAAACGTAGCCGCGCACGCCCTGTAGAGCGGCAGATACGTATTCGGATCATTGTCGACACGCGCCTGATCCGCCACAAAGATCAACGCCTCGAGTCTCCACGGAGACGCGGGATGCTCTTGCTCGAGGTGTTCGAGCATAGGTTTGACGTCGCCATGGCGGTCCATCTTACGGATGCAGTGAATGAGGTAGTTCAACCGCTCGGCATCTGCCTCCGATTCATCCACCTTGAGTGCGGTCAGGTACTGAAACGCGGCTCCCGTATTGCCTGCCAGGTAATCGACTTCGCCCAACCTCACGCGGGCCAGGTCACGCTGCACTCCGCCGAGCTGCGGTATGGCGGCAGCAAGTTCAATCCGCGCGGCCGCAGGCTCTTTCGCCTCAATTAATTTCTCTGCACGTGTGAGCATCGCCGAAGGCGTCGGAGGTGGATAGGCTTCCCCCAGCTTCTGTTGAACAGTCACCAGCGCACTGGCCGCATCCGTAGCTTCCTTTGCGGTCGGGTAGTTGTAATAAACACGCTGGTAGTATTCTGCGGCCTGCGGCGCATCGCCGGTTGCTTCAAAAGAGCGGGCGAGCAACAAATCGGCTTCCGGCTGCGGGATCTTTTCGAAGTACTTTTTTACCAGTTCGAGCGCCTGCTTCGGGCTGTCACCGTCCAAGTCGGCGCGCACAGCGAGGGCGGCAGTCTCGCCTACAAAAGGTGATACAGGCGTCTGATCGAAGACGCGCGTCGCAGATTTTGCAACCTCGGAATAGTTCTTCAGACCGTATTCGGCTTGTGCGCGAATATATTGGGCATAGTCCTGGAGTGCCGGAGCTTTGCCCGATGCGGCGTTTGCATATTCGGCAGCGGCTTCGAGATTCCCCTGTTCCAGTTGGCGTTGCGCCACTGCAATCAGACCGGCAGCCCCAACCACCTTGGGGCTTTGCAGTTTCGGTTTTGCCGCGGCCTTTTTTGGCGCAGTATGCGTGGACGCCGCAATGCTCAACGCCACGGAAACGAACCCAATCGCCGTGAATCGGAGGAGTCTCAGGCCGCGCCGCCGGCCGGAACCGCATCTAAACCAGCTGGCCCGGATAATCTGCTCCCAACTTGTGCTCGTCGCCTTCAGCCGCCGTCCGGACAAGCTCCAGGTGGAGATAATCAACCATCGACGGAATGGTCATGAATTGCTTGCGGTAAGTTTCGCGTGCTTTGTCGATTTCGTTCTTCAAAAACACGTACAAATTATCCTGTTCGCGGCCTGCACGGCACGCTTCGGGTCGCACAAGCTGCATCTCGGCAACCGCGACGCGCGAGAACCGTTGCGCCCTGATGTGACTTGAGCGCTGTTCGTCGCTGAGACTCGCCCACGCAGGCAAATCGGTTATTGTCGGACGACTGACAGCTTGCGCCGGGCCACCGTTCGTCTCGCGAGGCGTCGCCGCCGGAGCGATCTGCGCGTGAAGGGCGATGTTGGACTGGCGTTCGAGCACGGCCGAAGCCATGCCGCCGATAAGTTCGAGAGCGTTTCCGTCGAGGTGATCCGGATCGGCGGCAAAAATCAGCGCCACCACGCGGCTTCCATTTGTGATGGGGAAGAGATAAGCACGCTCGCTGGAACCAGCATCCGCTAATGCCGGACCAACTTCGCTTGCCGTGCGCAGCGCCACCACCGGATCTTTCGACTCCACCGCGCTGGCAAATGCCCCTGCCGAGGACAGTTCGAGGGAAAGATCTTCAGCGACATCCAATCCTTTTTGGCCACACAGAGAGACTCTGCCGTCTTTGAAGGTAAATATCGCGCTCTGCGCCGCAAAATGCGACACGCCATCCAGAACGGCCGAGACCCATTCCGTTTCCGTGCGGTAATTTCGCAGCCGGCGAGCCGTCTGGTTCATCTGGTACGTAATCTGATGACGGGCGGCACGCGCAGATTCAGAAGTTTTCTCGTTGAATGCGCGCGTCAACGCCTCCCACGCGGGTTCAAGAGGATGCATGGAAAGAACAACTCAATCTTAGCGAAGGATCGCAGCTCTCGTAACTATTGCGGAAAAATAACCGCACCGGTATCGGGCGAAGCAGGAGACGGCGCCTCTGGAGAGATCGAATTTACGAGGTGGAGCTGGCGGCCCGAGCTCGTAAGATCGAGAATCAGTTTTCCCTCGCTCGTACTTGCGCCGGACCCTGTCCAGGAATCGTCATTCTGCAGTGCCTGGACATTGGACAAGCGAAGGTTCGGCGAGCCGTCCGCGAACGCGAAATCGAATGCCCCTGAAACCTGATCGAAACTGTTGTTCGCGCCCAGTTGAATATCCCTTCCATCGAAGGTCCCCGACGAGCGCACGTTACGCAAAATATTTACGCCGGTACCGGTGGTTTCAAGCCGCCCTTCCGCGTTGAGCATGCCGCCGCCCCAGAGAAAGCCCGCTACCGTACCATCAAGCCGCAGCTGCGGCGAGTAGGACGCAAGATTGACAGCACCTTTCGCTCGGATAAGCCCTTGCGTCAGCTTCAACTGCAACGAGCCGAGCTGCAAATTCGTGCCCTGCCAGATGAAATGAGAAGTGAGCGGGCCAAGATTCACCTGGTCTATCGAGAACTGATCGATCAGCAGATCGCCTTCGACGTTGCGCGCTGCCAGCCAATCAGGAACCGCTCGGCGCAATCGCAAGCGAGCCAGAATACTGTCGCGTTCGAAAGCCGGGCTCAACGCAGTTTCAAGTTCCGCCAGGTTGGCGGAGGGAAGCTCTACGCGCACGAACTCGGGCCGCTTTGCGGCCAAGTTGTAACGGTAGGAAGCATGAACCATCGCCTGGCCCATTCTTGCTGAGAAGCGGTCGAGCGTGAACCTCTCCGCATCAAAGACTACACTGCCCTGCGAATGCGCAAGCGGCACGGCCAAACCCGGGATCCTCAGCGATGCGTTCGCAAACTGGAACTGACCGGACCAGGAAACGGGCAAGTTGGCGTCGGCGGCGGCGGGCGCGAGGTTATGAGAATAGGAAAGTTCTCCGGTGATCTCTCCTTCCGCCAAGGCCTCAAGGGCGGTAGCAGGTCCGAACCAGGCTGCGATCGTGTTCTTGAGCGCGCTCACCGGGAAATCTGTCGTTTCGAGAAAGGCATCAGCTCGGGAGACGGAGGAATAGTAATCGCCGCCAGCCTGAAGAGTGCCGCCAACGTCGGTCTCAAGAGCCGCGGGATCGAAGTGAATATGAGTACCCGAGATCGTTACGTGAGCGATTGCTGTGCGCAGCGGCGGAACGTTGGGGAGCGTTGCTACCGCATCATTAATCGCAACGCCACCCTGGATACCGGACGTGCTGGAATAACCGATTACGCCATTAAGTGAACCGTTCAGACTTGCACCTTGCGGAAGCGCAAGACCCATTCGCTTGGCGAGCGGAAGCAGATCTTCGAGCGGCGCCTTATTGAGGGATGCAAAGACAGACCAGTCAGTGCTTGCCAGGAAGTCGTTCACGCGCACCCGCAACGACACCGGCGTGGACTCGCCGGCACGGGAGGGTGTGGTGTTCAGATCCAGACGATGCGCCAGCAGATCAAGAGCACCTCGATAGCGGATGCGCCAATCCTCGCCGTGCGAGGAGAGAAGGTCCCAGCGGTGGACATCTTCCAGCCGCAGCTCGCCGGTGATTTGCAGGCTTTGCGCGGGCCCCTCGATGTGGGCGTTGGTGCTTACCGTTCCATGCACGCCTATGTCGTGCCCTTGAAAGAGCGTCGTAAGCTCGCTCAGATTGCTGGGATCGAGCGTGACATCACCCTCCACCTCGTCCACTCGCCGGTCGGATACTTTGAAGAGCCAGTTAAACGATCCGCGAAGGTGGCCGAATCCGTTACCGGCACGATCCGTCCTGGCGGGAGAGCCTGAGAACTCGACGTAAATCTTGCCAGAACGGGCGGGATAGATGGTGAGATCGGTATCCGCCATATAGAGTGTCGTTTTTCGGGTACCGAACTTAAAATCAAGACGCCCGTCAGAGACCTCGAATGCAGGAAACAGATTGAGCGGAGTACGTCGCGGAGCTGTGAGCCGGGTTACCAGTTCGACAACATTCCAAGTGCCGTCGCTGCGTTTTACTAAATTGAGCGATGGACCAACCAGCCGCAGGCTGGAAAAGCGCATCTCACCGAACAGCAACTTATCGAGCCGGACGCGCGCTTTCAGGGTGGGTACATAGGCAAAAGGCTCAAGACCATACTGCGGGTCTTCGCCGATGACCACATCTTCCAGGGAAAAGCCGGGTCCCGAAAAGAGCGTAAAGTGCACTTCGTTGAACTCGACCTTGCGGCCGAGCGACGATTCAAGGGCTTGCCGGATCCTGCCACTGAAAGAAGCGGCGTTGATAAAGGGAGCGATGCATCCCAAGACTAAGACCGTAGCCAAGAGAGCAAACATCGCACGCACCCAATAGCGCGGGCGCCGTTTCGTCTTAGTTTGTTGCACTTCCTGAATGGACACACTTATCCGGCCGCTTCATGGATCGCTGGTCACACGTATCCTCTACTCGGTCCGTGCCCCGATTATAGCGTTTGCGGGAGACAGAAGTTGCTCACACAGACCAGTGCGTGAGCCGGCGCCAGGAGCGCGTGCTATTCTCGCGGTCGTGAATGGCAATCTATCGCCTCTGGCGATGATTTTCGATGTGGATGGCGTACTCGTCCATTCCATGCCACTGCATATGCTCGCGTGGGAGGAGTACCTCGCGAATCTCGGCGTAAAGGTTGACGATCTGGAAGCGAGAATGCATGGTAAGCGGAATACGGAACTGGTGCGGGATCTCATTGCTCCGGACGTTGCCGAGGACGCGGCTTTCGAACACGGAGCAGCCAAAGAGAGGCTGTTCCGTGAAATGCTGCTCCGCGACGGGATCGAGAAATACCGCGTGCCGGGATTGACGGAATTCCTGGAACGGCACAAGAACGTGCCCAAGGCGATTGGTTCCAATGCCGAGCCGAAGAACATCGAGTTCGTGCTGGAGCAGTTCGCCTTGCGGTCCTATTTCGCGGTGGCTGTAAACGGCCTCGAGGTCAGCCGTCCGAAACCCTTCCCCGACATCTATCTGGAAGCAGCCCGCAGACTGCATACGAAGCCCGAAAACTGTATTGTGTTCGAAGATTCGCCGACCGGCGTGGAAGCGGGGCGCACGGCGGGTATGCGAGTAGTGGCGGTGGAGACGACGCCAACGGCATTCAGGGGCGTGAATCTCCAAATAAAAGATTTCTGCGACCCGCAACTCGAGCCATGGCTGGCCGCGCAAAAAGCCATCTAATGTGCCCAGTGAGAGAGCCAGAAATCTCTCCTGCTAGAATTCCGGGTGATGTTCACTGGCATCGAGCACTTCGCGATTGCCTCTGCGAATCCTAAGCGGCTTGCCGAATGGTACGCCGATACTCTCGAATTCGAGATCACCTATGAGTACGCAGGCAACTACTTCATTGAGGCCCAAAACGGCGCGCTGATCGAGATTATCCCTGCAGAGGGCGCGCCCTGTGAAAGCGGCATGCGAACACCGGGTATGAGGCACATCGCCATCGCGGTGCGCGACTTCGATGCTGCGCATAATCAACTCGCCGCTCAGGGCGTAAAGTTCGAAGGGGAGCCCTATGTGAACCAGGGAAACCGGCTGGTGTTTTTCAAAGACCCGGATGGAAACCTTGTTCATCTGATTCAACGGGAGAAGCCGCTGCCGCCGTCGCGGTCCAAAGCACAGTAATTTCGTGCTTTCTCCTGCTTCAGCCGACCCGCAAGCCAACCGGCACCGCTCGCTATTCGGCCGCGTTTTCCGCGCATTTCAATATCCCGACTTCCGATTGATGTGGTTGGGCGCCTGCACCTCCAGTGTGGGCACCTGGATGCAGATGCTGGCCCAGAGCTGGCTGGTGTATCAGTTATCGAACTCATCTGTCTATCTCGGACTCGATGCGTTTTTTGGCCAAATACCGATTTTTTTGTTCTCCCTGTTCGGCGGCGTGTTCGCCGACCGCAAAAGCCGGCGGACGATGCTTTTGCTGTCGCAAGTCATCCAGTTGAGCTGCGCGTTTATTCTGGCGGCTCTGGTAGGCACCCATGTGGTCCGCGTATGGCATATCTGGTGTCTTTCCTTCACCGTGGGCCTGGCCCAATCGTTCGGCGGGCCGGCATATTCGGCCTTGATCCCGACGCTGGTTGAGAAAGAAGATCTGCAGAACGCAATCGCGTTGAACTCGATCCAGTTCAACCTGGCAAGAATCCTGGGTCCTGCCTTGGGAGGTCTGGCGCTGGCAAAGCTGGGCGCGGCGTGGTGCTTCTCGCTGAATGGGATCTCGTATATTGCCGTCATTTGCTCGCTGCTGATGATCAAGCCGCGTTTCGTCCCCGCAAGCACGGCAGAATCCATGCTGAAAAGCATGCGCGGGGGAATTGATTTTCTGCGGCACCGGGAAGGCATGTTGAGCCTGACAGCGCTCGCGTTTCTGACTACGCTGCTTTCCTATCCGCTGATCACGTTCCTGCCCGTCATGGCGCGCGATGTGTTCCACGGCGGGCCGAACGTCTTCACCTTGTTCCTGTGCCTGTCCGGCGCCGGGTCGGTCACGGGCGGAATTTCTGTGGCGGCAAGCAAAGCGAAAACTGGTCAGGCAAGACGCTCACTGCTGGTTATGCTTCTGCTGGGCGGCCTCATCACGGCGTTTGGCCTGTCGAAAATCCTCGCGCTCAGCACGGCGCTGGTTTTCGGAACGGGTTTCTGCCTGATGATTGTGTTCACTCTTAACTACTCACTCGTTCAACTTTACGTACCGGACGAGATGCGGGGCCGGGTGATGAGCGTGTACAACGTAGCATTCCGCGGCGGCATGCCTTTGGGAAGCGTGATTTGCGGTTATCTCATTAAGATGACCTCTGCGCCCACAATGATTGCGGCCAACGGATGCCTGGTGCTGCTGCTTGCGCTGTATTTTCTCCTCCTCCAGCACAAGCTGGCAAGGCTGTGACCGGGGCGCCCTGAGTTCTCCCCGCAAACGGCTGCCGCCGTTTGCGCTCCTTACAATAGGGGCAGGAAGTATTCATGATTCAGCGACTTTTTGGCCGGCCGGCAGTAATTGCGGTCAGCATTCTGGGCTGCGCGCTGCTCACCGAAGCGGGATCGGCCCCTGCCATTCAAACGGACCTGGCCGGTGCGCGAGACCGGCAAGATCTGAATGCACTCGACGGAATGATCGCCCGCGCGAAGCAGGCTGCCGAAGCAAATCCGAAATCGGCCGATGCGCAGTACCAACTGGCGCTCGCCTACTCCTATGCCGCCGAAGTGGCAATGGAGCTGCACGACAAGCGGAAAGCAGCGGCGTATGCGGAAGCGGGTGTGGATCCGGCCCGGAAAGCGGTGGCAGACGAGGACTCCAATGCGGAGTACCACCGTTTGCTCGGCGCAGTCTGCGGACAGGTCATACCGGCAAACCCCCTCTTGGGCGCACTCAGCTATGGCAAGTGCGCACAGGACGAAATCAACCGTGCGATCGAGCTAAACAAAGATCTCGCGCTCGCGTACGTCAGCAGGGGCGTCGGCGACTACTACCTTCCTCAGCAGATGGGGGGCGGTCTGGCTCTGGCGCTGCAGCATCTTGATAAAGCTATTTCTCTCGATCCGAAGCTGGCAGAGGCGTACTTATGGAAGGGCGTGGTCCTGCGCAAATCGAATCGGGACGCTGAAGCTCGACAGGCTTTCGAACGGGCGTTGCAGCTCGATCCCAACCGGCTTTGGGCGAAGCAGCAGCTCCAGAAGACTCCAGCGCAGTAAATGCGGCGGGCGCTGCTCGTATTTCTAGGCCTTGTCCTGTTTACATGGCTGGGGTTCGAACTGTTCCCCGGACACACGTATCTCAAGGGCCCGACGCAGCTCTATCTTCCGATGCTCGAGCGCCTGGAGAACCCAGGCTACTTGTCACGTGACCTGGTCGCGACGCACCCGAGCGTCACATATACGGTTTACGACGAAATCACGCTGTTTCTGCGCCAAGGCGCAGGAGTGAATTTTAGGGCGGCGTTGCTATCGCAGCAGTTGCTGTTTCGGCTCGCGGGTTTGTTCGGGGTGTTCCTGATCGCAAGAGCCTGCGGGTTGGGGGAGTTCTGGAGTTTCCTCGTTGCTGCGATTGCGAGTCTGGGTGCGGTTTTGCCCGGGCCGGCGGCAACAGTAATCGGACCGGAGCCCGTGCCACGAGCCTTTGCCATGGGTTTGACGCTGCTGGCGATTGGCTGCCTGGCGCGCGAAAAATCGCTGCTGGCGGGACTCACCGGAGGCATCGCACTGCTTTATGATCCGCGCGTGGCCGGGCCATTCTGGCTAATGGTCGTTGCAGCATTTATCTTCGATAGGCGACTACGCCGGCTGCTGCGGCCTTGCCTGCCGGTTCTGCTCGTCTTTGTTTTGTTGCTGGCAAATCTGGCGCAACTTCAGCCGGGATCGGCCGAAGCGCAAGGGCTCGCGGCAAGAATAAGCGACCGTGTCGCAATGATCCAGAAATTCCGCACCCCTTACGTGTGGGTCTCAGTGTGGTCGCCGGGCGAGATCTGGCATTATCTAGCCATTCTGGTGCTCGGAGTCTGGGCGACGGCGCGGATCTGGTCTCGATTAAACCGCCAGATGCGCTGGATATTTATCGCTCTCCCCTTGCTTGGCATTCTTAGTATTCCGGTTTCCTATCTGCTTCTCGAGCACCTTCGCTGGGCAGCGATTCCACAGATTCAGCCGGCGAAGATGCTGGTTCTTACCGTTGCTTTCCCCGCTTCCGCGTGCGCCCTGGCTGGGCTGACGGCGATTTTCAAAGGGCGCCGCTTCGAAGCAGCCGCGTGGTTCGTTGTAGTCTTTGCATTGCCAATGCAGGTTCGGATATTGGATCTATTGCGGTTCGGGAACGCGGTCGAGTGTGAACGGCTTGGACTCGCGCTAGTGCTCAGCGCTTGCCTGGTCTGGGCAGCAACGGCCCTGGCGCGAACGCCGTGGGGTGCATTCATTGTGCTCGTGCCGGTCGCGGCGATGCTCCTGATGCCCCACGTAGTCCATGCAGACAAACCACTCCTAGGGGTTGACGAGCGAGAGCCGGCGCTGGGTGAACTTGCCGCCTGGGCTGAGCAAAACACGTGGGCGGGCTCGCTCTTCGCGTTCCCTGATGCCGCACGCGATCCGGATCCGGGCATCTTCCGGGCCGAGTCAAAACGTGCCATCTGGGTGGATTGGGAGAGCGGGGGACAGATCGATAATTACTCGTCTCTCGCAGAAGAATGGTGGCGGCGCTGGCAGCAAACCATGCGCCCGTCATTCACCGCCCGAGAGCTGCAGGACATGCTGAAGCTGCCAATCGATTACTACGTCCTGAAGCGCAGCCATGCGCTGGGCACACACAGCGGCGGACAGTTTGAGGGTGTGCCCGCGGTGTTCAGCAATGACAATTTTGTGGTGTATGACGCCAATGACTTACGGAAGGCGTCCGGGGAACTGCGGCTGGCACCTGCGGGGCGCTAGCCAGCACCCGTGCGGTTAGCTGCTCAGGTTAATGCCGAGCTTCTTGAGTTCTTCGGCATAGTACCGCTTGTGAAGAAGTTCGTACTCTTCGCCACCCTCGGTGATGTCACGTTTTTGGGTACGAATCTTGGCGCGAGCGGCGCGGTCGATGCGGTCTTCCAGCATGAGCAGATCCGTCATTTCGCGCACCAGGGCGAGACGGAGCTCGTTCGGGTCCTTTCGCACTCGGAATTCGCGCGACCTTCGAAGAGCCGTGACAATCTTGTGCGAAAGGTCGTTGACTTTGTCGCGGGAAAGTTTCATCGCGTCGCCACTATCACGTCCCGAAGCTCGAATGACCTTCCGCTGAGCAAGCAATTGGTTTTTGATTTTGCGGAACATGTCCTGGTAAGAGACGTTCTCACGGCGCATGTACTCGCTGTACTGGTCGAGCAGATCGCGAACCTCGTCGTTCAGCCTGTCTTCAATCGAGAGATCCTCCTCGATAACCTCCGCAATGACTCCGGCTGCGACGGTAGGATTGGATGTTTCGAACGCGCCAGGGCTCAGGCGGTTTACGAGCTGACGAGAAAGATACCCTACAAATTCCCGGGCCAATAGCATTCGAGGGTAGTGTAACAATTACGCTCGAGTGCAGTTTGAATTTCGGGCGGGCAGAGCGAAGCCGAACTAGCCATCACCACGGTGATTTGCGAGAAAATCGCTGTCAATCGGGCGCCGGCCCCGGAAACCATCTTCGACGTGGTGCCAAAATCCGATCCCCTGTTCGCCCAATTTCCAGCAAAGAAACACTTCGCGATCCCGATATAGAGTGGGGAAGTCGACTAGGCCCGTGTCGATATCTTTTAGCTGGCAGCCGGTTTCCTGAAGCTGCTCGACCGTGCTTTTCAGAGCTCGGGCGAACGCATCCTTATGGTTACGCAGTTCTGCAATCTCTTCGCGCGGCGGGACCGTCCCCCCGGCGTAAGCGATGCGCTGCAGAAGAGCCGTCAGGCGGGTATCCGTCTGGGAATAGTCGTTTTTGTGCTGGATGAGCGCGCGCAGCAAACGCTCCACTTCGGGCAGCAGACTTTCAGCTTCGAGCAGTGTGAAAAAGTGTGGCACGAGAGGCTCGGCGTCGAGTATAACGCGAACAAACAATGCCACCTCCATGGCGGACCGGCAAAGCCCCTGCCCGTCAGCAGGGCCGTTATCCTGAGACTTGCGAATTGGAATTCATTGCTCGACCGGCGGATCGCTTGAAAGAGCAGCGGTCGCGGCGAATGAGTTGGGCGCCAACACGTTCCAAATCTTCTCCACCAGCCCGCGAATGTGGCGGGCGAAGACGCCTGATGCAGACCAAGTAAAGCGGCTGAGGGAACTGCGTGCCAGGCACGATCTGACGCCAATGGCAATCCATGACAGCTATCTGATCAACCTGGCATCGGCTCCCGGGGAGATTCGCGAAAAGTCAATCGACGCGTTCCGCGGCGAGCTCGAGCGGGCGCTCGTATTGGGCGCGGAGTACGTGGTCGCTCATCCCGGCAATTACAAGGGCCTATCGGTGGAGCAAGGGATGCTGAATGTGGCCGAAGCGATTGCGCTTGCGTGGCGGCAGGTACAAGACGGCCTCAAAGCGCGCCCGAGCCTGACCATCCTTCTCGAAAACACCGCCGGCGCCGGAGCGCAGCTGGGCGGAAAACTGGACGAGCTTGCGACGATTCGAGACCTCGCGCAGCCGTATGTGGACTTGCCCATCGGGTATTGCCTGGACACCTGCCACTGCTATGTCAGCGGCTTCGATGTCTCGGAGGAGAAGGGACTGGAACGACTGGTGGCGGCAGCATCGGACAGCTTGGGCCTGGAGAACATCCCGGTCATTCACACTAACGACACGAAAATGGCCCTGGGGTCGCATTGCGATCGGCACGCACATATAGGGTCTGGTTATATTGGTTTAGAAGGCTTTCGGCGCATTCTCAACCATCCTAAACTGTGCGAAAAAGCCTTCATCCTCGAGACTCCCGTCGACGAGCCGGGTGATGATCTTCGCAATGTCACGGCACTGAAGGAGCTGGTATTCCCGAAAAAGCGTACGACCACAAGGAAATTGAGCCGAAGTGGCACGAGAAATGGCTGAATGATGCATCGCTCTATGTAGCCGACGCGCCGGAGAAGCCCAAGTACTATGTGCTCGAAATGCTGCCGTATCCAAGCGGCAAGCTGCACATGGGACACGTGCGAAATTACTCTATCGGCGATGCGCTGGCGCGCTACATGTGGATGCGCGGATACAATGTGCTGCATCCCATGGGATGGGACTCGTTCGGACTGCCGGCTGAGAACGCGGCTCTGAAAGAAGGCCGCGACCCGCGCGACTGGACGCTGAGCAACATCGCGTTCATGAAAGCGCAGATGCAGCGCCTGGGGTTTGCGTTCGACTGGAATCGCGAAGTCGCAACCTGCCTGCCGGAATACTACCGTTGGAACCAGTGGTTCTTCCTCAAGATGTTCGAGCGGGGTCTGGCGTATCGCAGAGAGGCGCTCCTGAACTGGTGCCCGGAATGCGCCACGGTGCTGGCTAACGAGCAGGTGGTAAATGGCTGCTGCTGGCGGCACGAGACTACGCCTGTAGAACAGCGGGCAATGCAGCAGTGGTTCCTGAGAACGACTGCGTACGCAGCCGAACTGCTGGATGATATGCAGCAGCTCGAGGGCGGATGGCCAGAGCGCGTCCTGGCAATGCAGCGGAACTGGATCGGGCGTTCAGAAGGCGCGGAGGTGGATTTCAGGGTGGATTTGGATGGCACAGCCGCATCAGCGCCAGACGGGGCGAGCGAAAAGATCCGCGTCTTCACCACGCGCATCGACACGATTTACGGCGCGACCTGCCTGATTCTGGCTCTGGAGCATCCACTGGTTGACAGCCTGGTGACCGACGATGACACGCGCCTGAAGATCAAGGAGATTATTGACTCCACAGCACGACAGGATCCGGGCGATGTAGAGAAGATCGGGCTCTTCACGGGCCAATATGCAATTCATCCCTTCAGCGGCGCCAGACTGCCTATCTGGATCGCCAACTTCGTGCTGATGGGCTACGGAACCGGCGCGATCATGGCAGTTCCCGCGCACGACGAACGCGACTTCGAATTCTGTCGCAGCTACGGCATCCCGGTTGTGCCAGTGATCCGGCCGGCGGATGGCGCACTGGCGGACGGCGCGACCATCACGGAACCGTTTGCGGATTACGGCATCGTGGAAAACTCCGGCAGATGGTCCGGGCTGACGAGTGAGGAAGCCCGAAAGGAGATGGCCGCGTTTGCAAGCGAACACAGTTTCGGCACGGCAGCGATAACGTACCGCCTGAAGGACTGGGGCATATCGCGCCAGCGGTACTGGGGCACGCCAATTCCGATCATTTATTGTGAGCGGTGCGGCGCGGTACCGGTCCCGGAAGAAGATCTGCCGGTGCAACTGCCCCTGGATGTGAAGATTACGGGACAGGGGCGGTCCCCGCTGGAAGCGGTGGAATCGTTCATGAACGTTAGCTGTCCGAAGTGCGGCGGCACAGCGAAACGCGAAAGCGACACGATGGACACGTTCATCGACTCGTCCTGGTACTTCTATCGCTACTGCGACCCGCGGAACGGCAGAGCGCCGTTCGACACCGAGACGATTGCTTACTGGTTTCCCATCGATCAGTACATCGGCGGCGTGGAACATGCCATTCTGCACCTGATCTATTCGCGGTTCTGGACCAAGGTAATGCGGGACATCGGCGTAATCAAGAACGATGAGCCCACTAAGCGCCTTTTCACCCAGGGGATGGTGATCAAAGATGGGGCGAAAATGTCCAAAAGTTTGGGAAATGTGGTTTCGCCTGACGATATGGTGGAGCAATTCGGCGCGGATTCAGCCCGGATGTATTCGTTGTTTGCGGCCCCTCCCGATCGTGATCTCGACTGGCAGGAAGACGGCGTTTCAGGCATCAACCGGTTTCTGGCGCGTGCGTACCGGTTTATTACCCGGAATACGGATCGGGCCGCCGTAGGGGCAACCGAATGCAACGAGGCAGATCGGCAGGCGCTCAGGAAGCTGCACCAGGCTGTTCTAAAGATCACGGAAGACTTTGACAGCCGCTGGCATTTCAACACATCGATTGCCGCGTTGATGAAGCTGGTGAATGAGCTGTACGCAGTGGAAGCGAATCTGTCACCCGCCTCGATCACAGAAATCTGTGAGAAGCTGACGCTGATGCTGGCGCCCTTCGCTCCCTATATGGCGCAGGATCTGTGGGACACGCTGGGCAGAAGTGGACCAGTTTTCCGCCATCCATGGCCGACGTTCGACTCCGAACTTGCCAAGGAAGACCTGGCGGAGATCCCGGTTCAG
>Ga0213872_10000467_pt1 | contig 32896 bp, 22 predicted proteins | sample VelepicomBERX_R2_FD_160071 | JGI IMG/M metagenome (GOLD analysis project Ga0213872, IMG submission 160071) | Rhizosphere microbial communities from Vellozia epidendroides in rupestrian grasslands, the National Park of Serra do Cipo, Brazil - RX_R2 | ecosystem: Host-associated > Plants > Roots >...
GGGGTGCTTATCTGCTGCTGGGCCGGGCGCAACCGGCTCCGGCCGCCGTGACTCCGGCACCGGCATCCGCCGCGGCGGCTGCGCCCGAACCCGCTCCGACGCCGGCGCCTGTCGCCGCGCCGGCTCCAGCTCCAGCGCCGACCCCGCCGCCCGCAGCGGCGCCGCCGGCCCCGGCCCCCGAGCCTGCACCGGCGGCTCCGCGCCCGGCCAGCGGGCCGGTCGAATGATCTGCGGGCCGGCCGCGCTTGTCGTGGCCGCGCTGCTGGGACTGATCTTCGGCAGCCTGGCCAGTGCCTTGTCTTATCGCCTGCCGCGCGGTCTGCCGATCGCGGCGGATCGTTCGCGCTGTTCCGCCTGCAACACGGCGCTTGGCGCGTGGGATCTGATTCCCCTTTTGTCCTGGATCGTCAATCGAGGCCGCTGCCGCCATTGCGGCGGCGCCGTGTCGTGGCGCTATCCGGCCATGGAGGCCTTCACCGCGGTGGTCTTCGCCGGTGCCTGGATGGCCGGCGGCGGCGATCCGCTGCGGGCTGCGCTGCTCGCCCTGACCGGCTTCGGCCTGGTCGTGATAACGGTGGCGGACCTCGAGGAGCGCATCATCCCGGATGCGATGCTGTTGTTCCTGCTGCCGGTGGCAGTGGGATGGCGATATGTTACCGACCGGGACTGGATCGATGCGGGGCTGGGGGCAGTGTTCGGGCTCGGTGTCAGCTTTGCTTTGCGCTGGGCGTTCAAGCGCTGGCGAGGCCGCGACGCGCTTGGCCTTGGTGACGTCAAATTTTTCGGGGTTATTGGGATCTATTTGGGAATACTGGAATTCGGGCGCTTTCTGGTGATCGCCGGGTTGGCGGGGATCCTGCTGGGGCTGGTCTGGCGATCCGTCGGTAAAGGGCCGGTCTTTCCGTTCGCTCCGGCGCTTTGTCTGGTGCTGGCGTCGATGCTGGTCGGGCTGGGCCGCTGAACGGGCCGGTTGTTGCCTTTTGTCGAATGAGATATTCTTCGCCGCTATAAGGGGTAGGGAAGCCATGGCTTTTGGGGGAATTGCTGGCAGTCGGAAGCTGCGATGCGCGGTCAGTTTTGCCGCGCTCATGGTCATTGTTGCCGGCTGCACCCATCCGGATATGGATCACGAGCAATCGCGCGAGCAAACGACCAGGCTGGTCGACCGGGCTCCGCCTGCACCCCGCGTGGACGATAGCGCTCCGCCGCCGATCCCGTCATTGCAACCGATCATCGCGGCGCCGCCCGCGCCCAGCGCCAGCCAACGCCTGGTCAGCCTGTCGGTGACCGACCCCAACATTCCGGTGCGCGACATCCTGCTCGAACTGGCCCGCAAGGTGGGCGTCGACATCGATCTCGATCCCGCCGTCACCGGCGGCGTCATCATCACCGCCCGCGATCGTCCCTTCGTCGAGGTCGTCTCGCGCATCTGCGATCAGGACAATCTCCGTTTCACCCTCAAGGACAACGTCCTCAAGGTCGAGCCGGACACCCTGTATTACCAGGCCTATCATCTGGATATGGTGAACTCGGTGCGCAGCCTGACCACCGACATCGCCAGCAGCCTCAGCCTCAGCAGCCTGATCCAAGGCGGCGGGGCCAGCGGCGGCGGCAACACCTCGAGTTCCGATTTGAAGGCCTCGGCCGACTTCGATCTGTGGAAAGAAGTCGACGCCAATATCAAGACCATCCTGGTCAACAGTGCCAGGACTGGCCGCCCCAGCCAGGGCGGCTCAGGAGCTGCGCCCGTTGTGCCGGCCCCGGTTCCGATGCCCGCGCCGGCCGCTCCCCCGGCACCGGCAGGCGACGGCTCGCCGGCCGCCGCCGCCGCGGCCTATGCGGCCCAGACCGCCGCCGCTGCTTCCGGAGCGGCCGAAGGTCCCGCCGCCGCGCCGCAGCCCGCTGGGTCCGCGGCGCCCACCGCCGCTCCTCCTCCGGATGCCGGCCAAGCGCAATACAGCATCAACAAGCAGACCGGCATCGTCTCGGTGTTCGGCACCGGCAAGCAGCAGAAGCTGGTTAAGACCTATCTCGATAAGGTCTTGGAGAAGATCGGATCCCAGGTCCTGATCGAGGCGAAGGTCGTCGAGATCTCGCTGACCGACCAATACAACACCGGTGTCGATTGGCAGGCCTTGCGGCAGAATCTCAAGGGCACCGGATTCGGGCTGAGTTCGCTGACGCCCAGCACCGACACGTCGACCGCTATTTCCGCGTTGCCGAAGCCCTATGGATTTTCCAATCCCTTCGGCCAATACGGTCTCAATGCCGGTTTCACCACCTTCGGCGGCGACCTCGCCGCGATGGTCAATCTGGTCAAGAGCTATGGTGACGTCCGCACCCTGTCGAGCCCGCGCCTGACGGTGGTCAACAATCAGCCGGCGACCCTCAAGGTGGCCCAGAACCACGTCTATTTCAAATTGCAGGCAACCGTGACCTCGACGCCGGCCATCGCCGGCAGCGTCGCCTCGCAGACCGCGACCTATTCGAGCACGCTGCAAACCCTGCCGATCGGGCTGGTCATGACGGTGATTCCCACCATCGACGCCGAGCGAGGGGTGGTGACGATGGCGCTGCGGCCGTCGGTGACCGCCTGGCCGGGGTCCACCGTGTCCGATCCCGCCGTGGCGCTGGATATCGCCACCGCTTGCGGGGCGGCTACCAACGGCGCCTGCTCACCCAGCAACGTGGCCAACGCCATTTCCGCCGCCTCCGTGCCGGTCGTCGACATCCGTGAAATGGAGTCGGTGGTCAGCGTGCCCTCCGGCTCGGTGGTGGTGCTGGGCGGCCTCATGCAGGAGATCGTCAGCAAGACCGACAGCGGCGTGCCCGGAGCGGCGGACGTTCCGGTGGTGGGCAATCTCTTCAAGGCCACCAACGACAACACGCAGAAGACCGAACTGGTGATCTTCATCAAGGCGACCCTGGTGCGCGGCCCGGAAACCGTCGATTGGGCGGACAAGGACACCTACCGCAATTACTTCCGCGATGACCGGCCGCTCGCCTTCTGATCACCGGCTGTCCGCCATGAACGCCCTAGCAGCCACGTTCCGCTACGTGCTCATCACGGCGATCCGCGACCGCATGGTGGCGGCGATTCTCGCCGGCCATATAGCGGTGCTGGGGGGGGCTGCACTAATGGCGGCGTCGGCCTTGACCGAAGGGCGTTATACCGGGCTGGCGATGGCGGGCGAAGCCATGCGGGCGGTCATGGTTCTGGGTCTGATCACCTTCATCAGCTTCCATGTCCGCCGCATGGAGGAGACCCGCGAGATCGAAGCCATCCTGACCCGGCCCATTTCGCGCTGGGCCTTTGTTCTGGCCTATTTCGGCGCCTATGCCGGCATTGCCGTCCTGTTGGCCCTGTGTACAGCGCCGCTGCTGTTCTTCGCGTTTTCCGCCAACGGGATGGGGCTGATCGAGTGGCAGGCCAGTCTCTTGCTGGAATGCCTGATCATTGTCGCCATATCACTATTCTGCGCATTGTCGCTAGGCAGTGCCACGGCGTCAGTAATGGGGGGGGTCGGCCTCTATGCCATTTGCCGCCTGGGCGCCTTTTTCCGGGCCATTTCCGAAAACCATACCGGCATTCTCGACCAGCCCGGTGCCGACCGTATCGCCAACTGGGTCGTCGAGGGGCTTGCGGCGGTGTTGCCGAGACTGGATCTGTTCGGTCAGGGCCGCTGGCTGATTTATGGACCCGGTGGCGGCTGGGGTGTTCGCGAGCTGCTCGTGCAGGCTGCGATCACTGTGCCGTTGCTGCTGCTGGCGACGATCCGCGATCTGACCATCAAGCGCTACTGACCATGGCGATCGCGTGCCCCCGATTGTCGTGGCGGGATGTTTCCCTCTCGCTGTGCCTTGTCGGGCTGGTCGCTCTGCAGATCGTCGACGGGCTTCACTTGCGTCCACTCCGCTCGGCCATCGAGCAGATGCCCTCTCCGCCCAGCGCCGCCGCGCTCAAGGCCATGGCGTTCGGTGACGACCAATTTCTATACCGCGCCGAATTGAGTTGGCTTCAGGAGGTCGGCGACGGGGGCGGCCGGCTGCGGCCGCTCAGGGAGTTCGATTATGGGCGGGTCGCGGACTGGCTGCGTGCCCTCGACCGTCTGGATCCGCAATCCGATGCCATGTTCCAGCTCGGTTCCGCTTATTTCGGGGCGATCAGCGATCCGAAGACGGCGTCCACCCAACTGCCGCCGCTGATCGATTACTATGCCGAGGGCGGAATGGCCGATCCCGCCCGGCGCTGGCACTGGCTGGTGTGGGCGGCAATCAAGACCCAGCATGTGGTGAAGAGTCCGGTCATGGCCGACCGGCTAGTGGATGATCTGCTGGCGGTGAGGGCGAACCCCGATGCGCCGGCCTGGCTTCCGCTGCTGGCTCCGCCGCTGCTGCGCGCCGTCGGCGAGACCGAGCGGGCCGCCGCGCTCGATGCCGATCCCGACATCGTCGAGCGCCGCCGCAAGGCTAACGAAATCCTGCGTGAGCGGCATGCCGTGGGCCGCACTCCCAATTAGATCGCTAAGATTCTCTCTTTAGAGATTCCTTAAACCAAGATATGATAACAAATCTCATTCATTGTGCATGATGCTGTTTGGGGCAGGGGGACTAGGCTATGATTCGTGAAATCAGGGCTCTGCTGCGGGACCGGTCGTCTCAAAGCGATCAGCAGGGCTTTACCCTGATCGAAATGTCGATTGTCTTGGCGATCATTGGTTTGATCGTCGGCGGTATCTTGAAGGGTCAGGAGGTCGTGAATAACGCCCGCCTGAAGACTCAGGTCGCTCAGATCGACGCGGTCAAGTCGGCGGTCTTCACCTTCCAGGACCAGTATGCCTACCTGCCCGGCGATTATCCCTATGCGTCGACCAATCTCGGACTGACGAGCGGCAATGGCGACGGCAACGGCATCATCGCAACCACCGGCACAACGTCGCTCGATGATAAGGCTGACGCCACCAGCACCGAATCGGTGCTGGCGTGGGCGGATTTGGCGACTGCCAATCTCCTGTCGGGCATCCAGCTCCTGAACGGCACGACGATGACGTCGGTGACCAGCGCGTCGAACATCAGCTACGCCGGAAAGATGAGCAACACCTACCTGTGGCTCGGCACCTTCACCGTGTCGCCGCCCGGCGGTGCTCCGTCCTCGACGGCGGTGATGACCCGCTTGCAGGGTGTGCTGAGCGGCGCGTTGACTACCTCTTCCCAGCAGGCTCTGCGTGAGGCCGATGCCTCCAATCTGGACCGCAAATATGACGACGGCAACCCGTCGACCGGCTCCATCCTGGCGGGTTCGGAAAGCACCGGGAATTGCGCCATCATCAATGCCTATACTCTCGGTACGAATGCCTCGGCCAACAATAACTACTGCACCCTGTTCTGGGTGGTCGAATAAGTTTCGTCCCCGGGGCGTTACTAAGCGAGGCGGGAAGGCATCTTCCCGCCTCGTTTCAATTCCGACTGGCGATATGAGCCGAGAATGATGCTTTACGCATCCCGGCCGGAAGGTATGCATGCTCCCCGTTGACGTCACCGGCCTTCTTCGCGACGCGCAAATTCTGCGGCGTGTGGGACGCATGGAAGAGGCCTCGGCGGTCTATCGCAGAATACTCCAGGCCTCTCCCGGCCATGTGGACAGCCTCTATCAATTGGGTGCCATCGCCCATATTCAGGGGCGGTTCGGCGAGGCGGAACGGATGGCCGCGCAGGCGATCGTCGTACTGCCCGGAGCGGCGCCGCTTCACTACAATCAGGGACTGGCGTTTGCCGCCGAGGCTGAAACCGGTGCGGCGCTCCGCTCCTATCGACGGGCTTCGGTGCTGGCGCCGGATTATTCCGACGCCCGCTGCAATCTCGGCAATGCGCTGCAATCGATCGGCGAGGCTTCGGGTGCGGTCCTGCAATATCGGATCGGCCTGGCGATCGACCCGGCATCGCCGCGTTTATTGTATAATTATGCCCTCTGCCAGCAGGACCAGGGGAGCGCGGAGGCCGCCATTCGATCCTACCGATGGGCGCTTGCCGCCCGACCGGGTTATATCGGTGCGCTCTGCAATCTGGGAAATCTTCTCGCCGGGCAAGGGGACGCGGACGCCGCCGGCGCTTGTTTCCGGTTGGCCCTGACGGTGGATCCGGCTCTGCCCGACGCGCTTTATAATCTCGGCAACATTCGGCGCGACGAGGGCGATGCGCCGGGGGCGATCCGGGCCTATGAGCATGCGTTGCACCTAGCCCCCAAACTGGCCGACGCGCTCTACAATCTCGGCAATGCCCTGCAGGATCAGGGTGATGGTGACCTCGCCATTCTCCGCTACGAGCAGGCGCTTCTGGCGCGGCCGGGCCATTCGGAAAGTCTCTACAATCTCGGCATCGCCCTGCAAGCCGCGGGACGCAGGCAGGAAGCGGCTGCCTGCTTACAAAAGGCTTTCGAGTCCCACCCGCGCCATCCAGAGATTTTCTTTTGCAATCTCGGCACGGCCTTCAACGATATCGCCATGACAGGCGAAGCGGTTGCCAGCTTCGGTCGGGCGCTGGACGCCGTGGCGGATAATCCCGACGCCTTGAACAGCCTCGGCGTTGCTTTGTCCAGCCTGGGCCGCTTCTCCGACGCGATCCAGAAATTCAAACAGGCCGTCGCGCTGGATCCCGCCGCAAAATTGCCCTACACGAATTTCGGCAACGCGTTCAAGTCGATCGGGGTATTGGACGAAGCCGTGACGTGCTATCGGCGCGCCCTGGCGTGCGACCCGTTCTTCGCCACGGCGCACAGCAACATGGTGTTCGCTCAGCTCTATATGCCGGGCCGGACGTTGCAGCAGACATTAGACGACGCGCGCGGCTGGGACGATGTCCAGGACATCTTTCACAGCAAGCGGGCATTTCGAGTAGAGGGCGATCGGCCGCCCCGGATAGGGTTCATTTCTGCTGATTTCCGGTTTCATGCCGTCGGCAATCTCGTGCTGCCGACGATCGAAGCGCTGGCGCGTCGCGGGCATGCGCTGTCCCTCTATCACAACAGCCAGATCGAGGATGGGACGACCGACCGCTTCCGGGCGGCGGCGGCGCGATGGCGTCCGGTTCACCGGCTTTCCGATGCGCGTCTCGCCGAAGTGATCGCCGAGGACGGCATCGACATTCTTTTCGATCTCAGCGGGCATAGCGGGAACAACCGGTTGCCGATGCTGACGCGCAAGCCCGCCCCGATTCAGGTGGATTGGGTCGGCTATCCTGCGACGACGGGCGTGGCGGCGATCGATTATGTGCTGGCGGACGGCCACCAGGTGCCGGATCGGGAGCGGCCCTTCTATCGAGAAAAGGTGATCAGGCTGCCAGACAGCTACATCTGCTACGCTCCCCTCGTCGCCGCTCCGTCGGTCTCCGAGTCTCCATTCCGGGTGAATGGCCACGTCACGTTCGGCTCGTTCAATGAAAACTCGAAGATCAGCCCGGCCACGGTACGGGCCTGGGCACGGATATTGTCGTCGGTCGAGCGGTCGAAGATGGTCGTCAAGTCTCCCCGATTCAGCGATTCGGCGGCGCGTGACCTGTATGTCGGCTGGTTCGACGAGGAGGGGATCGGCACCGACCGCCTGATTTTCATCGGCCCCACGTCACCGACCGAGCACATGGCCGCCATGGCGAGCGTGGACATAGCCCTAGATACCTTCCCTTACACCGGCGGGTTGACCACGTTGGAAACCCTGTGGATGGGCGTGCCCGTGGTCGCGCTGACTGGGGAGGGCATATGCGGCCGCCATGCCACCGGCTATCTCCGCACGGCGGGATTGCCCGAGTTGGCGGCGCGCGATGCCGATCAGTACGTTTCGATCGCGGTGGACCTCGCGGCCGATCTGGCGCGCCTTTCAGCGCTGCGCCAAGGGTTGAGACAACAACTGACCGACTCCCCTTTGTGCGACGTCGAGCGCTTTGCAAACCATTTTGAAACCATGCTCGGTTACATCTGGAAACGGCATTTGGCCGGAGAAAAACCCGATTCGCTCGACATCGGCTTGCCGGGCGGGCAGACGGGCTATAGCCTCTGACAACTGACATCGGGGGATGTCGCGCATCCGGCGCCAAAAGGGTCGGATAAGGGGGACGGAATGGCTTTCGAGTTTTCCGATCAGGTCGGCAAGGATAAGGACAAGGCGAAGACCAACGAGCCGGCGGCGCCCGTTCCGCCGACGCCCGATCTTGCTTTTGCCGAACGCGCCGCGCCTCCGCCACCGGTGGACCAGCCTGTCGATCAGCCTGTGGATCAGCCGGTCGAGGCGCCCCCCGCGCCACCCGTGGAACAAATCGTAGCGGAGCAGGCAGCCGAACCCTCATCCGCTCCTCCGCCCGCCGCCAGCGGAGGCGGCAGCGGTGCAAGTGGCGGTGGAGGCTCCGGTTCCGGCGGATCAGGCGGGGGAGCGCCACCGCCTGGCGATCCGCCGCGCAAGGAGGGTAAAGGCTCCGGCGGGGGCGGCCCGCCGCCCGATGGCGCCGCGGCCGCTTCGCCGGCCGGCGCCCGCATCGGCGACCGCCTGGTGGAAATGGGCCTGATCTCGCAGGATCAGCTGCAGGTTGCTCTTTATGAACGCAAGCGCACCAACAAGCTGCTCGGCACCTTGCTGGTCGATCTCGGCTTCATAACCGAATCCGCGCTGTCCGCGGTGCTGGCCTCCAGTTCCGGCTATGAGAAGTTCGACCTCGGCGGCACGGTGGTCGAGCCGGAGCTGCTGAAGCGCATTCCCAAGGAAGTGGCGCTGCGCTACCGCGTCCTGCCGGTCTCGATGGAAGGCAAGTCGCTGCGCCTGGCGATGGCCGACATCTATGACGTGCTGGCCCTCGACCAGACGCGCAAATATGCGCCGCCCGGCTCGGAAATCATTCCGCTGATCAGTTCGGAAGCGGAAATCCTCCAGGCCATCGATCAGTTCTACGGGTACGAGTTCTCGATCGACGGCATCCTGAAGGAACTGGAGACCGGCAAGCACGACGTGTCTGCCTCGGCCATGTCGGGCGACGGCTACGTCCATCCGCTGGTCCGCCTGGTCAATGCGATCATGCTGGACGGCGTGAAGACCGGCGCTTCGGATCTGCATTTCGAGCCGGAAGGCGCCTTCGTACGCCTGCGCTACCGTATCGACGGCGTGATGCAGCAGGTCCGCACCTTCCACAAAGACCATTGGCCGGCAATTTCGCACCGCATCAAGATCATGTCCGACATGAACATCGCGGATAAGATGAACCCGCAGGACGGGCGCTTCGGCTTCGCCATCGGTAGCCACAAGATCGATTTCCGTGTCGCCTGCATGCCGACGGTTCATGGCGAAAACATCGTCATCCGCGTACTCGACAAATCGCGTTCGGTCATCACCATCGACAAGCTGGGCCTGTCAGAGAGCAATTTCGCCCTGTTGAAGAAGCTGATCCGCCGCCCGGAAGGCATCATCATCGTCACCGGCCCGACCGGCTCGGGCAAGACGACGACGCTCTATGCGGTGCTCAGCCATATCAATTCGCTCGAGCGCAACATCATGACGCTGGAGGACCCGGTCGAATACGAGGTCCAACTGATGCGCCAGGGCCAAGTGCGCGACGGCACGGCGATGAATTTCTCGGACGGCGTGCGCGCCATCATGCGCCAGGATCCCGACGTCATCTTCATCGGCGAGGTGCGCGACACGGCGACTGCCTCGATGGCGTTGCGCGCCTCGATGACCGGCCACCAGGTCTTCACCACCCTGCACACCAACGACGCGGTCGGCGTCATTCCGCGTCTGCACGATCTCGGGCTTAGCCCCAAGCTGCTGTCTGGCAACATTACTGGGATCATCGCCCAGCGCTTGGCGCGGACCCTGTGCCAGGCGTGTTCGACCAAGCGGCCGGCCAACGCCGAGGAATGCCGCATCATGGGGCTGGACGCCAACCATCCGCCCGAGGTTGGCCAGCCGGTCGGATGCCCCGACTGCCGCTTCACTGGCTATCGCGGCCGTATGGCGGTCCACGAATTGCTGCCCCTCAACCGGCAGCTCGACGAAATCATTCTCGAAGGCAAATCCCTGGTCCATCTGAAAGACGAGGCCCGCAAATACGGATTTCTGCCGATCATCGAGGACGGGTTTGCCAAGATCCTGTCGGGACATCTCACTTTGGACAGTCTCAGCCGAACCGTGGACATCACGGATCGCCTGTAATGCCGAAGCCGCCGGAGTTTTGAGTCTGTGCCGCTCTATAACTACAAAGCCCTGAACATGACTGGCCGGCGCGTCGCCGGGCAGATGACGGCCAACAACGATCTCGATCTGTTCCAGCGGCTCAAGCAGATCAATCTCGAACTGATTTCGGCCAAGGTACACAAGGGCGGCACCGGGCTCGGGGCGTTGATCGGGCGCAAGATCGCCAACCGCGAACTGATCCAGATGTGCCTGCATCTTCAGCAATTGTCGGCAGCCGGCGTCAGTCTGATGGAGGGTCTGGCCGATGTGCGCGATTCCACCGATCATCGGCGGCTGCGCGACCTGCTGGCCGAGATCTATGAGGACGTGGCGGCGGGCCAATCGCTGTCGAATGCCTTCGGCCGGCATCCGCGCGTCTTCGGCACGGTGTTCCAGTCTCTGATGGTGGCGGGCGAGGAAAGCGGTAATCTGACCGAATCCTTCACCCAGCTGGTCAAGCATCTGAAATGGACCGATGCGGTCGAAAAGAAGATCAAGAAGGCGACGCGCTATCCGATCTTCATGCTGCTCGTGCTGCTCGGCATGTTCTTGATGATGATGATTTTCGTCGTGCCGCAGCTGGTGAACTTCCTCAAGGGCGAGGGGCAGGAACTGCCCGCGGTGACGGTCTCGCTGATCGCCACCTCGAACTTCGTGCAGGAGTCCTGGTATGTGCTGCTGATCGTTCCGACCGCTCTGTTCTTCGGGATCAAGATTCTTGCGCGATCTTCGGAAAAGGTCGCCTACCGGATGGATTTCTATACTCTGAGGCTGCCCATCTTCGGTGAATTGATCCGCAAGATCTCGCTGTCGCGCTTCGCCCATTTCTTCGCCACCATGTTTCAGAGCGGCGTGCCGATTCTCACCTGCCTCGACACCGCCAGCCGAGTCGTCGGAAACCGTTGCCTATCCCTGTCGATGTCCACGGTGCGGGCGGGGGTTGCGGATGGCAACCCGCTGTCCATCGGACTCAGAAATACCGGCGAATTCCCCAGCCTGGTGATCCGCATGGTCAAGATCGGCGAAGAAAGCGGTAATTTGGGCGACACGCTGAACAACGTCACGGATTTCTATGATCGCGACGTCGACGAATCGGTCGATGGGCTGGTGGACATGATTCAGCCGGTCATGACGGTATTCGGCGGCGGAATGATGGTTTGGATTATCGTCGCGGTTATCGGCCCGATCTATAATAGCCTCAGCAAGATCGCAGGGTAGGGGGACATGCCCAGACGTCGCAGGCCTATCTTCGGACGATTGTTCCAGCACCCGCTGCTGTCGCAGACGGCTGGCCGCGCCAGCAGGCTGATGCAGGGACCGCTTGAGCGCATGTTCGGGCCGATCGCCGCCAGGCTGCGAAAGTTCGGCCTGCTGGAATCGGTCACCCGCTTCGTGCTGACCATCGGCGACGAAGGCGCGACCCTGGTGCAGCTTCACGGCCAGACGGTGGTCGACGCGGTATTCGTCGGCCCTGAGACCGAAGATGGGCTCGGATTGCTGCGGAGCTATCTCGACAAGGATCATCGCGCCGGGCTGTTGGTCGCCGCCGACGTGCTCGAACAGATGTACCGCGACGATCAGCTGCCGAAGGTCGGGCGCTTCGACCGCGGCAAATTGCTGAAGCGCCGGCTCGACGTGACGTTTCCGCAGGACCGGCTGAAGGCTGGCCTGCCGTTCGGAAGCGAGGGGAAGGCGATTTTCGCGTCATTGCCGGAAACCGAAGCCATTCGCCTGTGGATCGAGTTTCTCGAATCCCTGCCGAACCCGGTCACGGGGTTCTGCCTGATGCCGTTCGAATCGGCGGAAATCGCCGGCGAACTCGGACCCGCGGCCGGGGCCGAGGAGTCCCAGGTCTGGCGCGTGCTGGTCACCCAGCAGGCCACCAGCGGTTTCCGCCAGATCTTCGAGACCGAAGGCCGCATGGTCGTGACCCGACTTGCCCAGCGTCCCGCAGCCGAAATGTCGCCCCAGACGGTGGCGCAATTGATCGAGCGCGAGCTGCGCTCTTCGATCAGCTATGTGAAGCGCCTGGGCTATTCCGAGCAGGACCGGCTCGACCTTATCGTCCTTGCGGAGCCCGAAGTCTGCCGGGCGGTGGAGGAGCGCGATCTGCCGATCTCGTCACTCACCGCCTATACGCCTTACCAGGCAGGTCTGCTTCTCGGGCTGGGAGAGGTGGCCCCCGAAGACAGCGGCCTGTCGGATGTCCTTCACGCGTTGTGGCTGGCGGGCAAGAAACACCCGCTGCTCACTCTTCCCACCGCGCCGCTGCGCGACAGGCTTCTGCACGACCATATCTTCAAGGTCGGTTTCGCCGCTGCCGCCGCCTTATCCCTGTTTGCCGTCGCCGATCTTGTCTCGCTCGGTCTGGATGCCTTCGAGACTACGACCACGACGGACGTGCTGGAGAAGCAATTGGCCAATGAACGTCAGGCGACCGAGATCATCAAGGCCAAGCTGGCCGGCTTCGATGTCCCGCTCGACGACGTGCTTCTGGTCGATGACACCGCCGACGCCATCGCCAGGCATGCTGTGGACATCAAGGCAATGGTACAGCAGGTCGCCACGGCTCTGGGGCCCGACATCTTCGTACAGAGGGCTGTTTTCCGGGTGCCGTCGCTGGTTGCGGGTGCCGCTCCCGCCCGCCCGGCGCCACCTCCGCCCAAGCTCGGCGTGCGTGGCCGTCCCGCCGCGGCGGGCGGCGGCGAGGTCCTCTACGAACTTTCGCTGATCGTGCGGTTCGAGCCGAATCCAGCGGCGCCCCATGTGCCGCTCGAACAAGCCAAGGCGTTGCAGGATCGGCTGGCCAAACAATTTCCCGGTGACGCCATCAGCGCCGTGCGGTTGCCGGTGAATCCGCTGCGCAGCCAAGTCATGGAGGGCACCACCGGTGACGCGGGCCGTGGCCCTGGAACGGTGCAGACTGCCGAATATCTGATTCAGAAGAAGGGCTGAGCCGTGGTCGATATCAATCTCGAGATCGACATCAAGAAGTTGAAGGCACTGCCTCTGCGCCTCAAGGTAGTGGCGGGGGTCATCGCTTTCGACCTCGCTTTTCTGTTGCTCGGCTACATGGTGCTGGACGACATCATGGCCGAGCGTGTCATCGCGGTGGAGCAGGCGCGCAACCAGCTTGCCGACGCCAGGCGGCAGAACGCCGATATCCGCAAGCAGCTCGACGATTATCCGGCGTTGCGGCAGCGATATGAAGACTCGATCACCAAGGGGCTGACCACTTCACTCGACCGCCTGAAACTGATCCAATATGCGCAGAGTCAAGCCGCCGCCCGCCATCTCGGCGATCTGCATTTCCGCATGGCGGACGAGGCCGGCGATCGCGATCGCAGTGCGAAATACCGGGTGGAGACGGATCGAGTGGCCTTCGAGAGCGGCGGGTTGCTCGATACGGATGCGGTGGCCTTCTGGGATTCGATCTTCAGCCAGACCCAAGGACATTATCGCCTCGTTGAAGCCAGCCTCGAGCGAACACAGGACGTCAATTCTCAGGTCCTGACGGCGATCCGGCACGGCAATCCCGTATCGCTTCTGAAAGCCAAGATCGAGTTCCAATGGATCGGTGTCCCACCGCTCGACCAGGAGGCGAAATAATGACGCGGAAGACCTTGTCGGGGGGCTGCCTGGCGGCGGCGCTGATGGCCTGTTCCGCGGTGGCTGGGGCCGGGGAGGTGTCCGTCGGCAATTCGATCCTGTTCAACGATGCCGACGAGTTCGCCTTGAAGAGGGCGATCCTCGATTATGAGCGGATGAGGGTGACCGGTTCGTCCGTTGAGGAGGCTGTCGCCACGCCGGATAGCCCCAACATCTTCGTTTCCGCCCTGGCCTATTACGGCGAGGGCCAGTGGACGGTCTGGGCAAATGGCTATCGGGTTACCCCCGGGCATCAAGCCCCTGGATTCACCGTCGTCGCGGTCAGCGAGGAGACGGCTGAGATTGCCGTCGGCGGCGGCAAGCCTGCGCATTTCGCGCTGCGTCCCTATCAGACCTGGCGCTCGCGCACCAATGACGTAGTGGAAGGCATTTTTCCGTGAGTGTTCTGCCCCTGGTGGTCGACGGCCTGTCGGCCGGATACAAGAAGAAGACGGTCATCCATGACATTCGGTTCAGCGTCAATCCGGGCGAAATTTTCGGCCTTATCGGACTGAACGGCGCCGGCAAGAGCACCCTGATAAAGGCCGTGCTCGGATTGGGCGAGGCCGAGGGGAAATCCAGCCTGTTCGGCGTTCCTTCGGGGCCGGCCGCCAGTCGCATCGACCTGGCCTATCTGCCGGAGAAATTCCAGCCGTCTCCCGTCCTGAAAGGATGGGAGTTCCTGTCGCTGACGTTGGCCTATTACGGCCGCAAGCTGGATCGGGGCATCGCCTCCCGCCTGTGCGAGGAACTCGATCTCGATCCGGCGGCGCTCAAGCGCAGCGGCAGGACATATTCCAAGGGGATGGGACAGAAGTTGGGGTTGCTGGGAACCTTGCTGATCGGCCTGCCCCTGCTGATTCTAGACGAGCCGATGAGCGGCCTGGACCCGCGGGCGCGCATCAGGCTGAAGGATCGCCTGCTCGACTACCGGGCCCAGGGTCACACGGTATTCTTCTCCTCGCATATTCTGTCCGATATCGAGGAGATCTGCGATCGCATCGCCATCATGCATGAGGGGCGAATCCTCTTCGTGGGCAAACCGGGCGAGCTTATCGCCCAAACGGGCAGCGGAAATCTCGAACGGGCTTTTCTGGCGCGGATCGAGGCGCCTGCGACGGCCGGATCATGACCATGCTCGACTCTCCGGGCGACGACGTCATCGACGTATCCATCGTCCTGCCTTGCCTCAATGAGGAGAAAAGCCTTCCCGTCAGCTTGTCGAGCGCGCGCGCGGCGTTGGACACTCTGCAGCAGAGGTTCGGCATGCGCGGGGAGATCGTCGTCGCCGACAATGGCAGCACTGACCGCAGCCATGAGATCGCGCTGTCTTATAGTGCCCGTATCGTCCCCGTGGCGCGCAGAGGCTATGGGTCGGCGGTTCGGACGGGATGTCTCGCCGCGAAGGGCCGGTTTGTCGTCATGGGAGACTCGGACGGCTCCTATGACTTCCGCGATGCCGTGCCGATGATCGAGAAATTGCTGGACGGCGACGACCTCTGCGTGGGCAGCCGCTTCAAAGGCCGGATCATGCCGGGCGCGATGCCCTGGAAGAACCGTCACCTCGGCAATCCCGCTTTGTCGGGATTCTTGAATGTTCTGTTCCGCACCAAGATCAGCGACGCCCATTGCGGATTGCGGGCCTTCACCCGGGCTTCGTTCTTACGCCTGAGGACGACTTCGGACGGGATGGAGTTCGCCAGCGAGATGGTGATCAAGGCGAGCCTGATGGGGATGAAAATATCGGAAACGCCGATCACCTTGTATCCCGACGCCCGCGGGACCGCGTCGCATCTGCGGCCGTGGCGGGACGGGTGGCGGCATTTGCGCCTGCTTCTCATGCTGAGCCCGGGAGGATTGTTCTTCCTGCCGGCGCTGCTGCTCCTCGCCATCGGAGCACCGGTCTTTTGCCTGTTGCTGGCGCGCCATGACGGCGCGATGTCCCGCCTCGGGGCATTTCGCTTCGGTGATCACTGGATGGTCGCCAGCGCGGCCATGCTGAACATGGCTCTGCAATTGGCTTTGTTCGCGATGGCGACAACCCTGCATGGAATCCGGAGCGGCTATCGCCAGGCGCGCGGGCTCGCTTTCTGGTTTCTGTCCCGGCTGCACCTCGAGCATTTCCTCATCCTGGGCGGTGCCCTGGCATCGGCAGGGCTCCTATCCATCCTGTGGGTGCTGCGGGTCTGGGCCGACACGGATTATGGCCCGCTTGAACAGCTTCGTCCGATGATCGCCGGGGTCACCTTCATTCTGTTGGGGATGCAGCTTGCGTTCGGCGGATTTTTCCTCAGCGTTATCAACGACAATGAGGCCAGAATAGATATCCGAAAAATAGAAGATAATATGTAGGCCGCAAGACGGATATAATGGAAAAAAAACTTATAATTATTGATCTATTATTTTCCACCTTGTTCCTGGTGATATGTCTCTTGTTGGTTGGAGCATATCATTATCCACTTATTTCGCCGATATATGACTATAAGGGGACGCTGAGCGGAGCGTATTTCGATCTCCAAGGCCTGTCACTGACGGTGGGCCGGCTGGATACGCCCTGCGACTCGCTGCAATACGAAGCCTTCCAGATCGACGGCAAATGTTACGGCTATTTCGGGCTGACCCCTTCCTTCTTCCGCATCATCCTCAACGGCCTGTGCCTATCCTGCATGGGCGCTTGGTCCCGGATTATGATGGTGCTTGCGGCGCTCCTGAGCTATGCCAGTCTGGTCCTGCTGGCCCGGCGGGCCTCGGCGGACAAGGCGGACGGCTGGTCGAAGCGGCTCTGGTGCCACGGATTTGCCTGGACGATGAGCATCGGCAGCAGCCTGCTTTTCATCATCTCCGATCCCTATGGATATCATGAGGCCATAATCTGGGCCTGCGCTTTCACGCTTCTGGGGTTCTGGGCTATCGCCCGTTATGTGGACGGTGGGGAGCGCTGGGCTCTCAGGCTGGCTCTCCTGGCCAATTTCCTGGCCATGCATAGCCGCTTCACCGTGGGCATCGCGTTGGGCGGCGCGACCTGCCTGTGGTTGCTCGCTCCGTTCGGCCGCCTGCTTCCACGAGGATTTTCTCCATTCTCCGCGGCGGCGATGGAGAGATCCGCGAGGACGGGCTTGGGCGCCTGTTTCATCATCGCGGCGATGAGCCTGACGCCCCCGACCGTGCAATATCTCAAATTCGGCAGTTTCATGCCGTCCCCGGCTCTCCAGCCCTTCTACCAGACCTTTCCGGAGAGGCTGGAACGGATCAAGGACGGCATGTTCCGGACCAGCAATTTCCGCTGCGCGTCGGCTTTGTATTTCTCGCCGTCGATGATCGAATTCAGGTCGAAGTTTCCCTGGGTCATGCCGGCCTATCGCGATTATTGGTTTGCCGGGCGGCCGCTCCCCGCCAAGGTGGCGCCGTACTGCGCCGACAGCAATATCGATGCCCTCGATCCTGTTTTCAGTATCCCTTATGGGTTGTCGGCACCGTTTGCTTTGTTCCTGGCCGGTGTAGTCGTCATGGCGGTAAAGCGCCGCACGATCATCGACTGGCTTCCCCTCGCGCTTGGCGGAGCAGTTGCCTGTCTTCCCCTGCTATTCCTGTCCTCGATAACCTATCGTTATACCCTTGATTTCCTACCTCTGTTCGTCGTGGGTGGTGTCGTCGGGTGGCGGGCCATGGCGGACTTGGCCGGCTGGAAACGTGGGGTCGCTCTTGGCCTGGTCACGGCATTGACACTGAGTGCATTGGCAGTCAATTTTTCGGCGTCGCTCTATTCGGGATCCCCTCAGCCCTATATGGCGCGGATTTCCGCAGGTATCGAGCGGCTGCTCGTCCGGTCTCCCAAGGAATCGACGGTTCAATGATTTCCGCGGCCAGAACCTTCTTCTTCCAGCTACGGGCGGTCCTTCGCGCCGATCTCAAGACCCGTAAATGGTATTTCCAGGCCGTGCTTCATGATTTGTGGATACGCGAACTCGGTTCGGCAAGGCATGAGGAGCCTGGCAGGCTGACAAAATATGGCGCAAAGACCTATTCGCAGTTCGACGAAGACGGAATCATCTCGGAGATATTCAATCGCATCGGCCGTCAATCCGACACCTTCATCGAAATTGGCGTCGGCGACGGCAGCGAATGCAACAGTCTGCGGCTGCTCGCCGAGGGATGGCACGGCGCCTGGATAGAAGGAGACGGGGCTCAGGTTAGGAGAATCCGGCGCGTTCACGATAGCTTGATCCGCTCGGGTGCGTTGCGGGTCGAGGAAAGAATCGTCACCGCTGAAAATGTGAACGGCGCGATTGAGGAACTGGGCTTCGACGCGGTGGACATGTTGAGTGTCGATATTGACGGCAATGACTATTGGGTCTGGCGGGCCATCGATGCGGTACAATCGCGCCTGGTCGTCATTGAATATAACGCCACCTGGCGTCCTCCTCTTTCCGTGGTGGTTCCTTATCGGCAGAACTGGACATGGGACGGGAGCAACTATTTCGGCGCCAGTCTCGAAGCGCTGGCGAAGCTGGGCGAGCAAAAGGGCTACCGTCTGGTCGCCTGCTGTCTCGCGGGTACGAACGCGTTTTTCGTCCGCAAGGATTTGTGGAGCGCCGATCTGTTCCTTTCAGATTGGTCGGCGGCCAATTGCTATGAGCCGCCGAGATATTATCTGACGGCTCTGAATGCGGGGCATTCGCCTCGATTCGGCCCGCTCGAACGGATTTGAGGGGTCAGGTCGTGACGAGGCGGCCGATGAGCGCAGAAAGCTTTTCCTCGAAGACCGTCCGGTCGAACTTTTTTGCGTGAGCGACGATCGCGTCGGTATCGAGTCGCCCGCCGACGGCGTCGAAACGGTCGAGAGCGCCAATCAAAGACGCTACCGAAGGCTCGTCGAAGAATGCTCCCGTCTTGCCGTCGACCACGGTGTCGAGCGCGCCGCCGCGTCTTAGCGCCACGACAGGAGCGCCGGAAGCCATGGCTTCGACGGGCACGATTCCGAAATCCTCTTCGCCGGGAAAGATCAGTGCCTTGCATCGTGCATAGTGATCCGCCAGCACATCGTCGGGCTGCCAGCCCATCAGGGAAACGGTCGGCCCTGCCATGGCGCGCAACCGACCCATCATCTCTCCTTCGCCGATGACGATCAGGCGCCGGCCCGTCCGGTTGGCGGCCTCGACGGCAAGTTCCGGCCGTTTGTAGGGGGTCAGTTGTCCCGCAAGCAGATAGAAATCCTCGCGTTTCGGCGCGGGTCGAAAGCGGGCGCAATCGACAGGCGGGTACAGGATCGAGGTTTCCCGTCCATAGATCTGCCGGACCCGCTGCGCCGTTTCTTGCGAGATGCTCACCATATGTCCGACGCGGCGTGACGAGGCCCTGTCCCAAGCTCGCAGATAGCGGGCCGCCAGCGAAAAGACCAGGCGCGTGACCAGGCCCATATGCTGCTGATAGTCCTTCTGCATGCCCCAGATATACCGCATGGGCGAGCAGCAAATGCAGAGGTGAGGCGTTCCCTCGGGAACCGTCACGCCTTTCGCGGGGCCGGACTCGACCGATATGACCAGATCGAAGCCGGACAGATCGAGCCGGTTCAGAGCCAACGGCATGAGGGGGAGGTAATAGCCGAGTAGCTGCCGGGCCCGCGGCAGGCGGTTGACGAAGCTGGTCCGGATATCATGGGCTCGGATAGAGGCCGAAATCCGGGATGGGTCGTAGACATGGGTGAAAATGACGGCGTCGGGGAACATCTCGCCGAGCGTTTCGACGATCCGTTCACCGCCCCGCATCTCGATGAGCCAGTAATGGACGATCGCCACCTTCAGTCGTCTCGGCTTTTCGGGGGCGGGGGCTATGGACGATGACATTCCGAATCTCTACAGTCGGTCCCATGAACAGGCATCAGCGCCGTGCCGCTAGCAAAGCGCCGGAAACAAAAGAAAAAATAGCCGCGCCCGCCGCGCAGGCGGAGCCCATCCCGCCGTCGCAGCCGCCGCGATTGGCGCTCAGGGTCGCGGCTTTCCTGCTTCTTTCGCCCTGGATGCTCCGGCGAGTGCACAATGCCCAGGTGCTCGGCATGCTGCGCGAGGTTGCGCGCCAAGCGGGCCGCGAGAGCGTGGCGAGGCAATTGGACGAACGCATCAAGAATTTGCGATGACCCGCTCGGCGGCCAGCCGCCGCATTTTATCGACGACAAAGTCGATCGGCGTTTGCCAATCGCCGTGCGCCGATTGGCGGAACAGCCGCAGGGAATCGTACCATACGCTATCTTCCCGCCCAGTCAGCCAGCGCCAATCAGGACAGAAGGGAAGCAGCAGCCAGGTGGCGACGCCAAGACCGCCGGCCGCGTGAATGACGGCGCTGTCCACCCCGATCACCAGATCCAGATTCGACATCAGCGCGGCGGTCTGCGCGAAATCCTCGCATTCGCCGATCCATTGGGTCTCGAGCGTGCCGCCGAGCTTGGCGAGAACAGCCTCGTCTCCTTCCCTCAGATCGCGTTGCAGACTTACGAACCGGACATCGTCCAACTCCAGTAGAGGTGTGAGCCTCTCCAGGGGGATGCTGCGGAAACGGTCGCGGCCATGGCGCGGATTTCCCGCCCAGGTCACGCCGACCAGCAGCCTCCCGTCCGGCGCCAAGCGATCCCGCCAGACCTCCGTCGCGGCTTTGTCCGCTTTCAGATAGGCGTTGGTGGCTGGGATATTTCCTTCCGCCGTATTGAACGCGAAGGGCAGGCTCATAAAGGGGATCTGATAGTCGAAATCGGGCAACGGGTCGTCCTGCGCCACGACCGGACAAGCCAGGGTCTGGCGCGCCAGGGACAGCAGCGGCTTCTGGATTTCGACGACCGGCTTGAAACCCGCTTCCAACAGTTTGGGAACGAAACGCAGGCATTGCAGGCTGTCTCCCAGCCCTTGCTCGGTCCAGACCAGCACGGTGCTGCCCTTACGCGCCGTCTTCGACCATTGCGGCCGGTGCTGGCCGCGCGGGACTTCGAGATTTTGTTCCCATTTCCAGCGCCATTCGAGTTCCCGCCAGCCCTCCTCGAACTTGCCTCGGCGCAACAAGGAGAGGGCGAGGGTGAAATGGGCCCAGCCCTTTTCCGGATCCTCCGCCATAATTTGTCGAAGAATGCCGATCGCTTCGTCGAACCGGCCCTGCTGTTCGAGGATGACCGCCAGGATGCCGACCGGTCTGCCGCGGCGCACGGCCATCGCCTCGCGCGCATATCGCTCGGCCTCGCCAAGCTCGCCCAAGGCCGACAAGGACGAGGCCATGGCGGTGATGCAGCCGGGTTCGCGCGGATTGATCGCATAGGCCTTGCGCGCCGCTTCCAGACCTTCGGCGTAGCGGTGCATCTCGTTATAAAGACCCGACAGATTGACGTGCACCAGCTGATTGGAGGGCTGGGCATCCCGTACCCTGTTCAGCAGCTCTTCGGCCCGGGCGTGGCGGCGGGTGCGCCGATAGACCGAGGCCAGGTCGATCAAGGCCTGTCCATGCGCCGGCGCCTCTTGCAAGATTCGGTCGAGCAGCGCTTCCGCCTGGTCGAGCCGGTCGAGCCTCAGCAGGGCCGAGGCGTGGCAGGTCTTCTCGGCGAGGGTCGCCGCCGGCGAAGCCAGGGTGCGCAGATAGAATTCGTCCGCCTCGTCCAGCCGGTTCAGCTGCGACAGGCACTGCGCCAGGTTGAACAGGGTCTGGATCATTCCCGGCGCGAGATCGAGCGCCGCCTTGTAGCAGGCCAGAGCCTCCTCATATTTCTGCTGGTCGCGCAGGCAATTGCCGAGATTGATATGGGCCGCCGTCACCCGAGGGGCGAGCGAGACGGCGCGCCGGCCGAAGAATTCGGCGCGGGTGCGGTTGCCCGACAGGGTGAAGATCATCACGGCCAGAATCAGGCAGGCAACATCGTCCGGCGCCTTGTTCAAGGCCTTCTCGAGGGTACGGGCGGCGGACGCCATGGAGCGGCCCTGCTCCGCCTGGCGCTTGGCGTCGTCGAACAACGCGGCGACGGCCGGGGCCGGCGGCGGAACCGGTTCGCCGGTCGGAGCGGCGAGCTCCGGAAGAAGATCCGTCCGTCCGGTTCGCTCGGCCAGCGAGGCCAGGACATCCTGGGCCAGGGTTCCGCTGGCTCTGCGGCGAACTGGCGCTGACAAAAGGAGCCGGGCGACGGCGCGGCTCAGTAAGTTTCCCGACATCCTATCCCAGCGACAATTTCGACGTGTCGATGCCCTTCAGCCCTTCGCCGCCACCCAGCTTCTCGCGCTGCATCAGCATCTTGAGGTCGCCCGGGCTGTCGGCTTCGGCGATGGCGATATCTTCGTCGATCTCGCCATTCTTCCACAAGGTGAACAAGGCCTGGTCGAAGGTCTGCATGCCGCGCTCGGCATTCTCGGCCATCACGCCTTTGATCTCTTTCACGTCGCCCTTGCGGACCAGATCCTTGATCAGGCCTTCGTTGAGCAGGATCTCCAGCGCCGCGGTGCGGCCGCCCGATTTGGTGCGGACCAGGCGCTGCGACAGGATGCCGCGCAGATTGAGCGACAAATTCAGCAGGATCTGGTGGTGCGCTTCGCGGTCGAAGAAATTGAGGACGCGCTCCAGTGCCTGGTTGGCATTGTTGGCGTGTAGGGTCGCCAGCGCCAGATGGCCGGTCTCAGCGATGTTGATGGCGTGTTCCATCACCGTCGCGTCGCGGATTTCACCGACCAGGATGGCGTCGGGCTTCTGGCGCAGCGCGTTCTTCAGCGCGGCGTCGAAGGAATGGGTGTCCACCCCCACTTCGCGCTGGGTGATCAGGCATTGCTGGTGCTCATGCACATATTCGATCGGGTCTTCGATGGTGATGATATGGCCCGGTTCCTTCTTGTTGCGGTAATCGATCATCGCCGCCAGCGAGGTCGATTTGCCCGAGCCGGTGCCGCCCACCACGATGACCAGGCCGCGCTTTTCGCAGCACAATTCGCCCAGCAGCTTCGGCAGGCGGAGCTGCTCGAGGGTGGGGATCTTGGTGGTGATCTGGCGGATGACGGCGGCGGTATGCTGGCGCTGCTTCAACAGATTGACGCGAAAACGCCCGGTCGCGCCCATGTCCAGCGCCATGTTGAATTCGCGCGCCTTCTCGAATTCCTCGCGCTGTTCCGGCGTGGTGAAGTCGGCGATGGCGGCGGCCAGCGCGGCATCGTCCAGCTTGGTGTCCGACAGCGGTTCCAATCCGCCATCGCCCCGCATCATCGGGGTAGAACCGTAGGTCAGGTACATGTCGGCACCCTTGCGGGCGACCATGTCGGTCAGCCATTGGCGAATCTGGCTCATTGCTGCTTCCCCCACCCTTATTCGGTTATTTCATCAGGCTCGATACGCCGCTGCGCTTGAACAGCGAGTTGGATTTCGGCGCCTCGGCGGGCGGCTCCGGCGGCGGCGGTGGCGGTTCGGGCTCACGCGCTGCGGGCGCGGGCGGCGGAGCCTGGTACTGAGGCTGGGGCTGCTGCTGCTGTTGCGGCGCCGCGGACGGTCCCGGCGCCTGGCCCTGCTTGTCGCCGGGCACCGCGAAGCGCTCCAGTTCGGAGGCCTCGACCAGGCCCTGGCTGACCAGCGCCTTGACCGAATCCTCCATGGTGATCATCCCGTAGCGGGATCCCATCTGCATCATCGAGGTGATCTGCGGGATCTTGTTCTCGCGGATCAGATTGCGCACCGCAGGCGTGCCGACCAGGATGTCGTGCGCGGCACAGCGGCCGCCGCCGATCTTCTTCAAGAGAATCTGGCTGATCACCGCCTGCAGCGAGCCGGCCAGCATCGAGCGCACCATCTCCTTGTCGCCGGCCGGGAACACGTCGACGATGCGGTCGATGGTCTTGGCGGCCGAGCTGGTATGCAGGGTGCCCATGACCAAGTGCCCGGTCTCGGCGGCGGTCAGCGCCAGGCCGATGGTTTCGTGGTCGCGCATTTCGCCGACCAGGATCACGTCCGGATCCTCGCGCAGGGCGCTTTTAAGGGCGCGGGCGAAGGATTTGGTGTGCTTGCCGACCTCGCGGTGATTGATCAGCGAGCGGTCGGATTTATGCACGAACTCGACTGGATCCTCGATGGTCAGGATGTGCTTGTTCTCGGTGCGATTGATCTCGTTCAGCATCGCCGCCAAGGTCGTCGACTTGCCCGAGCCGGTCGGGCCGGTCACCAGCACCAATCCCTTCTCGATTTGCGAGAATTGGCGGAACACCGCCGGCGCCTTGAGGTCGTCGAGCGAGGGAATCACCGTCGGAATGGTGCGGAACACCGCGGCCGGGCCGCGATTGACGTTGAAGGCGTTGACGCGGAAGCGGGCCGATTCGCCATAGGACACGGCGAAATCGAGGTCGCGCTCCTGCTCGTACTCGGCGCGCTGCTCTTCGGTCATGATGGCGTAGAGCATCGCCTTGACGTCGTCGCCGGAGAGCGCGTCGACTTTTAGGGGGCGCAGCTCGCCGGAAATACGGATCAGCGGCGGGGAGCCGCTGGACAGATGCAGATCCGACCCTTTGCTCTGCATGGTGAAGGCGAGAAGTTCGGTGATTTCCATCGCGGCCTCGGAGGCTAAGGAGAGGTTTTGTCGAGATAGGCGAGACGCTGGCGGATCTGGTCGAGCGACACCGTCAAAGCGGCCGAACTGCCGGGACGGTAGCTGTCCAGAAAGGCCCGATAGGCTTCGCGCGCGGCCATCGCCGACCCGGCGCGGTCGAGCAGCAGCGCGTAATCGAGCTGACGGATCGGGTCGCCAGGTTGCTGGCGAACCGCCGCCGCCATGTTCAGGATCGCATCCTCCATCTGGCCCGATGCCGCCTCCAGCAGGGCGATCCGCGCCGCTAGATCCGGCGCATCAGGCGCCGCGCGCTGGGCGGACAGCAGTGCCGTCAATTGACGCTCGGGCGGCAGCGCGTCGATCTGCCGCAGCAGTTCTTCGAGAACCAGGCGATTGCCGGGCGCGGTGGTTAGGGCCAGTTCCAGCCGGTTCCGCGCCGCGTCGTTGTGGCCCTGCGCGGTCAGCGCGCCGGCGGCGCCCATCAGCGCGGTCACGTCGTCGGGATGGTGGCGAAGCTGCTCGTTATAGAGGGTCAGCGCCGACGGATAATCACGCTGGGCATAGAATTGGGCCGCCAGATCGAGAGGCTGCGGTGCGGTGTGGACGGTGAAGCCGATATGCTGCGGATTGTCGGGCGCGGCCTTGGCCTCCTGGGCGGTCAGGTGAACCCCTTTCCACAGATAGAGCACTCTGGCGAGATAGCCGATGCCGTCTGAAGGATCCCCGGCATTATAGGCGGCGACCGCTTCCAGCCAGGATCCGTGGGTTTGGGCCAGGGCGGAGAGATAATGCGCCGCATAATCGATATTGCTCGCCGGGGTGAAAGCGGCATCCAGGGTATGGAAGGCGTCCGGATGATGAAACAGATCGACCTGCAGGCAGCCGACATCGACGTAGCCGTTCCCGGCTTGCAGGAATGTCTTCGTTTCGCGGATAGCGTCGGCGGGGGTTTCGTAGAAATGACCCCGCCCGTCGACCTGGATGGTCCAGGGCCAGGGGGCGACCAGGCCGGTGACGGGATCGCGCCGCCCTGATTCCACCAGCGCCATCGACAGCAGCAGCCCGGGCGGCAGATGGTATTTGGCTTCGGCGGCGATAAGGTCGGGCAGGCAGCTTACCTTGCTGTCCTGGCCCTGAATCGCCTGGCTCGACGCCGGAGGAGCGAAGGCGAGCAGGGCGGCGAGCACCGTGCCGGACAGGCCGAGGAGGCGCATCATGAATTGCCGCATGAACCGGACCCGCAGAGCTGGATGATCATAGCGGGCGAGCGCCAGCGGATGATGTCGTCGAAATACGTACCGGAACTGGGCGGATAGGAGCCGACGGGCCCGCCCGAGGCGAAAGAAGCAGGGGCCGGCGTGGACAAAGTGGTGCCCAGAGCGCAGTTGTTGGGTGAACTGTTGCAAGCTTTGTTGGCAGTGACGCGCAAGGCCGGTTGTAGAACGCCATTCTTACTCCAGCCATACCAGCGGCTCTTGCCATGGCTGACCAGCACATAGGCTGCCTGGTCGCCACTCGTGGTGGCGGGCGGCGGCAGGGGGGTGATCGACTTGCCGCTCACCACGTCCACCACGGTCATATAGGTTCCGCTGCTGGTCGGAAAGGTCGACCCGGTGTGGGTCAGCGGGGTTCCCGTGGTCAGGGTGGTGGATCCGGTGACGGAGCCGGACGGCCAATAAGAAAGGCGGGTCGCCCAGGCGTCGATGGAGTAGCTCTCGTCTATGCCCAGCGTCCGCCAGGGAATAACCGCCTTGGCGTCGGTGGCGCCGGTGATCGTGCAGGTGGTCGCGCCGCCGGCCGGCTGTTCGAGGCCGTAATTGGGATCGGTGGCGGCAAGCGAGCCATCGGCGGGACAGGGCAGGCGGCTGTAGCGTATCGCGAACAACTCCAGCGCGTTCTCGACTTGGTCGAGGGTGGCGCTGGTCTGATTCATCCGGGATTTGTCGATCACCGGGGCAAGCGCAAACAGTCCGCCGCCGACCATCAGGCCGATCAGTACGAAGACCATCGCCATCTCGATGAGCGTAAAGCCCCGCTGCGACATGTTTCCCCTGCTCCCCCAAAACGAGCGCCAAGTATTATCCGCGCCGGCGCCTGTAATGGCAAGCAGAGCGGGGCTAGTCGACCGTCTTGCCCGCCTGGGTTGGTTCCACTATCCTGGCGCCGTCCTGGTGTAGGTGCGCGGCGGTAGGGGGGAACTCTGCGTTCAACGTCGAATGATCCTCGCCGGCAGACGGATCGTCAGGCCGGCACGGCCTTGTTGGTCGCTGTCATGGCTTTCCTCCTGTTCGGGGTAAGCCTGCTAGCCGGGCTGCGCTATTTCGGCCCGCGCGTCGATTTAGCCCATCAGAAAAATGTCAGCAACCAGATGGCCTCGGTGGTCCAGAAATCGCTCTGGTCTTTCGTGTCGGTCAATTACCGGCTGCCCTGTCCCGCCGACGGTACGCTGCCGAACACCAGTACGAATTACGGTATGGAGCAACCCCAGGGCGGCGGCACCTGCACGATCACCGGCGCCAATGCGGTATTGCCTTGGAAGACCCTCGGCATCGCCCAGACGGCGTCCCAGGATGCCTGGGGCAACCAACTCGGCTACGCTGTCACCGCGCTATTGACGAGGGGCACCCCGTACAAATCGGCAATCCCGAGTTCCGATGCGGTCAAGGTGACGGCGACGGCCAGCAACACCACCAGTTCCTACGCCTACGTCCTGATGAGTTTCGGTCCCGATGGCGGCAGCTACAATTTGTCCGGCAAGCAGACTCCGGTCAACTCGTCGTCCAAGCTGACGACGACGGAGACCCAATATGAAGGCAACAACCGCACGGCAATGACGGTCGGCGGGCTTTCGTCTCCGTTCTACTCGCTCACCGCGACGGGCGGCGCGACGGGCGGGCAATGGCTTCTGTTCGAGGGCAGTTCGCAGATCTGCACTGACGTGAACGGCACGTCTAATAACGGGACCAAGGCCTATTGCAATGCCAGCATTCCGCAAAACGGGCAGTGCGGCTCGGGCCAGGTCTGCACGCCTACCTCGACGGTCACCGGCCTTTCGGTCACCAGTTCGAGCCAGACCAACAACCCGAACGGCGTCAGTTCCAGCGCCTCCGTCATCTCATCGGGGCTGAGCACCGCTGTCCTGGCGCTGGGCACGCCGGCCAGCGGCAGTTCCCTCGTCGAGATCAGTTCGGCGCCAACGCTGGGCAACAGTTCGCAGGCTTGCTCCTGGCTCACGACGCCGCTGCCGCTCACCACTCAGACCTTGCGCGCCTATTTTGAATTCTCCACCGCCGGCGCCACGCCGGGCGACGGTTTCACCTTCACCATGCTGCCGGCCGCCACCGACATGTCGATCGGTGTGCCCTGCGGAGGGACGCCCTATGGCAAGGGGAGTGGCAACAATACCAATGAAGGCAGCTATATAGGCTTCGAGGCGATCACCGACGGTGGTGCGAACGGCTCGGTCATCGCCCAGCCCACCGTCTCGGGCGGGAAGGTGACCGGCATATCGACCGCCAGCGCCCAGAGCGGCCAGCCCGGCCAGGGCTATATGTGGGTGCCGCCGGTCGAGATCACCGACACCAATGCAAGCCCTGGTTCCGGTGCGTCCGCCTATGTGTCGCAGATGCAGCTTTACGACATCGTCGTCACCAATTCCGGCTATGGCTATATCGCCGCCGCTGGGGCAAGTCCGGCGCCGGCGGTCATCGTCGCGCCCGGCGGCGGCGCCGGATACGCCTCGGTGCCCGTCGTCACGATCGAAACGGCGACGGCGACGGGATGCACGTCCAATTGCACCAATGCGACGGGCACGGCCATTCTGACCAACGGCCGGGTATCCGCATTGCACATCACCAACGCGGGAGGCGGCTATCGGCGTGCTCCGGCCGTCACGCTGACCGGTTCCGCCGCGTCGGGATGCAGCGCCAGCGGCACCTGCGCCGACGCGATCGGCGCCAGCGCGACCATAGACAGCCTGACCGGCGCGGTGAGCGGCCTTTTCATCGTCGGCGACGATAATTGCGGCACCTGCGTGGCCGACACCGGCAAGGTCAATTCGATGGCGGTGACCGGCGTCACCCTGACTAGCGGCGGATCGCATTACCTCGTATCGAGCGGCGGCGCCGGCTATACCACCGGGACGCCGACCGTCTTCATCCAGGACGTCGCTCCGGGCAATAGCGGTGGGAAGAACGCTACGGCGACGGCGACGATCAGCGGCGGCGCCGTCACCGGGATTACCGTCACCAATCCGGGCAGTGGTTACAGCAGCAACGTCGTGGTCACCGTCGCCGGCGGCGGTGTCGGCTACGCCACGATCAACCAGGTCACCAATGGCAAGGTGAAAAGCGCCACCTTTGTGAATGGCGGTTCGGGGTATCCAGCCAGTACCCAGTTCAACTTCAATTTTCCGGAGCCTTTGACTTGCTCCAATTGCACCCCTGCCGTTTTTCAGGCGACGGTGAATAGCTCGGGCGTGGTCAGCGGTATCTCTTTGGTCAGCGGTGGTTCCGGCTATTCCAGCTCCTACGACAAGGGGAACGTCGCGCCGATCACTGATGCGACGCATGTGGGGGCCATCGTCCAGGCGACGGTCAATCCTGATGGCACCATCGCCTCGCTCACCCTCCCATCCTCGACGACGCCGCAAGTGCCGACCGTCACGGTCATCCCGTCACCGAACGAGCCCTATATCCTGACGAATGGGGCGAGCGGCGTTCCGATCGTCGCCGCCAATTTGTCCGCCGCGGTCAACAGCGCCGGCATCGTGACCGGCCTGACCATCAATTCGGTGGGGGCGGGCTATACGCTGGTGCCGACGATCAACATCAGCGCGCCGACGGGCTGCTCCACCTGCGCCGCCCAGGCCTCGATCGCCTCGATGAGCGTGGTGGGAATTCAGGTCACCTCGCGATCCGGCGAGACATTCTCGGCGATGCCGAGCGTGGGCCTCGATCTGCCGACATCGCTGTGCACCTATGTCTGCATCGGCGCCAGCGCCGCCGCCAATGTCAGCATCACCGGGATCACGATGGCAGCCCAGGGCTCGGGCTATCATCAAGCGACCACGGTCGTCACCGTGCCGCCGCCCAATGTGTATCCCAAGCTGGGGATCGAGTTCCGCACTTATCACCACCCGAGCGATCCGTTCTATTCCGATTACGGCTATCACGACGATTGGGGCTATTTCGGCAGCAATACGGGCGCCAGCTGCAACGGCACTGGCACGACCTATTGCGACGGCACGCCGATCTCGAGCGTGCTGAGCCTGCCCAGCACCGCGCAGTTGACGGGCGTTTACGGCGTCAACCTTCCCATGCCGAAATCCTTTTACAGCACGCAGAGCCTGACCAACATCCGCCATGACGACAGCACGAATTGCAACGGCTCCGGATGCGTGCCGCAATATATGTCCGCTCTGGTGGTCGATGCCCTGCATCACGACGACACCTATCACTACTCCACCCTCGCCACCGACAATACGGCCTACACCGTCAGCCCCAGCTGCGACGCGGCGCAGGGCGGCAATGCAGCGACCCATGGCGGCGGGTTCGTCTCAGGCGGTGGCGGCATCGGCGGCACGCTGGCCACCGTCACTGCGCCGGCGGTGGGGGGATGCACCTATAACGGCACCACTAACGACACGACCATCATCACCGACAACGGACCAATCGTGGATAGCGAGAACGGCAGCAGCGTCCTCTACCACTCGGTGCGCGTCGAAATGCGGCGCTATTGCGACCCCAGCTGCTCATCCTGCGGCAATCAGGGCACACCGGGCGACAATTACATCCAGGTCGCCGCCTGGCTCGATTGCGACAGCTCGGCGCTGAATAACGCATCCTGCCAGGACATGACGCAGAATTTGCTGGTGACCGGGTCGCAGGTCTTCTCGGTCACGCTGACCAATGTAGGCTCCGGCTATACCGCGGCGCCGACGGTCGATATTTTCGGCGGCGGGGGAACGGGGGCTACGGCAACGGCCAGCTTTGACAGCAATAGCAAGGTGCTTACCGGCATCACGGTGACCGCTGGCGGGTCGGGCTTCGTCAGCGTCCCGAAGGTCACGATCTCCGCCCCCGCTTCGGGCACGACCGCGACGGCGACCGCGCAGATTTCCGGACTGCCCTTGCCGGCAAGCTATATCAGCAGCGCCGGCAGTTATGTCTATGCTATGAACTATTGCACCATCGATCCCGGCGCGACCAGCTGGACCTCGTCGCAGCAGGGTCTTACCGCGCTCGACAATATCCTGCTGGGGTTCACGGCGGGTGCCGGTGCGGCGACACGTGGTGTGCTGATCCGCAATCTGCAGGTCGGGACCTACAACTAGAACTGTAACTAATTGAAAAAACGAAACCAATAGGTACACTCACCGCGCGATCCGTTGTTTCTGATCGTGCTGTAAAATGGGGTGGGGGATGATGCGCGGCAGATCGATGCGACTGCTCATGGGAGCCAGTCTGTGCACCTTGGCGTCCGGATGCGTGGTGAAGACCCACCACGATTCCACGCAGCCCGTCACCACGCCGCCCCTCGTGTCCAATCCCCCTGGTACGACCCTGAACGCCGCCGCCAACAACGGCTTTCTCTCGGCGACGCTGACCGGTGCGCTGGGGGCGCCTCTGGCTTTCGCACTCGACAATCAGACCCAAAGTGCGGCCATCACCCAATATACCAGTGGCAATATCGGGCTGGCCGCACCCGACATTTCGCCGACCAAGGGGCAGGACCAGGTCACCTTCACCTTGTTTTTCAACCAGGAGACTCCGGTGCAGGCGGCAGGTGGCGATTTTGCCACGGGCACCAGCGCGACGGGAGCGTCCGTCACGCTCTATCGAGGCCAGCGGACGCTCGATCTGCAATATTCCGACTTTGGTATCTGGACTTCGGCGGCGACCAACAGTTCCAACGCCCAGGTGCTCGGCGTCTATGCCGTCGGCAACACGACGCCGAGCGGCGGGCTGCCGAAATCGGGATCGGTCGTCTTCACCGGCAATGCGCTGGGGGCGATCGCCACCACGCAGGGCAGCGGCGTGTTCGGCGGCCTGGCGTCGCTTACGGTCAATTTCGCCAACAATCAGTTGACGGGCTCGATCGGCGACATTCGCGCTGCCCACAGCTTCACCGCATTTCCCAGCGGTTCAGTCAATGCGATCAACTTTTCGGGATCGGTGAACGGCAACAGCTTCGCCGGCCAGGCGAGCGCCGGGAGCGCCGGAACGGCGTTCGACATCTCCGGGGCGAGCGGCAGCTTCGGCGGCAATTTCTATGGAAGCAACGCGACCGAGGCGGTCGGCGTCTTCTCCTTGACCGGCGGCACGAACCAGGCCCAGGTGATCGGATCGTTCGGGGCGACCGAGTCCTTTGCCTCGAACGACATATCCTCTACCGTGTCGCAGCTCAGCGCACTACCCAACGGGACGCCCCTGACCGCCAAGTTCAACACCGGTTTCGTGTCGGCGACGCAGACGATCACAGCCGGACAGACCACTTTCGCGATCGACGGCACATCGACCACTGGCGGTACCACCACCAACGTCAACGTACCGCCGGCGAGTTTCGTTTATTACAGCAACGGCAATATCAGTCTTCAAGCGCCGGATATTCCCTATTTCGGTACCCAGCAAACCGCCGGCACCAATCAGAGCGTACAGTTCACCGCCTCTTCCTTCACCCAGGTGCCTAATGGCACTTGGGCGGCAACCTCGCTTCCCTACGGCACGACGCAAGCGTCGGCTGTCAGCAGCATCCCCGGATTTCCCTCGGTCCCTGGGGATCAGGTCACCCTGTATCGAGTTGGCGGCAATGTCGGGTTGCAATATTCCGATTTTGGCGAGTGGGCGACCGGACAGAAGACGGTGATCGGCACCAGCGGCACCAGCGTTGTCTCATCCTATGGTGTCTATGGTGTCGGCGTGGCGACGCCGACCTCGCAGATGCCGACCACCGGCAGCGCCCTCTATACGGGCAGCGCGGTTGGCGAACTCAGCTACAAGCCCACCGTGACGGGGGGAGGGACGGCGGTGACGAACGTGACCCCCTTCACCGGGGTGACGCAACTCACCGCGAACTTCGCCAGCGCAACCATGACCGGCGGCGTTTTCGGTGTTCGCGCCGGAGGGGCCGACGTCACCAACATTCTCTTCTCCGCAGGCACTATAACAGGCAATAGCTTCACAGGAGCCACCGCAGGGGGAACCAACGGAGCTGCCATCGCTCTAACGGGCGCCGGGGGAACGTTCGGGGGCGGATTTTATGGACCCAACGCCAAAGAAATCACCGGCACCTTTTCCCTGTCGGGAGGGACCAATAGCATTCAGTTGATCGGTGCGTTTGGTGCCCATAAATAGGGTCCTGGGGTGCATCGCTGCTTGGGTATCGATCAGTTGCGCCGTTCTGGCGCAGGAGGATCCTAAGGCGCTGCTCGACGCGGCGCGCGCGGCCATCGTCGAACATCGCCTGGCGGATGCGAAGCGTCTGCTGGGCGCCATCTCCG
>Ga0213872_10000468_pt1 | contig 32733 bp, 22 predicted proteins | sample VelepicomBERX_R2_FD_160071 | JGI IMG/M metagenome (GOLD analysis project Ga0213872, IMG submission 160071) | Rhizosphere microbial communities from Vellozia epidendroides in rupestrian grasslands, the National Park of Serra do Cipo, Brazil - RX_R2 | ecosystem: Host-associated > Plants > Roots >...
ACATGGACGGCAACAAGCACGAGTTCCTGATTACCAAGGACAAGCAAGTGCTGGTGCACGACGGCCAGGTGGTGAACAAGGGCGAGATGATCGTGGACGGCCCGGCCGATCCGCAAGACATCCTGCGCCTGCTGGGTATCGAAGCGCTGGCGCGCTACATCGTTGACGAAGTGCAGGACGTGTACCGTCTGCAGGGCGTGAAGATTAACGACAAGCACATCGAGGTGATCGTTCGCCAGATGCTGCGTCGTGTTCAGATCACCCAGGCTGGCGACACCGACTACATCGTCGGCGAACAGGTGGAGCGTTCGGAGCTGCTGGAAGAGAACGACAAGGTTGTGGCGCTGGGCAAACTGCCAGCGACCTACGAAAACGTGCTGCTGGGTATTACCAAGGCATCGCTGTCGACCGACTCCTTCATCTCGGCCGCATCGTTCCAGGAAACCACCCGCGTGCTGACCGAAGCAGCGATCATGGGCAAGCGCGACGGTCTGCGCGGCCTGAAGGAAAACGTGATCGTGGGCCGTCTGATCCCAGGCGGTACCGGTCTGGCCTTCCACCGCGCTCGCAAAGAGAAAGAGCAGTGGGAAGTCGAAGAGCGCCAAGCTCTGCTGGCAGCCGAAAAAGCGGCCATGGCCGGCGGCGATGTGGAAGCAACCGAACAGGTTGTTCCGCACGACGGCGAAGCGTAAGCTTCTCAGCCCTGCAAAAACGCCACCCTCGGGTGGCGTTTTTTTATGTTCCGCGCAGTTTCAGTGCAGTTTCAGACCAATTCAGGGCGTTTTCAGGACTTTTCATCGGGTCCGGAGCTACAAAGACGGTTCCAATAACCCGCAACGAGGAGATCCCATGCGAACCCTGTACCGTGCCGCCCTGGCCGCCTTCCTGACCCTGTCCATTGGCGCCACCCGCGCCGCGCCGGTCACCTATACCATCACCAGCAAGATTTCCAAGGTGAACTTCAGCCTGGCCCACCAGGGCTTTATTCCCGTCTCCGGCACGCTGAAGATCGCACCGGGCAGCTTTGTGTTCGACAACCAGGACTGGTCCAAATCCTCGGTCATGGTCAGCATGCCGGTGAAAATGCTGGATATGGGCGATGGTTTGTGGAACGAGCAGATCCGGGGGGATGACAGCTGGAGCAAGCTGTTCATGAGCAAGGCCATCAGTTTCACCAGCACCAAACTGGAGCGCAAGGACGACACCCACGGCCTGCTCTACGGCAACTTAACCCTGGCGGGCGTGACCAGGCCGGTGGTGTTGCAGATGCAGGTGAACAAGATCGGCCGCAACCAGGTGAGCGAATTCGAGGCCATTGGCATCAGCGCCATGGCCACCATCAAGCGCTCGGAGTTTGGGCTGGATGCCTACATGGACCTGGTGGGCGATGAGCTGGCCGTGGAAATCCAGGTCGAGGCGGCGGTCGGCGCGGATAAAGACGCGGCCAAGGAAGCCATGATGAATGGCGAGAAAGGAATGGAAAAAGACATGGAGATGAGCATGGGCTCAATGCACTGAGCGGCTTAATGCCTTGCTGACCTCGCCGGCAATATCTTCCTGGATCATGAGTTTATCGTTCCAGCTGCGGTCGTAGCTTTCCGACCAGGCGATAAAGCCGTCGCTGGCGCGGGTCAGCCGCGCCGCGACGCGCAGGGTATTGCCGGATTTACGCACGCTGCCTTCCAGAATAAAGGCGACATGCAAAGCCTTGGCCAATTCGGCATTGGACAGGTGTTTATCTTTTACATCCTGCTGCGCCGAGGGTGGGGAAATAATTACGCCCGGCGCCTTGGCCAGCTGGCTGATTAATTCCTCGGTCATGCCATCGGCAAACGGTTCTTCGCCCATCTGATCGGTTAAATCCTGGAACGGCAATACCGCAATGGCGCGGGGATTAATTGCGCGCGAAGCAGCCAAACGAGGAATAAATGCCACCGCCAATACAGCCACCAGCAATAAGCTCGAAAATACCAGCCATGGACGATAGCTGGCTGGTTTAATCGGCGTATTGTTAATTTCTTCGGCCGCGGCAATCAGGCGATATCCACGGCGCGGCACCGTCGCGATATAAGCGGGATTCTTGCTGTCATCGCCCAATTGGCGACGCAAGGCGGTAATGGCTTGATAAACCGAGTCCGGCGATACCACCACGTCCGGCCAAACCTGTTTCAAAATCTCATCAGCGCTTAATACCTCACCCGCGCTTTCGATCAAACACATCAATAAATGCAAGCTGCGTTGTTCCAATCGCAGGCGTGTGTCTCCTTGTACCAATTCTCCGGTGTGGGGATTTAATGTCCAATCACCAACACGCAGGGTAGTTTCAGTCATGGCAGGGATGTTGAGGGCTGAGATGTCAAAATTATACCGCCTGCGCGTGTGACAAAGGTGTTGTTTGCATGCCAGTAAACAGTCCGTTCATGCTAAGATTTGGTTCATGATCGCTCAGGCTCTCTTCACTCCCGCCCAGCAAAAGCTGCTGGGGCTGCTCTTCGTCCGTGTGAATCAGGGATTCCACCTGAATGAGATCATGCGTCTGACCGGGTTGGGCAGTGCTTCGGCCCAGCGGGAATTGAAGCGGCTGCATGATTCGGGCGTGATTGTCTCCGAGCGGATCGGCAATGTACGGCGCTTCAAACCCAACAAGGAGTGTATCGTTTATAGCGAACTGGCCAGCCTGGTGAAAAAAACCTTTGGCCTGGTCAGCGTCCTCAATTCCGCGCTGGCGCCGCTGCAAGACGCTTTAAATGTGGCGTTTGTGTATGGCGCCACAGCCAAGGAGCAAGAGGGCATGGAAACGCCGGTTGAATTAATGCTGATCGGCGATAACACCAGCTATGGCGAATTATTATCGCGTTTGCCTGTCGCGGAGCGTATCCTGCGCCGTAAAATCAATCCCAATCTGTATTCAGTACCGGATTTCAGGCGTCGTCTGCGGGAGCAGCAGCCATTCATTATTCAGGTTCTGCGGGAGCAGAAGATTTACGTATTGGGCGATGAAACCGACCTCGGCAAGCTCGGCGTACTGGAAGCCGCATAACAGGAGACTGGAATGGAAAAATATCAGACCTTTCGCGAGTTTTATCCATTCTATTTAAACGAGCATACCAATCCGGTTTGCCGCCGTCTGCATTTCATTGGGTCGAGTTTAATTATTGCGTTGATTCTGTATGCCGCCGCCAGCGCCGAGTGGACATTACTCTGGTTTATTCCAGTGATCGGTTATGGTTTTGCCTGGGTAGGCCATTTCTTTTTCGAACATAACCGCCCGGCCACGTTCAAATATCCCTTTTATAGCCTGCTGGGCGACTGGGTGATGTTCCGCGATATGCTGATTGGCCGCGTGCGCTGGTAATTACGCCGGGAATAACAGCGAGAAACGGGTATATTGCCCGGGCTCCGATTCGCATTCAATCTTGCCGCCAAAGGCGGTAATCACACGCTGGCAAAACGCCAGTCCCATGCCCGTACCGCCGCCCTGGCGGGTGCTGTAAAACGGGTCGAAGACATGCGGCAGCACGTCGCGGGCGATGCCCGGACCGGTGTCGGTCACACGTAGCTGATGCGCTTCCTTGGAAGAAACAAACTCGATTTCCACCTCGCCCCGGCCAGCCTGAGCGATGGCGTGTAAAGCGTTCTTGAACAGGTTGTAGAGCACATAGACCAGCAGCACGTCGGAGCCGAAGAAGGTGAAATCGGCGCCGTCGCGCACCCTGACCTTGTCGCGCGTGTGGCCATCGAAGGGATAGCAGGCCAGTGCCTCGTCCACACATTTCCTGACGGAGTGAACAGAGAAATCGTGCCGGTCCAGGGCGCCGGCGCGGGCCGAGGCCAGCATCATGTCGACGATAAAGCTGGAGCGGGTGATTTCCGTGTCGATCTGGTCGGCCAAGGTGGACAGGTAGTTGAGCTGGCGCGGCTGCAAGGCGGGCTCGTGCAGCTGATGCGCCACGGCAGCCTCGTAGCCCGCCAGCAGGTCGGGCAGGCTGCGCGCCAGCACGCGCGACTGGTTGCGCATGGTGGCCAGCGGCGTCCGCATCTCATGGGCAATGGTAGCCGCCACCTCGATGGGATCGGCCAGCAGGTTGTGGCGCACCATGGCCTGGGCCATCAGTCCCAGGCTGACGGCAATGAAGACGACGCCGGGCGGGTAGAACTCCAGGCCGTAATTGCACAGGTAATCGACGGCGGCAAAGAAGTAGATCGCCATACTCACAAGGCAGTAGCGCAGGCGTATTTTTTCGGTCGACAGGGCCAGCTTCTGGCGCCGGTACAAGAGGTAGAGCGCGCGCGTCACCACGGCGACCGTCTGCAGCAGATGCAGGGGATGCAACAGGCCGGCGCGGGGATAGAAGCCAAAGTAATAGCGGTACATGCCATCCACCACCCACTCCGTGCTCAGCAGTAGTGCCGCCAGCACCGTTGCCATGGCATAGGACAGCATCACCAGGCGGTGTTCCCCCTGGCTGGCGGTCAGTGCGGTGATGAAGTGGTACAGGGTGGTGGGCAGGAACATGATCAGCAGATAGCCCAGCTTGACGATGGCATAGGCTTCGTCGCGGTCGTGCAGCTGGAACAGCACGGCCCAGGAGGCCTGCCAGAAAAAGGTGGTGGTACAGAGCAGGAAGAAGGTCAGGCTGACGCGGGTGACGCCGCGCGAATGCAGCACATAGGCGCCATAAGCAAGAAACAGCAGCGAGACAATGCCGGGAAGCAGGGAAGCCATGCGCGCCTATCTGATGATGTCATTATTTTAATGGTTTTCGGATGGTAGCAATCCGTTTTGCGCATGTCGATGACTTCGCCAAATTTTTCAGCACAGAGTTTGCGCAAAATCAAAGGTGGTTCGGGGGAGGCGCTGCGTTATCTCAGCAGCCTGAACTGATCAGGCACCCGTCCCAGCTGGGCCGGGATAACAAACCCTGAAAGAGGAGCAATCCCATGTTGCTGCATGCTACCGACGCTGATATCGCCGAGTTCAACGCACTCGCCCCGCAAACCTTCCGCCACTCGCTGGCGATCTACCTCAAGGATTCCAATGCCTATGGCAATACCTACTTTGCGCGCTACTTTGAATGGCAGGGAATCTGCCGCGAAAAGTGGTTTTATGACTGCATCTCGCGCGATATGCTGCAACAGCAAGGTGTCTTCATCACCAAGCATGCGCAGCAGGATTATCTGCAGGAGACTTTCCCGTTCCAGGAGATTAGCTGCGAATTGAATGCATATGACGTCAGAAAGTGCTCTTTCTGGCTGGAGTTCCGTTTCTATGCCGAAGGGCGCCAGGTTTCGGCGGGGCGGCAGCAGATCGTATTTGCCAACCACGACAAGCAGATCACCGCGCTGCCTGAACTGGTACTGAGGAAGATCAAGCGTTTCGTACGTTGATAAAAAAAGCGGGCCTCGGCCCGCTTTTTACTTACTTCTGAGAGGCGATCCAGCGATCGACCTTGGCTTCCAGCAGGGCCAGCGGGACGGTGCCGTCGCCGAGCACCACGGCGTGGAAGGCTGGCAGGCTGAACTTGCTGCCCAGGGCTTTCTCCGCGCGGGCGCGCAGCTCCTGGATCTTCAGCGAACCAACCTTGTAGCCCAGAGCCTGCGCCGGCCAGGCCATGTAGCGCTCGGTTTCGCTCTTGGCCACTTCCTCGTAGCCCAGGGTGTCGTGCATGTACTGGATGCTGCGCTCGCGGCTCCAGCCCTGCGCGTGCATGCCGGTATCCACCACCAGGCGCACGGCGCGCAGCAGCTCGTCGTTCAGGTGGCCGAAGTACTGGGCCGGATCGTCGAACAGCCCCATCTCCTTGCCCAGGGTTTCCGCGTACAGCGCCCAGCCTTCGGTAAAGGCGTTGTTGCCGCCGTACTTGCGGAAGTTAGGCAGGTTCAGCTCCTGCATCAGGGCGATGTGGAAGTGATGGCCCGGCTTGCCTTCGTGCAGGAACAGCGTGGTCATGCCGGTGCTGCCGTACTTGGTGGGATCGGTCACCACCGACCAGAACACGCCAGGGCGTGAGCCATCGCCGGCGGGCGCGGTGTAGTGGTCGGACGCGGTGTCGCGGCTGAGCTCGGGCTCCAGGCGCAGGTCCAGCTTGGCCTTGGGCACCAGGGTGAACATCTGCGGCAGCTTGGTGTCCAGCACGTCGTTCAGCTTGTGATACACGGCCTGCACTTCCTCTTCCGTCTTGAACGGACGGAACTTGGCTTGCTGCGAGACCCACAGCGGCAGGCCGGCGGCCGGGCCGTCATAGCCCAACTTGGGACCGAGCACGGCAAACTGGCCCTGGATACGCGCCACTTCCTTCAGGCCGACAGCGTGGATCTGGTCCGGCGTCAGCGAGGTGGTGGTGGCATTGGCCACGCGCGCACGATACCAGGCCTGGCCGTTGGGCAGCTCGCCCAGGCCGGTGGTGGTGCGGCAGGCCGGGATGTATTCCTTCTCCAGGAAGATGGCCAGGCGCGTCAGCGCCGGCAGCAGCTGCTCGCCCACGGCGGCGCGGTAGGCGGCAGTCAGGCGCTGCTTGTCGGCATCGCTGAAGCCGGCCGGCAGCTTGGTAATCGGCGTGTAGAAGATATTGCTTTCCGGCGTGGCGCTGACCAGCTTCTGGAATTGCGGCAGGGCGCTCACCATGATGGCCTTAGGCTCGGTCACGCCGCGGTGCATGCCTTCGCGCATATTGGCGATGGCCTGGTCGATCCAGGCTGGCAGCTGGCTGATACGGCTCAGGTAGGCGTCATATTCCTTCACCGTGCCGATCGGCTGCGAGGCTTCGCCGCCCGCGTAGTTGGCCAGGGTGACGGGCACGCTGTCCATCTGGTTGATGGGCAGCAGGTGCTCGGGGAATTTTTCCATCATCAGCAGGCCGTGCAGCTCGTAGGCCAGGATGTCGTAGTTGATGCGGTCCAGGTCGCTCAGCTGGGCGCGCGGGATGTGCTGCAGGCGCTGCTGGAACTGGCGGTACAGGGCGAACTGCTTGGCGCGCTGGGCCGGGGCGATGCTCAGGCCCAGCTGGTCGTCGAAGCGGTTGTCGCCGTTTTCGGTGGCGCCGATCGGCTCGAAGCGGGCGCTGGCGTCGTAGTATTCGTCGGCCAGGGCCAGCAGGGCTTTCTGAGCGGGCGCGGCACTGGTTTGCGGCGCATGGGCGGCGATGGTTGCCGCCTGGATGTTGACCAGCGGCGACAGGGCCAGGGCGACAGCGGCGGCCAGCGGCAGCACGCGACGGGAGATGTTGCGGCGATACGTCATGTTGGATTCCTGCACAGGTTTGAATGTCACAAAGTGGCCGTAAGGATACGCCATCAGGGGCAAGCGGGCGGAATAATTTTGTATCCGTTTCACATTTTTGCACCCATGAAAGTCAAGGTGTAATTTTGAAAAGAAACTTGTACATTTTTTATCGCCGCAGGACTACTATGCAGTTCCAGCCGCACGAAAAGCGGTCAAAAAATAACAGGGGAAATCAATGAACAAGTTGATTCAAGGCGCACTGGCTCTGGCCGTCGCCATGCCTTTACAGGTCTTCGCAGGGACGGTGGATTGGACGCACTGGAGCAATAGCACCACCGGCACCATGACCCAGAATTCCCAGCTGATCAATGTCAGCTATGCGGGTGACAATTACGGTTTGATTACTGAGCCCGGCATTTACGATCATCCGGCTTCGTTCACCAACGGCGAAGTGAGCAATACGCCGCCCGACTTCCAGACCATCAAGCTGATCGGCGGTAACGAGCGGGTCAATACCTTCACCTTTGACCATGCGGTGGTGAATCCGTACATCGACCTGGTCAGCGTGGGGCAGGGCAATGTCCGGGTCGACCTGACCTTTGTGGTGAATGGCAGCGACCTGAGCATTCTGGCCCAGGGCACCGGCCACTGGGGCGGCGGCTCGCTGACCCAGAGTGGCAGCACCATCACCGGCTATGAAGGCAATGGCTTGCTGAAGCTGAATGGCAGCTATACCTCGATCAGCTTCTACACGCCGTACGCCGAGGACTACTACGGCATTACTGTTGGCGCCGCCGCTGCGGTGCCGGAACCTGAAACCTGGGGCATGTTGCTGGGTGGCCTGAGCGTACTGGGGCTGCTGGCGCGTCGCCGCAAACAATAAAGCACACAAAAACCTAATAACAGTGCAGAGTCCAGCGCATCAGGCGCCGGACCCATTGGAAGGGCCGCTACTCTGAGCGGCCTTTTTTTTATGAACCGGGGTCAGTGCCGGCAATCGGACACGGGCCCAGCCGTAACAAAGCAAACGGCTGGGCCCGTGTCCGATTGCCGGCACTGACCCCGGTTTTAGATGGCGGCCTCCGCCAGGCGGGTTTCGTACAGAGCTGCCACCAGGTCGGACTGGGTGACGATGCCGACGAAGCGCTGCTCGCTGTCGACGATGGGGATGTGGTGGTGGCCGGAATCGGCCATCAGCGGCACCAGCGCGGCGATCGGCATGTCGGCTTGCGCCGTCACCGGATGATCGCTCATGATCTGCCCCACCACTTCCGCCTTCTCCGAATGGGTGCGGCCGCTCTTGCGCAGGAAGCGCTGCAGCTGCTCGCGCATCGCCATGGGATCGTCCAGCTCGCTGTGCTCCAGGAAGTCGGTCTGGGTCACGATGCCGACCACCCGGCGTGCGCGGTTGAGCACGGGAATCGCGCCCACCTTGTGCGCGCGGATATTGCGCCAGGCCTCTTCCAGGCTGGTGCCGAACTCGGCGCTGACCACATCGCGCGACATGATGTCGGCGCAGCGGATGATGCCGAAGCGGCGGTGGTAAGCGCGCTGCTCGGTCTGCTGGATGATGGCTTCGAGGTCGTCGCGGCTGATGTCCAGCACCTGGTTATGCTGGCGCAGCACGGCGTCCAGATCGTCCGGGGTAAAGCCCAGCCGCGCGGTCGGTACGGCGTCGCCGGTGGCGTGCGGATTGGGATGGCTGATCTGCTGGGTGTGCGGATAGCGCCGCCCCGTCAGGTTGTTGTAGACCATGGCCGCGCCCACCGCTAGCAGGCAGTTCAGCAGCACCGTCACCAGGCCGAATTCAAAGCCGGCTGCCTGCACGGCGGGACCGCCAATCACCGTGCTGAGCGCGACAGCGCCGCCGGGCGGGTGCAGGCAGCGCCCCAGGAACATGGCGCCGATCCCCGCCGCGGTGGCCGCCGCCGCCAGCGCGGGGGCGGGCAGCACCGGACCCAGCCAGCGCACGCAGGCGGCCCCGGCCAAAGCGCTGAGGACATTGCCGCCGATCACAGACCAGGGCTGGGCCAGCGGGCTGGCCGGCAGGGCAAACAGCAGCACGGAGGAAGCGCCAATGGGCGCCATCAGCAGCAGGGAGAAACCGGCGTGGCCGGGCAGGGTGTGGATCAGCAAGGGGCTGACGCAGGCGGTCAGCATCATGCCCAGCAGGGCGCCCACTACGCTACGTAACTGCTCGCGGCCATTGACAGTGACCGCGCCGGGCAGCCAGCTTTGCAAAAAGGAAAGCATCACAATATGATGTAATTGAATTGCGCCATTATTGCACGATTCAGCCCGCCACGCCGTGGGCCACCAGATCCAGCGGCAGGGCGGTGGTGAACTTGATCTGTTCCATGGAAAAGGCCGAGGATACCCCTGTCAGCTGGGAAACCTTGATCAACTTCTTATAAAAGCGGTCATATCCATCGATATCGCTGGTAACCACCTTCAATAGATAGTCAACATCGCCGCTCATGCGGTGAAATTCCTGTACTTCGGGCAAGGCCATGACGGCGGCGGCAAAGCGCGCCAGCCACTGCTCGTCGTGCGTGCCGGTGCGCACGCTGACGAACACTGTCACCGGCAAGCCGACCTTGCGCCGGTTGACGATGGCCACGCGGTTTTCGATATAGCCGTCCTCTTCCAGCCGGCGCAGGCGCTTCCAGCAGGGCGTGCTGGACAGGCCGACCTTCTCGCTGAGCTGGGCGACGGAGAGGGTGCCGTCGGCCTGCAGGGCGGCCAGGATGGCGACATCGTAGCGGTCGAGTTGTTCCATTCTATTTTTCTGTGAAAGGCGAAATATATATGCTTTGCGCATAGGCTTATGCGGATATTTTAGTACGTATTGACGCGTCTGAATGCGTAAGCTGTCTGTATTGACTTAACTCAGCCACAGCCTCCGCCATGGACCAGGAAATCTACCTCGACAGCAACGCCACCACCACCGTCTTGCCGGCCGCCATTACCGCCGCCGCCGAGGTGATGGGCACGCGTTTCGGCAACCCCAGCAGCTCGCACGCCACCGGCCTGCAGGCCAAGGCCCTGCTGGACCAGACCCGCCAGCGCGCGCGCCGTCTGCTGGGCGTGGGCCCGGGCCGCCTGATCTTCACCAGCGGCGCCACCGAGGGCATCCAGACCGCCGTGCTGTCGGCCCTGTGCGCGCTGCGCGAGCGCCGCGAACAAGGCCAGGCCATCGGCAGCCTGCTGGTGTACGGCGCCACCGAACACAAGGCCGTGCCGGAAAGCCTGGCGCACTGGAACCGTCTGCTGGGCTTGAATCTGACGCTGCACAAGCTGCCGGTGGGCGAGGATGGCCGCCACGATTTGGCTGCGCTGCGCGCCGTCTGTGCCTCGGGCGCGGCAGCCTTGGTCTGTACCATGGCGGCCAATAACGAAACCGGCACCATTTCCGATCTGGCCGGTATTGAAGCCGTGCTGGCCGAGACCTCCTCGCAGGCTTACTGGATGGTCGACTGCGTCCAGGCGCTGGGCAAGCTGGAACTGGATCTGGCCGCGACCCGCATCGATTACGCCCCGTTTTCCGGCCACAAGCTGTACGCGCCCAAGGGCATCGGCATGCTGTACGTGCGTCCGGGCGCGCCGTTCACCCCGCTGATCGTGGGCGGCGGCCAGGAAGGCGCGCAGCGCTCCGGCACCGAGAACATGGCTGGCGTGGCCGCGCTGAACGCCGTATTAACAGCGCTGGAACAGGGCGGCACCTTCCGCACCCATGCCGAACTGGTGGGCTTCCGCGCGCGCCTGGCCGACAGCCTGCGCGCCGTGCTGCCGGGCGTGGTGTTCAACCATGACTTCGCCAAATCGCTGCCGACCACGCTGAACTTTTCCGTGCCCGGCTTGTCCAGCAAGGAGCTGATGGATGTCTTCGATGCGGCCCAGGTACGCGTCAGTTCCGGCAGCGCCTGCTCGGCGGCCAAGGCCGCGCCCAGCTATGTGCTGGATGCGATGCATCTGCCGCTGTGGCGCAGTGCGGGTGCGATCCGCATGTCCTTTGGCGCGCTGGTGGATGAGGCCACCATTGCCGCCGCCTGCGAGCGCATCGAGCGTTGCGGCGCGGCCCTGCGCGCCAGCTGCCTGCTGCCGTCCGACCAGGCTTCGGTGCCGCAGGATGGCGTGGTGCAGCTGGGCGTGGATGGCGCCTGCAGCTGGATGGTGATGGATGCGGGCAGCCGCAGCTGCGTGGTGATCGATCCGCTGGCGGAACTGCTGCCGCGCATCGAAGCCTATGTGCGCTGCCAGAATTACCAGGTGCGCGCCATCCTGGGCACCGGCGTGGACGGTGGCGCCGCCCGTGACGAACTGGCCGGGGCGCTGGGCCGCCACTTCCATGCGCGTGCCGGCGTGGATGCCTTGGGCTGGCCTTCCGCTGGTGTCGATCTGGGCCGCTGGCAGCTGTCCCGCCTGCCGCAGGACGCCGCCGCCGATGCGCCGCGCAGCTACCTGCTGAGCGACGGGGGCGCGCCGCGCATGGCTTTCTGCAGTAGTGCGCAGCAGCCGGACCTGGCCACGCTGGGCGACGATACGCTGCTGTGTCCGACCCACGACGCCGACAATCATTTCTGCACCAGCGCGCATGCCAAGGCGCAAGCCGAATTCACCGCTGCCGACGCCAGCCTGCAGCTCAACGCGGATGAGCTCGACAACTTCCTGCGCGCCTATCCGGATGCGCGCCTGATTGATGTGCGCGAGCCTTATGAATTTGCCGCGACCCAGACCGGCATTGCCACGCCGGGCGGCCGCGCCGCGCATAGCGTACCGCTGAGCCAGCTCAGCGGGCGCGCCAGCGAATGGCTGCGTGGCGAGCGCGTGCCGCTGGTGTTCTTCTGCCGCAGCGGCAACCGCAGCCTGAAAGCCGCCCAGCTGCTGCGCCGTCTCGGCTATCACCAATCCTACAATCTGAGCGGCGGCCTGGCGCTGGCGCCGCTGGCGATGGCGGCCTGAGGCGGGCGCCAAGCCTGGCTGAGTAAGCTCGCCTGTATGTACGCTGGCGCACGGTGGCAATCCGTGCGCCCCCGTACCATTCCTTGGAACATACTTCACCGCAGTAACGTTGCGAGGTGTTCCATTGAAATTCCATCTGCCCCTCTGGCCGGAGGGCTTCGGCTTTCGTGAAGCTGCGTCCGGTGCGCAACTGTCGGACGACGACGAAGAATTGCCGCTGCGTGCCGAGCTGTTCAGCGCCGCGCAAATGGCGGCGCACGGCAAGCATCTGGCCTCCCATCACGAACTCAGCAAGCGCTATGGCCGTGATCGCTTGCTGGCGCGGCTGGCGGAAAACGCCGCCGTCATCAGCAAGACCTGTGAGGTGCTGACCGCCGCCATCAAGGACGGCCACCAGATCACGCCCGCTTCCGAATGGCTGCTGGATAACTACTACCTGATCGAAGACCAGATCCGTATCGCGCGGCGCCACCTGCCCAAGAACTACAGCCGCCAGCTGCCGCGCCTGGACAAGGGCGCGGCGGAAATGGGCTGCCCGCGCGTGTACAAGATCGCATTGGAGATCATCGCCCACGGCGACGGCCGGGTCGATCCGGAGAGCCTGTGCCGCTTCGTCGACGCCTACCAGGAAGTGGCGCCGCTGCAGCTGGGCGAGCTGTGGGCCATTCCCATCATGCTGCGCCTGGCGCTGATCGAGAACCTGCGCCGGGTGGCGGCGCGCGTGTCCGACAACCGCACGCACCGCGACCTGGCCAACAGCTGGGCCGACCAGATGACCGAAGTGGCGGAGCACAATCCCAGCGGCCTGATTCTGATGGTGGCCGATATGGCGCGCTCCAACCCGCCCATCACCAGCGCCTTCGTGGCGGAACTGGCGCGCCGCCTGCAGGGACAAACCCCGGCGCTGACGCTGGCGCTGTCCTGGGTCACGCACCGCCTGGCTGACGCCGGCCAGACCATCGAGCAGCAGATCCAGGCCGAGATCCAGCAGCAGGCGGCGGAGCAGGTCTCGATCGCCAACAGCATCGGCAGCCTGCGCTTCCTCGGCACCATGGACTGGCAGGAGTTTGTCGAATCGATGAGCGCCGTCGAGCGCACCCTGCGCGATGATCCGGCCAATATCTACGGCCGCATGGCCTTTGCCACGCGCGACCAGTACCGCCACGCCATCGAGACCATCGCCAAGCGCTCGCGCTGCAGCGAGGTGGAGGTGGCGCAGCACGCGCTGCAGCTGGCCACCGCCTGCTTCGACGGCGAGGATGTGCGCCACGGCCACGTGGGCTACTACCTGGTCGGCGCCGGCCGCGCCGCGCTGGAGCGCCAGGCTGGTATGCGCCTGCCCTGGCTGGAAGCCTTGCAGCAGACCTCGCGCGCCGCGCCGCTGACGTCCTACCTGGGCGCGATCGCCGCCATCACCGGCGTCACCATGGAGCTGCTGCTGGAGCGCAGCGCCGCCAACGGCGTGCATGGTCTTGTGCTGGCGGCGCTGGGTGTGCTGGCGCTGGTGGGCAGCAGCCAGTTGGCACTCAGCCTGGTGAACTGGATCGCCACGCTGATCACCCGGCCGCACCCCTTGCCGCGCATGGACTTCCGCGATGGCGTGCCAGCCAATGCGCGCGCCATGGTGGTGGTGCCCACGCTGGTCTACAGCGCCGAGAATGTGGCGGAATTATGCGAGCAGCTGGAGGTGCGCTTTCTCGCCAACCGCGATGCCAATCTGCGCTTTTGCCTGCTGACCGACTTTGCCGACGCCGCCAGCGAAACCCTGCCCGGCGATGCCGCCCTGTTGCAGCAGCTGGAGCAGCGCTTCCAGCAGCTGAATGAAAAATACGCCAATGGCGTCACACCGTTTTTGCTGCTGCACCGGCCGCGCCGCTGGAATCCGCAGGAAGGCGTGTGGATGGGCGAGGAGCGCAAGCGCGGCAAGCTGCAGGCGCTCAACCGCTTCCTGCGCGGCGGCGCGCGCGAGCAGTTCTCGCTGGTGGTGGGCGATCTCGATGAGCTGGGCCACATCCGCTACGTCATCACGCTGGACACCGACACCCAGCTGCCGCGCGATGCGGCGCGCGAATTCATCGCCACCATGCGGCATCCGCTCAACCGTCCCCGCATCGATGCCGCGCGCAACCGCGTGGTGGAAGGCTATGGCATCTTGCAGCCGCGCGTGGCGGCCAGCCTGCCGGGCGAATGCGCCTCGCGCTACGAGCGCCTGTGCGGCGGCGAGCCGGGCATCGATCCCTACACGCGCACGGTGTCGGACGTGTACCAGGACGTGTTCTACGAAGGCTCCTTTATCGGCAAGGGCATCTACGATGTCGACGTGTTCGAGCAGGTGCTGGGCGAGCGGCTGCCGGACAACCAGATTCTCAGCCACGACCTGCTGGAAGGCTGCTACCTGCGCGCCGGCCTGCTCAGCGACGCCCAGCTGTACGAGCCTTATCCGGCCCGCTATAGTGAAGACATCAGCCGCCGCCAGCGCTGGATGCGCGGCGACTGGCAGCTGGCGTCGTGGGTGATCGGACGGGTACCCGGCGCGGGCAAGCGCCGCGAACGCAATCCGCTGTCGCTGCTGTCGCGCTGGAAGCTGTTCGACAATCTGCGCCGCAGCCTGGTGGCGCCCGCATTGACGCTGGCACTGGTGGCCGCCTGGCGCTGGCTGCCCGATCCCTGGCTGTGGACCTGGTGGGCGCTGGCGGTGCTGTTCGTGCCGCCGCTGGCCGCCATCGCGCACGACCTGGCGCGCCGTCCCGCCGATACCCTGTGGAGCCAGCATCTGCGCGCGGCCCTGCGGCGTGGCGGACTGCAATGCGCGCACGCGGCGCTGATGCTGGCCTTCCTGCCGTACGAAGCCTGGATCAGCCTGGACGCCATCGTGCGCAGCGGCTGGCGCTTGCTGGTCTCGCACCGGCATTTGCTGGAGTGGCGCGCCTCCGCACTGGCGCGCGCGGGGGAACGCGCCGAGCAGCGCGCGGGCGGACGGGCGGCGGGACCGGCGGCATGGGCCGCGCACTATACCGCCATGTGGCCCGCGCCCGTGCTGGCGGTGCTGGGCGGGGTGCTACTGGGCGGCTGGCGTCCGGCCGCGCTGCCGCCAGCCGCCCTGTTCCTGCTGGCCTGGCTGGCGGCGCCCGCCGTGGCGCAGTGGATCAGCCGCCCGGTGCCGCGCCGCGTCACCCAGCTGAGCGCCGAGCAGCTGCAGTTCCTGCGCCAGCTGGCGCGCCGCACCTGGGCCTACTTCGATTGCCACGTCGGCGCGGACGACAACTGGCTGCCGCCCGATAACGTGCAGGAGCACCCGGCACGCGTGGTGGCGCATCGCACCTCGCCCACCAATATCGGCATGGCGCTGCTGTCCAACCTGGGCGCCTACGATTTCGGTTTCGTCAGCGCCGGCCAGCTGATCGCGCGCAGCGCCAACACCCTGCGCAGCATGGAGCAGCTGGAGCGCCACCAGGGCCACTTCTACAACTGGTACGACACCCAGACGCTCAAGCCGCTGCATCCCATCTACATCTCCACGGTGGACAGCGGTAATCTGGCCGGGCACCTGCTGACATTGCAGGCGGGCTTGCTGGACCTGGGCCAGCAGCCGGTGCTGGGGCCGCAGATTGTCGGCGGCATCGCCACCACCTGCCAGGTGCTGAAGGAGGCGCTGGCGGGGCCGCCCGGCACCGCTGGCGCTCCCACCGTTCCGGCTGAATTGAGCGCCGTGGTACAGGAGCTGCTGGCGTCCCTGGCGCCCTTGCCCGATGCGACCCTGTTGCCCGCCCTGTATGGCTGGCTGCAGCGCGTGGCGCGCATTGCCGACACGCTGGCGGCGCTGCCGGAAAGCCGCGCCGATGCGCAGATTGCACCCTGGACTGATGCCCTGCAGCGCCAGTGCCACGGTGCGCTGGATGAACTGCTGCAGCTGACGCCCTGGGTGCAGGCGCCAGAGCTGGTGGTGGATGCCAGCCTGACCCGCGTCCCAAGCCTGCGCGAGCTGGCGCACAGGGAGCCCGCCGCCGGCGCCGCTTCCGATCTGGCGCCGGACGAGCGCGCGCGCCAGTTGCAGCTGGCCGAGCTGCTGGCGCAGGGCAGCGCCAAGGCGCGTGCGCGCCTGCAGGCGATCGATGAGCTGGCGCAGCAGTCCGCCGCTTTCGCCCAGCTGGAATATGGCTTCCTGTACAACCCCACCACGCGTCTGCTGGCGATCGGCTACAACGTCACCGAGCGGCGCCTGGACAGCAGCTGCTACGACTTGCTGGCGTCGGAGGTGCGGCTGGCCAGCTTTGTCGCCATCGCCCAGGGCCAGCTGCCGCAGGAGCACTGGTTCGCGCTGGGCCGCCAGCTGTGCATCGTGGCGGGCGAGCCGGTGCTGCTGTCGTGGAGCGGCTCGATGTTCGAGTATCTGATGCCGCTGCTGGTGATGCCGACCTATCCCAGCACCCTGCTGGACCAGACCTATTGCGCCGTGATCGAAGCGCAGATCGACTACGGCAAGCGGCGCAACGTGCCGTGGGGGATTTCCGAATCCGGCTACAACACGGTGGATGCCAACCTCAATTACCAGTACCGCGCCTTCGGCGTGCCGGGACTGGGCCTCAAGCGCGGACTGGGCGACGACCTGGTGGTGGCGCCGTACGCCTGCATGCTGGGCCTGATGGTGCGGCCGGAAGCGGCCTGCGCCAACCTGCAGAAGATGGCGGGCCTGGGCTTCATGGGAAGGCTGGGCTTCTACGAAGCAATCGACTACACGCCCGCGCGCCTGCCGCGTGGCCAGACCCAGGCCGTGATCCGCTCCTTCATGGTGCACCACCAGGGCATGGGCTTGCTGGCTCTGGACTACCTGCTCAACGACCGTCCGATGCAGCGCCGCTTCAGCGCCGACCCGCTGCTGCAATCGGCCTTGCTGGTGTTGCAGGAGCGCAGTCCGCAGGCGGGCGCGTTCTACTCCAACACCACCGAGCAGGCAGCCGTGCGCACCACGCCGCTGGAGCAGGCCATGCCAATGCGGATCCTCAAGCAGCCGCAAACACCGGTGCCGGAAACCCAGCTGCTGTCGAACGGCCGCTACCACGTCATGGTGAGCCATGCGGGCGGCAGCTACAGCCGCTGGAAGGATCTGGCGGTGACGCGCTGGCGCGAAGACTGCACGCGCGACAACTGGGGCAGCTTCTGCTACGTGCGCGACCTGGACGACGGCGAATTCTGGTCCACCACCTACCAGCCTACATTGGTGGAGCCGCGCAAATTCGAGGTGGTGTTCTCGGAGGGCCGCGCCGAGTTCCGCCGCGCGGATCGCGGCATCGATCTGTACACCGAGATCGTGGTCTCGCCGGAAGACGACATCGAGCTGCGCCGCACCCGCCTGACCAACAAGAGCGACCGCGTACGCACGATCGAGCTGACCAGCTTTGCCGAAGTGGTGATGGCGCCTGCGGCGGCCGACGCCGCGCACCCCGCCTTCAACAAGCTGTTCGTGCAAACCGAGATCCTGCGCGATGAAAACGCCATCCTGTGCACGCGCCGTCCGCGCGGCGCCAACGACGCCGTGCCCTGGCTGATGCACTCGATGATGGTGCACGATGCGCAGGTGACGGCGGTATCGTTCGAGACCGACCGCGCCGCCTTTATCGGCCGTGGCAACACGACCGTGGCGCCGCGCGCCATGCAGGAGGCGGGAGCGCTGGGCGGCGGCGAAGGTTCGGTGCTCGATCCCATTGTGGCGATCCGCTACCGGATCACGCTGCAGCCGGACCAGGTGGCGACGGTGGATATCGTCACCGGCATGACCGAGCAGCGCGACGCGGCCCTGCACCTGATCGACAAATACCAGGATCGCCATCTGGCCGACCGGGTGTTCGAACTGGCCTGGACCCACGGCCAGGTGGTGCTGCGCCAGCTCAACGCCAGCGAGACGGATGCCCAGCTGTACGGCCGCCTGGCCAATTCGGTGATCTATCCGCACCAGGGCCTGCGCGCGGAAGCGGCGATCCTGGCGCGCAACCAGCGCGGCCAGTCCGGTCTGTGGGCTTACGCCATCTCGGGCGATCTGCCCATCGTTCTGCTGCAGATCCGCGATCCCGCGAATATCGAGCTGGCGCGCCAGGTGGTGCAGGCGCATAGCTACTGGCGCCTGAAAGGACTGGTGGTGGACCTGGTGATCTGGTACGAGGACCAGTCGGGCTACCGCCAGCTGCTGCACGAGCAGATCATGGGACTGATCGCCTCCGGACTGGATGCGCAGTCGATCGACCGGCCGGGCGGCATCTTCGTGCGGCTGGTGGACCAGATCGCCAACGAAGACCGCGTGCTGCTGCAGTCGGTGGCACGGGTCATCATCAGCGACAGCCGTGGCACCCTGGCCGAGCAGCTCAAGCGTCCCTTGCCCACTGTGCCGCGCATGCCGCCGCTGACGGTGGATAGCCGTGGCGATGCGGCGCCGGCGAGCGGCGCTTCCGTCTCCGCGAAAACGCAGCCGCTCCTGCTGGACAACGGCTTCGGCGGCTTCACGCCCGATGGCCGCGAATACGTGATCCGCAGCGACGCAAGCCGCCGCACGCCCGCGCCGTGGTCCAACATCCTGGCCAATCCGCAATTCGGCAGCGTGGTGTCGGAAAGCGGCCAGGCCTATACCTGGCACGAGAACGCGCATGAATACCGCCTCACGCCGTGGCACAACGATCCGGTCAGCGACGCCAGCGGCGAAGCCTTTTATCTGCGCGATGAGCAGAGCGGCGCGTTCTGGTCGCCCTGCGTCCTGCCCGCCCCGGGCAGCGGCGCCTACATCACGCGGCACGGCTTTGGCTACAGCGTGTTCGAGCATACGCAGGCGGGCATCGCCAGCAGCATGACTGTCTTCGTCGCACTGGACGCGCCGGTGCGCTACACGGTGCTCAAGGTGCGCAACGATACCGCCGCCACGCGGCGCATGTCGGCCACCGGCTACGTCGAATGGGTGCTGGGCGATATGCGCTCCAAATCGTCCATGCACGTGGTGACGGAGGTCGATCCCGCCAGCGGCGCGCTGTTCGCCCGCAACGCCTACAACACCGAATTCACCGGCCGGGTCGCCTTCTTCGACTGCGACGCGCAGCAGCGCAGCTTTACCGCCGACCGCGCAGAATTCATCGGCCGCAACGGCGCGCTCGATCAGCCGGCCGCGTTGCGCCGCGCGCGCCTGTCGGGCCGCAGCGGCGCGGGGCTCGATCCCTGCGCGGCCATCCAGGCCAGCTTTGAACTGGCGCCGGGACAGGAGCGCGAGATTGTCTTCGTGCTGGGCGTGGGCGGGCGGCGCAATGCCGATGCCAGCAGCCTGCTGCTCAAGTATCGCGGCGCGGCGGCGGCGCGCGAGGCGCTGGCGGCGGTGCAGGCTTACTGGGAGCAGACGCTGGACGCCGTGCGTATCGAAACACCGGAACCGGCGCTGGACGTGCTGGTCAACGGCTGGCTGATGTACCAGACCATCGCCTGCCGCATCTGGGCCCGCAGCGGCTACTACCAGTCCGGCGGCGCCTTCGGCTTCCGCGACCAGCTGCAGGACGCCATGGCCACCGTGCATACCGCGCCGCAGCTGCTGCGCGAACAGTTGCTGCTATGCGCCGCGCACCAGTTCCTGGAGGGCGATGTGCAGCACTGGTGGCATCCGCCTTCCGACCGTGGCGTGCGCACGCACTGCTCGGACGATTATCTGTGGCTGCCGCTGGCGGCGTGGCGCTATCTGAGCAGCACCGGCGACGCCAGCGTGCTGAATGAATCGATGCACTTCCTGGAGGGCCGTCCGGTCAAGCCGGAAGAGGATTCCTACTACGACCTGCCCACGCGCTCGGCGCAGAGCGGCACGCTGTACGAACACTGTGTGCGCGCCTTGCAGCATGGCTTGCGCTACGGCGTGCACGGCTTGCCGCTGATCGGCTCCTGCGACTGGAACGACGGCATGGACAAGGTGGGCGAACATGGGCGCGGCGAGAGCGTGTGGCTGGCTTTCTTCCTGTGCGAAGTGCTGCGCCGCTTTGCCGACGTGGCGCAGCATCAGGGCGACGACGGCTTTGCCGCCACCTGCCATGAAGAGCGCCGCAAGCTGGCCGCCAGTGTGGAAGCCAATGCCTGGGACGGCGAATGGTACCGGCGCGCCTACTTCGACGACGGTACGCCGCTAGGTTCACACCTGAACGAGGAATGCCAGATCGATTCGATTTCGCAAAGCTGGGGTGTGCTGTCCAGCGCGGCCGATCCACAGCGCGTGCGCGGCGCGATGGAGCAGGTCGACCATCGGCTGGTGCGGCGCGACGCAGGCTTGATCCAGCTGCTCGATCCGCCCTTCGACAAGGCGGGGCCGAATCCCGGCTATATCCGTGGCTACGTGCCGGGCGTGCGCGAGAACGGCGGCCAGTACACCCACGCCGCCATCTGGACTGCGATGGCCTTCGCGGAACTGGGCGAAACCGAACGGGCCTGGGAGCTGGCGCGGATGATCTCGCCGCTGCACCACAGCGCCACGGAAGACGAGGCGCGCCGCTACAAGGTCGAACCTTATGTGGTGACGGCCGACGTCTACGCCGTGCCGCCGCACGTGGGGCGGGGCGGCTGGAGCTGGTACACCGGTTCGGCGGGATGGATGTACCGCCTGCTGCTGGAGTCCCTGCTGGGCGTGCAGCGCACGGCAAATACCTTGTCGCTGTCGCCGCGCCTGCCGGCCAACTGGGACGGCTACACGCTGCACTACCGCTACGGCGCGGCTTCCTATGTGATCCGCGTCGAACGCGCAGGGCAGGGCGGCGCGCCCGGCCTGAGCGTGAACGGCGTGCCGCAGCAGGGCAGCAGTATCGAACTACGCGACATCGCCGCCACCCAACAGGTCACTTTGTTGCTATCGGCAGGATAGAAGGGAGCGTAGTTCGCTGCGGGTCCATGATCTCTTTCATGCTCGTTTGCTGTTCTCGTTTTGTCTCGTTTGTTCTCGTTTGAACTCGGCGCGAAGGCTCTTGTCTAACGAGAGAGAACGCGACAAAACGAGACAAGACGAGATAGGAGAACGAGCATGAATGAGATCATGGACCCCGGCCGGATACCCCAACCCACACTCCTGGAATTGCAAGATTTTCTGTACCGCAACCGCAGTACGTTCAGTCCTGCGGAAGCCGTTGCCGCAGCAGTGAAACAATGGATTGCCAGTGAGCGCGCGGCGGTGCAACCAGCGCGCGGCTACCAGTGGAAAAAGCTATTTCTGCCCGCCGGTACGCGCGTGCGTATGCAATGCGGCGCCGAATGGCATTACGCCGACGTGGTGGGTGACTTATTGCTGTACGGAGCGTGCCCGTTGTCGCCGCACCAGTTGGCTATTGCAATCGCAGGCCCGGGCCGCAACGCCTGGCGCGAGCTGTGGCTGCTGCGCCCTGGCGACAGGTTCTGGATCCAGGCCGACCGCTTGCGGCGCCAATTGGAACAGGAACCGTTAGCGGCCAGACCACCATCGCCAATGGAAGCGATGCAGAGCGCCGCGCACGGCATGCGTCACGCATTGCAGTCTGCATTGACACTGGTCGAACATGTGCGGCTGGAGGCCGAGAATGCCGTCGAGCGCCGGACTCCCCGGCACCGGCGGCGCGAAGACTACATGAACGACGATTGCGCGGCCGATTAAGCCGGCACGCTCACCAGCAGCGTCATCACGCCCAGCACCGCAAAGACGGCGGCGGCGATGCCGTGCACCAGCTTGAGCGGCACGCGGTTGGCGATGCGGCTGCCGAAGTACACCGCCGGCACGTTCGCCAGCATCATGCCGAAGGTGGTGCCGGCGACGACCGCCACCAAGCTGTGATAGCGCGCCGCCAGCGCCACCGTGGCGACCTGGGTCTTGTCGCCCATCTCGGCGATGAAGAAGGCGATCAGGGTGGTCAGGAACACTCCGTAGCGTGCGGTCGGCGTGTCGTCTTCGTCGATCTTGTCGGGGATGAGCGTCCATCCCGCCATGGCGAGGAAGGACAGGCCCAGCACCCAGCGCAGCACGTCCGGTCCCAGCATGCTGGTGATCCAGGCGCCGACGGCGGCGGCAAAGGCGTGGTTGGCGATAGTTGCGACAAAGATCGCGGCGACCATCGGCAGCGGGCGGCGGAACTTGGCGGCCAGGCAGAATGACAGGAGTTGGGTTTTATCGCCGATTTCGGCGAGAGCGACGATGCCGCTGGAGACGAGGAAAGCTTCCATGATGTTGTGAGATAGGTGCGGGCCGGACGAAAAACCAATGATCCAGGCGCGACTCCGGCCCACTCACGGCCGCACCTTGATCATGGTCTCGTCAAGTTGAAACTTCAACCACCTGCACCACAGCCTGCCGGCCGATTATGTTGACACAGGTTCCCGCACCGGGGCGGCGCGGGCCGACTACTCCCCACAAACAGCCCGCATCATAGCACACCTGATCGCACACCTAAGGGGATCAGCTATGCTATTCTGCTCGCGCCTGTCGTCATCACAGAACCACGGAAAGAACACACCATGCCTATTTCGATCCAGCCCGCGCGCCTGGCCCTGGCCGCGCTGCTGAGCGCCGCCTTCTGCGCGCACGCCGATCCCCTCAGCTACGCCCATCCCGAACAGGTGCGCACCACCGACCTGTATCTGGACCTGAAGGCCGACTTCAACCACCGCACCCTGAGCGGCTACGCCGAGCTGACCCTGAACTGGCTGGACAAGTCGGCTCACACCCTGGTGCTGGATACCAATGAGCTGAACATCGCCAAGGTGCAGGTGCAGCAGCCCAACGGCCGCTGGGCCGCCGCCTCCTACCTGCTGGACAAGCTGGATCTGGAAAAAGGCCGCGCCCTGCGCATCGCCGTGCAGGGACAGCCGCAGAAAGTGCGCATCTACTATCACACCGCGCCGTCCGCCGCCGCGCTGCAATGGCTGGCGCCTGCGCAGACCATGTCGGGCAAGCGTCCCTTCATGTTCAGCCAGTCCGAAGCCATCAACGCCCGCAGCTGGGCGCCGGTGCAGGATACGCCGGAAGTACGCTTTACCTACAGCGCCCGCATCGACGCCCCGGCCGGCATGCGCGTGGTGATGAGCGCCGAAAACGACCAGAACGCCACCGGTGCGGGCGGCTGGAAGTTCAAGATGCCGCAGCCGATTCCATCCTATCTGCTGGCGATTGCCGTCGGCGAGATCGAAGTGCGCAACCTCGGTCCGCGCAGCGCCGTGTATGCCGAGCCGCAGCGCATCGAAGCCGCCGCCTACGAGATGGCCGACACCGAGAAGATGATCGACGCCGCCGAATCGCTGTACGGCCCGTATCGCTGGGGGCGCTACGACATGATCGTGCTGCCGCCATCCTTCCCCTTTGGCGGCATGGAAAATCCGCGCCTGACCTTCGTCACGCCGACCATGATCGCGGGCGACCGCAGCCTGGTCGACCTGATCGCGCATGAACTGGCGCACTCCTGGTCGGGCAACCTGGTGACCAACGCCAGCTGGAAGCATTTCTGGCTCAACGAAGGCTTCACCACCTACGTCACCACCCGCATCGTCGAGCAGCTGTACGGCCGTGAAATCGCCGACATGAATCTGCAGGTCGAGCAGGAAGAAGCCATTGCCTCGCTGGCCTCGATCCCGCCCGGCAAACAGGCGCTGGTCACGCGCGATCCCGACACCTCGTCCGAGCACTATGCCGACGAAGGCCTGGTGTATCCAAAGGGCGCCTGGCTGCTGCGCACGCTGGAGCAGCGCGTCGGCCGCGAAGTGTTCGATCCCTTCCTGCGCGGCTGGTTCGACCAGCATGCCTTCCAGTCGGCCACCACCGACCAGTTTGTGGCTTACCTGAAGCAGAATCTGCTGGCCACCCATCCGGAGGCGATGACGGAAGCGGAGCTGAATGAATGGCTGTACGGCCAGGGCATTCCCGCCAGCGCCCAGCATATGCAGTCGCCGCGCCTGGCCGCGCTGGACGCCCAGCGCGACCAGTGGCTGAAAGGCACGCTGCCCACCGCCAGCCTGAATGGCAAGCAATGGGTCGCGCTGGAGTGGATGCACTTCCTCAACGATATCGAAGGCAAGGCCAGCGTGGCGCAGCTGCAGGAGCTGGACCAGCAATTCCAGCTGGGCCAGAGCCGCAACAATGAAATCGCCTTCCGCTTCTATCTGGATTCGGCCAAGGCGGGCTACCGCGGCGTGCGCGAGCCGATGCAGGCTTTCCTGCTGAGCGTGGGCCGCCAGCGCTTTGTGGTGCCGCTGTACACCGAGCTGCTCAAGCATGCGGAAGACAAGGACTGGGTCAAGGGCATCTACACCAAGGCGCGCGAGCACTATCACCCGATCACCCAGGTGGCGGTGGACAAGCAGTTCGGCAAAAAATAGCGCGGGCTTCCACGCAAAAAAGGCGCCTGTCGTGGGCGCCTTTTTTTTTTGTTTGCCGGGTTTGCTTACTTGTCGTTGCGCAGCAGCTGCGACATGTACTGCGGCGTGATGCCGAGGAAGGACGCGATCACCTTCTGCGAGATGCGCTGCTCCAGCCCCGGATACTCTTCGCGGAAGGCCGCCAGCCGCCCTTGCGCCGGCGCCGCGCTGATGTAGATGCGGCGGCCCTGGTTGAGGATGGCGCGCTCCGACACCTTGAGGTAGTAGTCGCGCAGCACGTCGCTGCGCTGGGACATGGCGTTGATTTCCATCCAGTCCAGGCGGTAGCCATGCATGGCCGTCTCCGCCACCACGAAGTGCATGGCCGGCAGCGCATCGCGCGCGCGCAGCAAGTCCTCGTGCGAGCCGGCCGGTTCGCCGTCCATCAGGAAGCGCAGGGTCACTTCGGTGCCGGCTTCGGTAAAGAAGCCCACCCGCGCCACCCCGCTCTGCATCCAGAACACCGATTGCGCCACATTGCCGATGCGCTGCAGGAACTCACCCTTGCGCAGGCTGACCGCAGTGGCCAGGGGCGCAAGTAGTTCTGTTACTTGCATGTACATTTCTTCAGTCACCCCGTACCGACGGGCAACGATGGCGCTGAATTTGGCGCGGTCTCTGATAAATTCTTTATTCATGATGAAGCTGTTTAATATTCACGCCTTTGCCGGCCACGCAACAATATATACGAACGACCGCCCCGGTCCTATCCATTTTTTGCAATGTGCACATTAATGTTGCAAAAGGGAATTCATGGCTGTAATTTTACTTCAAACTTAAACTAGTTTAATCCGTCCGGGGCAGAAAGTTTTTATACTATTCGCCCTTTTAATTCGCGTTACCATAACCAGGCAGGCAGACAATTAAAAAAAACCGGGTTGCGCCACATTGGGGAGAAGAACTGTCATGAAAATCAGTAATCTCAGCATCGGCCGCCGTTTGGCCCTGGGTTTTTCCGTGATTCTGGCCATTTTGATCCTCAACACCGGTCTGGGCATCTACCGCCTGCAGGGTGTGGCCAGCGCCACCCGCAGCATGATGGAGGTGCCGCTGGCCAAGGAGCGCCTGATCGGCGACTGGTACCGGGTGGTCTACGCCGGCATCCGCCGCACCACCGCCGTGGCCAAGAGCGCCGACCCGGCCCTGGCCACCTTCTTTGCCGAGGAAGCCAAAAACGGCACCATCACCGCCCAGGGCCTGGTCAAGAAAATCGAGGAACTGGCCACCGAGGACGACAAGGCCATGATGGACGCGCTGGTGACCACCCGCAAAGGCTATGTCGGCTCGCGCGACGGCGTGATGAAGGCCAAGGCGGCCGGCGACGCCGACGAAGCCACCCGCCTGCTGGAACAGGAATACCTGCCCAAGTCCAAGCTGTACGAGGAAGGCTTGCAGAAAATGCTGGACCACCAGCGCAAGGAAATCGACGCCGCCGCCGCCCGCATCGACCAGGTCGCCAACAATAGCCGCAACCTGCTCCTGCTGCTGGCGGCCCTGGTGGTGGCGTTCGGCGTGGCCTTTGCCTGGTGGCTGACCGGCGGCATCACCGGCCCTATCCAGCAGGCTGTGGCGCGCGCCCAATGCGTGGCGGGCGGCGACCTGTGCGGCTACGGCGGCGGCCGCGCGCAAGAGTACGCCCTGGACGAGCCGGGCCGCCTGCTGCTGGCGCTGGACGAGATGTCGCAGGGCCTGGTGCGCATCGTCACCGAGGTGCGCCAGGGCACGGATGCGATTGCCACCGCCTCCAGTGAAATCGCCTCCGGCAACCTCGACCTGTCCGCGCGCACCGAGCAGCAAGCCAGTTCGCTGGAAGAGACCGCCTCCTCCATGGAAGAGCTGACCTCCACCGTCAAGCAGAACGCGGACAACGCCCGCCAGGCCAACCAACTGGCCGAGTCCGCCTCCGACGTGGCCCAGCGCGGCGGCGCCGTGGTGTCGGACGTGGTCGAAACCATGGCCTCGATCGACGCCTCCTCGCGCAAGATTGTCGACATCATTGGCGTGATTGACGGCATCGCCTTCCAGACCAATATCCTCGCCCTCAACGCGGCGGTGGAAGCGGCCCGCGCCGGCGAGCAGGGCCGTGGCTTTGCCGTGGTGGCCTCGGAAGTGCGCAACCTGGCCCAGCGCTCGGCCAGCGCCGCCAAGGAGATCAAGGCCCTGATCGACGATTCGGTCGGCAAGGTGGCGGCCGGCACCCGCCTGGTGGGCCAGGCCGGCAGCACCATGGACGAGGTGGTGGCCAGTATCCGCCGCCTGAGCGACATCGTGGCCGAGATCAGCCACGCCAGCAGCGAGCAGACCCACGGCATCGAGCAGATCAACGACGCCATCACCCAGATGGACCACGTCACCCAGCAGAACGCCGCCCTGGTGGAGCAGGCCGCCGCCGCAGCCGACGCCATGCAGGGCCAGGCCGCGCGGCTGGCCCAGGCGGTCAGCACCTTCAAACTGGACGGCATGGCGCCCGCGCCGGGCCGCCTGTTAATTGCTTAATTAGCGCATGATGTATTTATTTTCAATTACATCTATTTGATAAGATTAACTTGATAATAATATTTCCATTTTATTCGCTATCGTTAAAATAGTTGCTTAAACCTATAGTTTTTTGCCGAATTACAGGTCCGTAATGAATTGTGGCTTTCGCGTCGATTCATTTAAACTTTTCAAAAGTATTACCGCGCTGTATATAAATTTGCGATAAAGTTTCACCACGTCACCTCGACGTGACGCACCAACCGGGAGCGAAGACTCGTGGATAAACTGAGCGGATTCGGAGACGGCAACTGGGTACTCCTGGGCGTGGCCGGTGCGGGCGCGCTGGGCACCGTGGTGGGAGGCTGGGCCAGCTACGGCTGGTGGGCGCTGGCCTGGGCCGTGCTGGTGGTGCTGGCCGCCGTGGTGGCCGGGCGGCTGCAGGGCGGCAGCGGCGGCGCCAGCGGTTTCGGCCAGGGCGACATGATCGACCACTACCTCACGTCGCGGGAACAGTTCGGCGACGCCATCCTGCCCGTGTGGGCCCGCCACATCGAAAACTCGCGCAGCCAGATGGAAGAAGCCGTCACCGACCTGACCTCGCGCTTCTCCATCATCGTCGACAAGCTCGACACCGCCCTGCAGGCCGCCAGCGGCGGCAAGAGCGGCGGCAATTCTCTTGTGGACGTCTTCTCCAATAGCGAAACCCAGCTGGGTTCGGTAGTGGCGGCAATGAAGTCGGCCATGGAATCCAAGCACACCATGCTGACCCAGATCCAGGAACTGGAGCGCTTTACCCGCGAGCTGAAAGACATGGCCGAAGGCGTCGCCTCCATCGCGGCCCAGACCAACCTGCTGGCGCTGAACGCCGCCATCGAAGCGGCCCGCGCCGGTCCCGCCGGACGCGGCTTTGCCGTCGTCGCGCAGGAGGTGCGCAACCTGTCCAACCGCTCGGCCGAAACGGGCCGCAATATCCAGCAGCGCGTGGGCCAGATCAGCAGCGCCATCCTGGCCGCCAGCCAGGCCGCCGAACAGTCCAGCGCGCACGAAGACAAGTCCATGCAGTCGGCCGAGCACATGATCGAATCGGTGCTGTCGGACTTCCGCCAGGTCACCGACGCCCTGGTGCAGTCGACTGAAACGCTGCAGCGCGAAAGCGAAGAGATCCAGACCGAAGTGGGCGAAGCCCTGGTGCAGCTGCAGTTCCAGGACCGCGTCAGCCAGGTCATGGCCCACGTGCGCGACAACATGCACATGGTGCCCGAGCTGTTGCGCGACAACCGCATGATCTACGAGCAGGAAAAGAACCTGGCGCCGCTGGATCCTTCGCCGGTGCTGGGCGCCCTGCAAAAAACCTACGCCATGGCGGAAGAGCACGCTATCCACCATGGCACGGCCAGCGCGGTCCCCGCCGCCGCCGAGGCCGATGAAATCACCTTTTTCTGATTTTTGATACAAAGGACGCGTTATGGCAAAGACCATTATGGTGGTGGACGACTCCGCTTCGCTGCGGCAGGTGGTGGGCATCGCGCTCAAGGGCGCCGGCTACGAGGTGGTGGAAGCGCGCGACGGCGCGGACGCCCTCACCAAGTGCGACGGCAAGAAGATTCACCTGGTGGTATGCGACGTCAACATGCCGAATATGGACGGCATCACCTTCGTCAAGGAATTCAAGCAGCTGGCCAACTACAAGTTCACCCCGGTGATCATGCTGACCACCGAGTCGGCCGAGGGCAAGAAAGAGGAAGGCAAGGCGGCCGGCGCCAAGGCCTGGGTGGTCAAGCCCTTCAAGCCCGAGGTGCTGCTGGGCGCCGTGGCCAAGCTGGTGCTGCCATGAGCGCCAACGCCGCCGTCAGCCAGTTCGCCATCGACGGCGAATTCACCATCTACCGCGCTGCCGACCTCAAGACCGAGCTGCTCGACGCCCTGCGCAAGACCCAGGTGCTGGAAGTGAACCTGGGCGGTGTCACCGAACTCGACACGGCCGGCCTGCAGGTGCTGATGCTGGCCAAGCAGACCGCCCACGCCGACAAGCGCGAGCTGCACCTGGTGGCGCACAGTCCCGCCGTGGTGGAGATTTTCCAGATGCTGGACCTGGGCGCCTTCTTTGGCGACGCCGTGCTGATCCACTGAAAAAACCTGACATCCCCCTTTCAATCTTAGTCGAGTCGAGGAACGCCATGAACCTGGACGCTGCGCTGCAAACCTTTATCGCGGAATCCCGCGAACTGCTGGAAGACATGGAAAACGCCCTGCTCAACGTCGATCTGGCGTGTGACACGGGCGAAGCGATTGCCGCCATCTTCCGTGCGGCGCACACCATCAAGGGTTCGGCCGGGCTGTTCAGCCTGGACCACATCGTCGCCTTCACCCACGTGGTGGAAAGCCTGCTGGACGAAGTGCGCGACTGCCGCGTGGTGCTCAATGACGAGATGATCGTGCTGCTGCTGTCTTGCTGCGATTTCCTCAACGGCATGATCGATGGCCTGGCCACCGGCAACTTCGAGTCCGATCCCGACACCAAGGCCGAGGGCGAGATGCTGCTGGCCCAGCTGCGCCGCCACATGGCCTGCGCCTGCGAGGAGCCTGCGGAAGGCGCGCTGGCCATTCCGGCCGAACCGGGCGTCGAGCGCATCGGCGACGGCGGCGGCGAAGAGCGGGGCGACAACGACTTTTGGCACATCTCGCTGCGCTTCGGCCGCGGCGTGCTGCAGAACGGCATGGACCCGATCGCCTTCCTGCGCTACCTGGCCAAACTGGGCACCATCAAGGCGATTGCCACCCTGCCGGACGCGCTGCCGCTGGCCGAGGACATGGACGCCGAGCTGTGCTACCTGGGCTTCGAGATTGCCTTCGATTCGCCGGCCGACAAGGAAGCCATCGAGGGCGTGTTTGAGTTTGCCGCCGACGACTGCGACATCCGCATCATCGCTCCGCGCAGCAAGGTTTCGCACTATGTCGACCTGATCCGCGCCTTGCCGGAACAGGCCGCGCGCCTGGGCGACATCCTGGTGCGCTGCGGCAGCGTCACCGCGCGCGAGCTGGAAGCCGCCCTCAACCAGCAGCATGCCGGCGAGGGCGCCCCTGGCGAAGCGGCGCCGCCGCAGCCGCTGGGCTCGATCCTGGTGGAGGGCGGCAACGTGCCGCCGGTAGTGGTGGAAGCCGCGCTGGCCAAGCAAAAGCAGGTCAGCGATCAGAAGGCCCAGGAAAGCCGCTCGATCCGCATCGATTCGGAAAAGCTCGACAAGCTGATCGACCTGGTGGGCGAGCTGATCATCGCCGGCGCGCGCGCCAATATGATCGGCCAGCACATCCAGAACGCCGAGCTACAGGAATGCACTTCCATCCTGTCCGGCCTGGTGGAGGAAGTGCGCGACGCCGCGCTGGAACTGCGCATGGTCAAGATCGGCGCCACCTTCAACCGTTTCCAGCGCGTGGTGCACGATGTCGCGCGTGAGCTGGGCAAGGACATCGGCCTGATCGTCTCCGGCGAAGACGCCGAGCTGGACAAAACGGTGGTGGAAAAAATCGGCGACCCATTGATGCATCTGGTGCGCAACGCCATGGACCACGGCATCGAGTCGGGCGAGGCGCGCGTGGCGGCGGGCAAGCCGGCCAAGGGCATGATCAAGCTGAACGCCTTCCACGAATCGGGCAGCATCGTGATCGAAGTGAGCGACGACGGCGGCGGCCTGCGCAAGGACAAGATCTTTGCCAAGGCGGTCGAGCGCGGCCTGGTCGACCCCGAACGCAAGATGAGCGACAGCGAAATCTACAACCTGATCTTCGAGGCGGGCTTCTCGACGGCGGAAAAGATCACCAACCTGTCCGGACGCGGCGTCGGCATGGACGTGGTCAAGCGCAATATCACCGCCCTGCGCGGCAGCGTCGACATCGGCTCGCGCGAAGGGCAGGGCACCACCGTCACCGTGCGCCTGCCGCTGACCCTGGCCATCATCGACGGCTTCCTGGTGCAGGTGGGCTCGTCCATTTTCGTGGTGCCGCTGGACATGATCGAGGAGTGCATCGAATACGCCACCGAGCCGGGCCAGGACTACTGCAATCTGCGCGGTCAGGTGCTGCCGTTTATCCGGCTGCGCCAGCTGTTCCGCATCGACGGCGCCTGCACCCGGCGTGAAAGCATCGTGGTGCTCAAGCTGGGCGCGCTGCGCGCCGGCCTGGTGGTGGACACCCTGCTGGGCGAATTCCAGACCGTCATCAAGCCGCTCAGCCCCATTTTCAGCGAGGTTAAGTGCATCAGCGGCTCGACCATCCTGGGCAGCGGCGAAGTGGCCCTGATCGTCGATGTGGCCGCACTGATGCACACCGTGGGCGGCCGCGCCGCCGCCATTGCCGCTTAATTGGGAGACGTGCATGAGCAACCTGATTCAATCCGCAGTAAATGGTAACAGCAATGGCAACGGCGGCGGCATCGCCGCCTACGGCAGCAACGCGCTGGCCGTGCTGCAGGGTTCCGGTGGCCCGCTGCCCAGCCAGTACCTGACCTTCCTGTCCGGCGCCGACACCTACGCGGTGGGCATCCTGCACATCAAGGAGATCATCGAATACGGCAGCCTGGCCACCGTGCCCATGATGCCGGCCTGCGTGCGCGGCGTGATCAATCTGCGCGGCGCGGTGGTGCCGGTGATGGACCTGGCGGCCCGCTTCGGCGGCGCGCCCAGCGGCATCTCCAAGCGCAGCTGCATCGTCATCGTGGAAGTGCAGGGCGCCGAGGACGAATGCAAGCAGGTGCTGGGCATGTTGGTGGACGCGGTCAACGCGGTGGTGGAAATCGCCGCCGGCGACATCGAGCAGCCGCCGTCCTTTGGCACGCGCATCCGCCCCGACTTCATTGCCGGCATCGGCAAGGCGGGCGGCAAGTTTGTCACCCTGCTCGACATCGAGCGGGTTCTGTCGACCGAGGAAATTGTCGAGCTGGCGCGCACCACGGCGCCGGCTTTCGCCTGAATGCAGCAGCAACTGGTGTCCCATGCCTGTGATTACGATTACCGATAAGGAGTTTTCCCAGTTCCAGCGCTTCATCTTCGATGCCGCCGGCATCTCCATGGCCAATGGCAAGCAGGCCCTGGTCAGCGGCCGCCTGGCCAAGCGCCTGGCGCACTTCCAGCTGGACAGCTACGGCGACTATCTCAAGCTGCTGGAGAGCCGCAGCCAGCCCGCCGAGCTGCAGATCGCGGTCGACCTGCTGACCACCAACGAGACCTACTTCTTCCGCGAGCCCAAGCACTTCAACCTGCTGCGCGAGCTGGCGGGCGAGGCCAAGCGCGCCAGCAAGGTGATGCGGGTCTGGAGCGCGGCCTGCTCCAGCGGCGAGGAACCCTACAGCATCGCCATGGTGCTGGCCGATGTCCTTGGCGACGCCCAGTGGGAAGTGCTGGGCACCGACATCAGTACGCGCATGCTGGACCGGGCCCGCTGCGGCCACTATCCGATGGAACGCGCCAGCGGCGTGCCGGAGAATTATCTCAAGCGCTTCTGCCTCAAGGGCCAGGGCAGCGAGTCGGGCACCATGCTGGTGGAACGGGGCCTGCGCTGCCGCCTGCAGCTGCAGCACATGAACCTCAACGAGCCGCTGCCCAAGATCGGCCAGTTCGACGTGATCTTCCTGCGCAACGTGATGATCTACTTTAACCTGGAGACCAAGCGCCAGGTGGTGGCGCGCATCCTGCAGCAGCTCAAGC
>Ga0213872_10000469_pt1 | contig 32732 bp, 30 predicted proteins | sample VelepicomBERX_R2_FD_160071 | JGI IMG/M metagenome (GOLD analysis project Ga0213872, IMG submission 160071) | Rhizosphere microbial communities from Vellozia epidendroides in rupestrian grasslands, the National Park of Serra do Cipo, Brazil - RX_R2 | ecosystem: Host-associated > Plants > Roots >...
GCAGCGTGCCGATGCCGTCGGCGTTGGCCGTGTACTCGGGCGTCTCGAAGCTCACCGCCACGTGGCTCATGGCTGCCAGGTTGTAGATCTCGTCGGGCTGGACCTGCTGGATGATGCGGATCAGGTTCGTGCTGTCCGTCAGGTCGCCGTAGTGCAGCTTGAAGCGCTGGTTGTCGACATGCGGGTCCTGGTAGAGGTGGTCCACGCGGTCCGTGTTGAACAGGCTCGAGCGGCGCTTGATGCCGTGCACGGTATAGCCCTTGCTCAGCAGCAGTTCGGCGAGGTAGGCGCCGTCTTGACCGGTCACGCCGGTGATGAGGGCGACTTTGGGTTGAGACATAGGTTCAATGCAAGTTGTTAGGGGCTATTCGAAAAACGGTGCCGCCTCGTACGCGGCCCGAATACCCGCGCGAAGTGGTGTGCGGGCCCGCCATCCCAGTGCAGCGAGGCGACTCACGTCCAGCAGCTTGCGCGGCGTTCCGTCCGGCTTGCTACGGTCGTAGACGATCCGGCCGCGGAATCCGACAACGTCCATGACGATTTCCGCGAGCTCGCCGATCGTCACATCTGCGCCGGTTCCAACGTTCAGCAGCGGACCGTCGTAGTCGCGCTCCAACAAAAAGACGCAGCCGTCGGCGAGATCGTCCACATGGAGGAATTCGCGACGCGGTGCGCCCGATCCCCAGACGACCATTTCCTGGTCGCCGCGCGTGTGTGCTTCGTGCGCTTTCCGGAGCAAGGCGGGCAGCACGTGGCTGCTGGCCAGGTCGTAGTTGTCGTTCGGGCCGTACAAATTGGTCGGCATGACGCTAACGTACTTCCGACCATATTGCCGGTTGTAGCTCTCTGTCAGCTTGACGCCCGCGATCTTTGCGATCGCATAGGGCTCGTTCGTGGGCTCGAGCGAGCCCGTCAGCAAATACTCTTCTTTGATCGGCTGGTTGCAGTCGCGCGGATAGATACAGCTCGAGCCGAGAAACATCAACCGATCCACGTCGGCTAGATGGGCCCCGTGAATCAGATTCGCCTCGATCAGGAGATTTTGATAAAGGAAATCAGCGCGGAATGTGTTGTTGGCCTGGATGCCGCCGACCTTGGCGGCCGCAACGAATACGTAGTCCGGCTTTTCGTCACGGAAAAACGTATGAACGGCCGACTGGTCGAGCAAATCGAGTTCTGTACGGGTTCTCGTGACGATGTTCGAATAACCGCCAGCCTGCAGTCGGCGCACGATTGCACTGCCCACCATGCCTCGGTGACCCGTCACGAAAATCTTGCTGTCTGGGTTCATGGTACGGCTCTGTCTCTATCAACCTCGCTGCGAAGCGCTGCGATTTCGCTTTGAAGCTGCTCGAACTCGAGCTCCTTGCGGGCAAGGAATTCGCGTGCGAGCTTCAATTTGGCCTTTGCGCCGCTTGGTGTAAGTAGGTAGTGGTACGCCCATTTGTTGTCGGCGCGACGGAAGTTGTTGACCTTGACCCAGCCGCGATCAATGACTGCGCGGAGGCAGTAGTTGATCTTGCCCACGCTAACGCCAAGCCGCTGCGCAAGGGCGCGCTGGCTGGCATCAGGCTGCTGGCCAATCTGATGCAGCAATTCGTAGTCGATTTCCGATTCCTGGGCGTCATCCGACATGATCTGTTCAATCGTTGAACGGATTCAACTGTATCAGATGGCGGCACGCCTAGCGCACGTACTAAGTGATTTGGCGGCCCCAGGCGGCGCGCAGGCGAGCGACTTTCCCGGTGTTGACGGGGTGCTCGGCCGCTTGCCGCCAAAGCGCCCGGAAGATCAGCACGAAGGCAAGGGCTGCGCCGGACAGCAGCGCGGTTGCAATCGCCGTCATCGCTCGTTTTGGTGCACTTTTGTGCTCCGGCGGCGTGGCGACATCGATGACTTGGATCACCGTGTCATCATGGCTCTCGTCAAGCTTCGCCATCTCGAACTGCTTCGAGAACAGGTCGAACAATGTTTCCTGATATTTGAACGCACGATATCTGCCGATGTAGTCGGCGTCGCTTTGCGGGAGCGTTTGCTGCCCAGCCTTTTGCAGTTGCTCGCGCAGGCTGGCAAGCACACCAAGCTGTTGCTGAACCTCAGGCGAAGAGTCGGTGAGGGTGCGTCTCAGAGATTCGAGCTTGACTTCTCCATCGGTCAGCGCGGCCTGCAGTCGTGCGTAGGCATCGGCGGCAGACTTCGGTTCGGTCTTCAGGGCGCCAGCGTTGAAGCCGCTGTTCTGGAGTGCTGTCTGCGCTGCAGTCAGTTGCTTGCTGGTCCGTTCCAGTTCGGCTTGATAGAAGGCTCGGCGTTGTTGGGCTTCTGTCAATTGCAAGTGGCTAGTGAGTTCCCGAAGCCCTGCGACGTACTCATTTGCAATATTGGCGGCCAGGTCAGGGTCTTGCGAATCGGCCTCGATCGTGATCAGGCCATCTTTTTTTCCCAGCAAAATTCGTACGCTGCTGCCCAGCGCCTGGCGTGCCTCAAAGCGATATTTCGTCTTGTACAAATCCATCAGGTGGAAATTGTCGATCACGTGGTCGGCGACTGTCGCGCTTTGCAGCAGCGCGACATATTGGTCGCCCGGCGTCTTGATGCCCGCCGAAGCGCCCATCAGACCTGCAATCGAGCTGATGGATGCCAATGCCGATGCGGTCGCCCCTTGCTGCTGGGGTGGCAGGAAGGTCGTCTTGGCCGTGAATGTAGGTTTGACCAGATAGGTGGCGCCCAGTGCGAGCGCGCCAAGCGCCACCGGCGCGATCAGCAGCGGCCGCCGATACCGGACAAGGATAGTCAGCAGGTCGAAAAAGCCCAAGCCGGAACTGTCATGTTCCATTTCCGGCCCGGTTTGAGCAGCATCTTGCATAGACTTGTTCACCGCTCTCACTGCTTGATGGTTTTTAGTGCTGCTGCACCCAGGCCGAACTGATAGAGGATCGTCGTCCAATCCTTCGCGTCCTGCATGAACGTCGTTTTATTCAGTTCCTCCGGCACGAACACCGTGTCACCCGGCTGCGCAGCCACGCCCTCGAGGGTGCTCCCGTAACTCAGCCAACCGGCCGACCTCTGCCGCGCACTGACGACGCTGCCGTTAGCGTGGATCACAAAGGCGCTGCCCGGGTCCGCGCCGCGCGTCGGGCCGCCAGCGAGCTTGATGGCGTCGGCCACGCTGCTTTCGGCCGTGTAGAGAAAGCTGCCGCTATTGAAGACGCTGCCGAAAACGCCGACGGTCGTCGGGCGGGCTGGAACCAGGATGCGGTCGCCGCTCTCGAGAGGAAGATTCGGCAGCTCAGGACGAGTCGGGTCCATCTGGAGCACGATGCGGCCGGAGGGGTGGACCGATCGCAACTGAGCGATCAGGCGCGTCGTGTTCTGCGATTGGGCGGCCAACGCCGCAGCGTCGTCGGCCGAAGTGGCGCGCTGGGTCGCCGTGCTCCGGGTGAACTGCGTCTCGAGGTCGCGCAGCGCGCGCTCGTAGTTCTGCTGCTGCACTGCGCGGACGGACTCGCGCGAGAAGTCGGTGCCGTAGATGTAGGCGGCCGGCGTCAGCCCGCCGGCGGCTGCGATGGCGGCTGCCATCGTCGTCTGTGCCGGAAGGATGTACTCGCCAGGCCGGCGCACCTCGCCTTCGACGCGCACGCGCACGTTCTGCTTGTCCAGCGGCAGCACGGCGCTGACGGCGCTGAATGCGCGCAGCAGGTCGCCGTTCTCGGGCTTGTCGGCGCCCGCGGACGGCAGAGCGAGCTGCATCACGCGCTGGTCGTCGCGATCGCGGATGTGCTCGACGGTCAGGTGGCTGCGGTCGGCCACGGCGCTGAAGCCGCCGGCCATGGCGACGACGTCGTTGACGCTCTCGCCCGGCTTGAGTTCGAAGATGGCAGGCTTGTTGACGCTGCCGATCAGCGCGACCTGCGGGCCGATCGGGCCGATGAACACGACGTCCTCGGCCTGCAGGCTGCGGTCGGCGGTCTTGTCGCCCTTGAGCAGCAGATCGTAGAGGTCGAAGTGCGTCACGAGCTTGCCGTCGCGACGCAATTCGATGTCGCGGAAGCTGCCGGCCGCCGAGGGGCCGCCGGACTGCATGACCGCGTTGACGAGCGTCGCGAGGCTGCTCACCGTGTAGGCACCGGGGCGGCGGGTGAAGCCAGTCACGTAGACGCGGATGCTGCGCAGCTTGCCGAGCGAGACGCTGACCTTGTAATTGCGGAAGACCTGCGCCACGCGCTGATCGACGGCTTGATTGAGGTCGGCGTAGTGCAGGCCGGCCACCAGGATCGGACCGACGCGCGGGATCGTGATCCGACCGGTGCGGTCAACCGTCAGGCGCAGATCGGCATCAACCGAGCCCCACAAGGTGATCTGGAGTTCATCGCCGACGCTGACGACGTAGTCGGCCGGGATCTGCGTGGCTGCCTCAGCCGCAAGCGCAGAGCGGTTGGCCGGCGTCATCAGTTCTGCGCCGAAGCGAAGAATGCGGCTGCGTGCCGCCGACATATTGCGCGGCTGCTGGCCATTCGGCGTGTTGTCACCGTTGTCCTGGCCATCCATCGAATCCTGCGTGTCCTGCGGCGAGCTCAGTTGGGTATCGCGTACCACGCGCTGGACGTAGGTCTCGAATTCACCTGGGACGTAGGGTGGCAGGAAGTCGGCGCGAGTGGCTTGGTTGCCGGATTCGGCGTCCGAGCGGCGGTTGCTTGCCGAGTCCGCCGGCTGGGACGATTGAAGCCGTACGACCGAGCTGTCCTGCGAGGCGCGCGTGTTGACGCTGCCGTCGTCGTCGGCCGCCATGGCCTGGCCTGCGAACAACAATGCGCCGGCTGCCGCCAGTGCTCGCAAGCACGGTGTCAATCCGGCGTGCCGACCCTGGGTCACTGGAGCATCCTGGTTCCGAGATGCCATCGCAGCCCCGCCTTCGCGGACGGTCCAACCTTCACCGAATTTCATGCGTTCTCGCTTGACCTAATTGTTTACGGCGAGTTCTCCGCTAGGAGCCTCGCAAGCGACGCGATTCTAGACCGAGCCCATGACGCCGCGAGCAGGCTTGCATGACCACGAAGCTACACTTGCATCCATGCTTCATTTGCTGGGCCCCTACTTCGCGACCATGCTGATCACGCTCATCGTGATTCGCTCCTCGCGTCGACACGGCCATCTTTCCGCGGACCTCGATTTTTCTGGCCCGCAAAAGTTCCATGCACGCGCAGTGCCACGTATTGGCGGGGTCGGCATTTACCTGGGCTTTGCGCTATTTTTCGCATTGATCTGGCTCACCAGCGCGCACGATTCGCCGCTCGGCCTGCAACTCGTGCTCTGCGGCCTGCCGGCCTTCGGCGCCGGCCTCATCGAGGATCTGACCAAGAAGGTCTCGCCTGCCGTGCGCCTGCTGGCAACGGCCATATCGGCGGGCCTTGCCGCCTGGTACATGGGGGCGTTGATCAATCGAGCGGGCATCCCCATGCTCGACTGGCTGTTCGCCAACGCCGTCAGCAGCTTCATCTTCACGATCATCGCCGTGGCTGGCGTGGCCAACTCGGTGAACATCATCGACGGCTTCAACGGCCTGTCGTCGATGTGCGTGAGCCTGATGCTGCTCGCCTTCGGCTATGTGTCCTACCAGGTCGGCGATATCGAACTTGCGCTGCTGTGCCTGTCCGGCATCGGTGCGACGCTCGGATTTTTCGTCTGGAACTTCCCCGGCGGGCTGATCTTCCTCGGCGATGGCGGCGCCTATTTCCTTGGCTTCCTGCTCGCCGAGGTCGCGATCCTGCTGATCGTGCGGCATCCGCAGGTCTCGCCGTTCTTCGGCCTGCTGGTGTGCATCTACCCGGTGTTCGAGACGCTGTTCTCGATCTATCGCCGCCGCTTCATCCGGGGCACGCCGCCCGGCTTGCCCGATGGTGTCCACCTGCACTCCCTGATCTACCGTCGCCTGATGCGCTGGGCCATCGGCGTTAAAGATGCGCGCGCGTTGACGCGCCGCAATTCGATGACGGCGCCCTATCTGTGGATGCTGTGCATCTGCTCGCTGGTCCCAGCCCTGGCCTTCTGGGATTCGACCCCGGCGCTGCTGGCGTGCCTGGTGCTGTTCTGCATGCTTTACGTCGGGTTTTACTGGCGCATCGTGCGCTTCCGTACGCCGCGCTGGCTGGTCGTTACGCGGGGCCGGCCCATGCCGCCCGGTGACGGAGTTGAGGGTAAACGCGAGCCTGGTGACGGTCTCGGCGATAATCGCCCCTCATGACCGAACCCGCACAGACCGCCGAAGCCGGCGCCGAGGCCCAAAAGGCCGAAACAGCCGCCGCGCCGGCGCGCTTCGACACCCTTCCCCTTGACGCCAAGCTGCTGCGTGCCGTGGCCGACTCCGGCTACGCCACCATGACGCCCATCCAGGCCAAGGCGATTCCGGTGGTCCTGGCTGGCCGGGACGTCATGGGCGCCGCGCAGACCGGCACCGGCAAGACGGCCGCATTCTCGATCCCGTTGCTGCAGCGCATGCTCAAGCACGAGAACGCCAGTGCTTCGCCAGCGCGCCACCCGGTGCGCGCGCTCGTGATCGCCCCGACGCGCGAACTGGCCGACCAGGTCGCCAACAACGTCAAGGCCTACGCCAAGCACACGCAGCTACGCGTGGCCTGCGTGTTCGGCGGCGTCGACATGAAGCCGCAGACGGCCGAGCTCAAGGCCGGTGTCGAAGTGCTGATCGCCACGCCGGGCCGCCTGCTCGACCACATCGAGGCGCGCAACGCGGTGCTCAACCAGGTCGAGTACGTCGTGCTCGACGAGGCCGACCGCATGCTCGACATCGGCTTCCTGCCGGATCTGCAGCGCATCCTGAGCTACCTGCCCAAGACGCGCCAGACGCTGCTGTTCTCGGCGACCTTCTCGCCCGAGATCAAGCGACTGGCGCAGAGCTATCTGCAGAACCCCGAGTTCGTCGAAGTCGCGCGGCCCAACGCGACGGCGGCCACGGTCGAGCAGCTGTTCTACAGCGTGTCCGACGACGACAAGCGCGCCGTGGTGCGCCAGATCGTGCGCGACCGCGAGATCCGTCAGGCCATCGTCTTCGGCAACTCCAAGCTCGGCGTCGCCCGGCTGGCCCGGTCCTTCGAGCGCGACGGGCTGCGCACGGCGGCACTGCATGGCGACAAGTCGCAGGACGAGCGCCTCAAGTCGCTCGACGCCTTCAAGCGCGGCGAGGTCGACCTGCTGGTCGCGACTGATGTGGCGGCGCGCGGCCTCGACATCTCCAACCTGCCGGCCGTCTTCAACTTCGACGTGCCTTTCAATGCCGAGGACTATGTCCACCGCATTGGCCGTACCGGTCGTGCTGGCGCCTCGGGCCTGGCGGTGACGCTGGTCACGCGCGCCGACGCCCGCAACATCGCCGACATCGAGAAGCTCATCAAGCGCAAGATCGAGCTCGAGCCCTTCGAGCTCGAAGCCGAGCATCGTCCCTCGCGCGAACGCCGCGAGCGAGGCGATCGCGCTGAAGGTCGCGAAGGCCGTGATGGGCGCGAGGTTCGGGAGAGCCGCGACTTCCGTGAGCCGCGCGAATCCCGCGCCGTGGCCGAGCCGCGTCGCAGCGCGCCTGCGGTCTCGCGCGATCCCTTCTTCGACAAGCCCTACGAAGCCGCGCTGTCCGGCGAGGACAAGCCCGTCTGGGAGAAGTCGCGCAGCACGAATGCGGCGACAACGCCGCGCAGCCTGCCGTCCAACATCAAGCCCAAGCGTCAGGTTGCCGCGCTGTTCGGCGCCAAGCCGGCGCCGGCTCCGACCGAGTCCTGATCGGTCAAGCCAGGATTGCGAACACGGCCGGCACCTTGTCCGGCAAGGCGCTCGGTGCGGCGCGCCAGTCGGCCACGCGCGCGCTGCGCGTGAAGCCCTGGGCCAGCGTCAGGCCGCAGCTCACCGAGAGTCGCGTCGACGGCTTGAGTCCGGCCAGCAGGGCCTGGAGCAGGGCGTCGTTGCGATAGGGCGTCTCGATCATCAGCTGTGTCTGCCCCAGGCGCTGCGAGAGCGCCTCGAGCTCGCGGATGCGGGCCGTGCGCGCGCCGGGCTCCACGGGCAGGTAGCCGACGAACGCGAAGCTCTGCCCGTTGAGCCCGCTGGCCGCGAGCGCCAGCAGCAGCGAACTCGGCCCCGTCAAGGGCAGCACGGCAACGCCGGCGCGATGCGCCTCGGCGACCAGCACGGCGCCCGGATCGGCAATGGCGGGCAGCCCCGCTTCCGAGATCAGTCCGACGTCGAGGCCCGCCAGTGCCGGCTCGAGCAGGGCGCGCCAGGCTGCCGACTGATCGCTGCCGGCGTCGTGGCGTCCGCCGCCCTTGGGTGGGCGCGGCAGCTCGCGGATGTCGAGCGATTGCAGGGGCTGAGCCAGCGGCCGTACCGCGTCCACCCGCTTGAGAAAGGCGCGCGCCGTCTTGGCGTTCTCGGCGGCCCAGTGCGTGATGCCGGCTGCGGCTGCGATGACTTCGAGCGGGAGCACCTCGTGCAGGTCCACGGCTGCGCCCTCGACGCCGAAGTCGAGCGTGTTCGGCACGAGGACGAGCCGGCCCTTCGCGGCGCGCCCGCTCATGGCAGCAGCAGCCCGGCCTGGCGCAGCAGCGCGCAGGTGCGGATCAGCGGCAGGCCGATGAGCGCGGTCGGGTCATCGGATTCGATGGCTTCGAGCAGCGCGATCCCGAGGCCCTCGGACTTGGCGCTGCCGGCGCAGTCGTACGGCTGCTCGGCGCGCAGGTAACGCTCTATTTCAGCGTCATCAAGCTGGCGGAAGCGCACGCGCACGGGCGCCAGCGCCTCGCCGGCGAAGCCGCTCGCCGCGCACACGACGGCGATGGCCGTCTGGAATACGACCTCGCGCCCGCGCATCGCGCGCAGCTGCTCGACGGCGCGCTCATGCGTGCCCGGCTTGCCGATTGGCGTGCCCGCGAGGTCGGCGACCTGATCCGAGCCGATCACCACGGCCTGCGGGAAGCGCTCGGCCACTGCGCGCGCCTTGGCGAGTGCCAGGCGCTGCGCCAGCGCGCGTGGCGCTTCGCCGGGCTCCGGCATCTCGTCGACTTCGGGCTTGTGGACCTCGAAGGGCAGGCGCAGGCGCTCGAGCAGTTCGCGGCGATAGCGCGAGGTCGAGCCCAGGATCAGCGGTCGGTTCGCGGAGGAGGGCGTGTGCATGCGCCCATTGTCGCCGCAGGGCCAGGGCGAGGCCGCCTACACTTGGCGGCATGAAAGCGCGCACCTATTCCCCGCTCAAGCTTGATGTCGAAGCCTTCGCCCGTGATGGCGCCAGCCTGCATGGCGAGTGGCCGGCGGAGACGCTCGAGCGCCTGGCCGGTTGCGGCGCGCCCGAGGTGCCGCTGTCGCGCTGGCCTTCCGTGCGCTGGCAGCTGCGCGGCGAGCGCATCGAGCCCCGCAGCGGGGCGGCCGAGACCTGGTTGCATGTGCACGCCGAAGCCATCGTCGCGCAGACCTGCCAGCGTTGCCTGCGGCCGGTCGAGGAGCATCTCCAGGTCGACAGCGCCTTTCTCTTCGTCGATGGCGAGGCGGCGGCGGCCGAGCTCGATGCCGAGCACGAGGCAGATGTCCTGGCCATGACGCGCTCGCTCGACGCTCGCGAGCTGGTCGAGGACGAGCTGTTGCTGGCCTTGCCGCTGGTGCCGCGCCACGACGACTGCGAGGCGCCGGCGCCGCCGTCCTCGGACTTCCTGCCCGGCATCGACGACAAGCCCAAGCCCTTCGCCGCCCTCGCGGCGCTGAAGAAGGGTGGCAAGGCGCAGTGAGAAGCCGGCCCGCACGTGGCGCTTTGGTTTTTGGGCGGGCCGTGCTATAGTCTCGGGCTTTCCCGGTGTTGGTGCTTGATTTGCCCAGTGCCGGGTGCGGAGGGTGCTGACGCTTTAGCGGTTTTGTCGCCTGGCGTCGCTCGTGCTAGCCCGTTCCGCTTGCCCCACCCTCAGGAGAATTCAATGGCCGTTCAGCAAAACAAGAAGTCGCCGTCCAAGCGCGGCATGCATCGTTCGCACAATGCCCTGGTGAACCCGGGCACTGGCATCGAGCCCACGACGGGCGAGGTGCACCTGCGTCACCACATCAGCCCCACCGGCTTTTATCGTGGTCGCAAGGTCCTGAAGACCAAGGCCGAGGCCTGATCGTCTTCGGACCCGGCGCGCTTTCACGAGCGCGCCACATCGAACCCGCAAACTCCCGGCCTGTACCTGCTGCAGTGCCGGGTTTTGTCGTTTCTGGTGTCTGGCGCCGCTGGTGCTGGTCCGCTTGAAGAGCGCCTGAGCCTCGCGTAATGTCGGCGGCTCAATCGTCGAACCGGATTCCGATGTCCTTGAACGCTTCCCCCGAAGTGATCCGCCTGTCTGTCGACTGCATGGGCGGCGATCACGGCCCGTCGGTGACCCTGCCTGCCGCACGCGCCTTTCTAGACGCCCATCCTGAGGCCGAGCTGGTGCTCGTCGGCCTGCCCGAGGCGCTCAAGCCTGCCGCGGGCTGGGCGCGCTGCACCATCGTGCCGGCAACCGAGGTCGTGACCATGGAAGACCCGGTCGAGGTTGCGCTGCGCAAGAAGAAGCAGTCCTCGATGCGGATCGCCATCCAGCAGCTCAAGGCCGTGGACGGCGCCGCGCCGCTGGCGCATGCCTGCGTTTCGGCGGGCAATACCGGCGCGCTGATGGCTGTGGCGCGCTACCTGCTCAAGACGCTGGACGGCATCGACCGCCCGGCCATCGCGACCGTCATGCCGAACAAGGCGGGCGGCTACACGACCGTGCTCGACCTGGGCGCCAACGTCGATTGCACGGCCGAGCATCTGCTGCAGTTCGCCGTCATGGGCAGTGCGCTGGTAGCGGCCGTCGACGAGAAGCCCGAACCCAGCGTCGGCCTGCTCAATATCGGCGAGGAAGTCATCAAGGGCAGCGAGACGATCAAGCAGGCCGGCGAGCTGCTGCGCCTGGCCGCGTCGACCGGCCAGCTGAACTTCTTCGGCAACGTCGAGGGCAACGACATCTTCAAGGGCACGACCGACATCGTCGTGTGCGACGGTTTCGTCGGCAACGTCGCGCTCAAGACGGCCGAGGGCCTGGCCTCGATGATCGCCGCCATCCTGCGCGAGGAGTTCGGCCGCAACCTGCTGACCAAGCTCGTCGCGCTGCTGGCGCTGCCGGTGCTCAAGCGCTTCAAGGACCGGCTCGACCACCGCCGCTTCAACGGCGCGGCGCTGCTGGGCCTGCGCGGCCTGGTCTTCAAGAGCCATGGTTCGGCCGATGCCTTCGCCTTCGAGCAGGCGCTGAACAGGGCTTATGATGCCGCCCGGCACCGGCTTCTCGACCGGGTACACGACCGCATCGTGGCCACCATCCAGGCCATGCCCGCGCCCCACGAGGGCGACCCCGGCGATGCGGCAGGAGACAAGGCAGCGGACGCTGCACCACAAGCTGCATGAGCGACACCCCCCACAGCACCCATCGCGCCGGCCAGGCGCGTTACTCGCGCATCCTCGGCACGGGCGGCCATCTGCCCGCGCGCCGCGTCACGAACGACGAACTCGCCGCCCAGCTGGCGCGCGACGGCATCGAGACCTCCGACGCCTGGATCGTCGAGCGCACCGGCATTCACGCACGTCACTTTGCGGCACCCGACGAGGGCGCGAGCGACCTCGCCCTGCCGGCGGCGCGTGCCGCGCTGGCGTCGGCCGGCATCGCTGCCAGCGAGATCGACCTCATCATCGTCGCCACGTCCACGCCGGACATGGTCTTCCCGTCGACCGCGGCCATCCTCCAGCACAAGCTCGGCGTGCATGGCTGCCCGGCCTTCGACGTGCAGGCGGTGTGCTCCGGCTTCGTCTACGCGCTCACGGTCGCTGATTCGATGATCAAGAGCGGCGCGGCGAGCAAGGCGCTCGTCATCGGCGCCGAGGTGTTCTCGCGCATCCTCGACTTCAAGGACCGCACGACCTGCGTGCTGTTCGGCGACGGCGCCGGCGCCGTGGTGCTGGGCGCCAGCGACGAGCCGGGCATCCTGGCCACCGAGCTGCATGCCGATGGCCGCCACGTCGAGGTCCTGTGCACGCCGGGCCACGTCTCCGGCGGCGAGGTCATCGGTCATCCGCTGCTCAAGATGGACGGCCCGGCCGTGTTCAAGCTTGCCGTGGGCGTCCTCGAGAAGGTGGCCCGCTCGGTGCTGGCCAAGGCCGGCCGCAGCGAGGCCGACATCGACTGGCTGATACCGCACCAGGCCAATATCCGCATCATGGAGGGCACGGCGCGCAAGCTCAAGATGTCGACCGACCGCATGGTGGCCACCGTGGCCGACCATGGCAACACTTCGGCTGCCTCGATTCCGCTGGCGCTGGACGCCGCCGTGCGCGACGGCCGCGTCAAGCGCGGCGATACCGTCATGCTCGAAGGCGTGGGCGGCGGGTTCACCTGGGGCGCCGTGCTCCTCGACTTCTGAATATGCAACCCCCACGCTACACCTCGCTGTTGCTCGGCTCCGCTACCCCCCAAGGGGGCGCTCAGTGGCTCCGGGCGGCCGCGCGCCACTGAGACAAGCCATGACTGCATTCGCTTTCGTTTTCCCGGGCCAGGGCTCGCAAGCCGTCGGCATGCTCGACGCCTGGGGCGACCACCCTGAAGTCACGCGCACGCTGGCCGAAGCCTCCGCGGCACTCGGCGAGGACATCGGCGCGCTGATCAAGACCGGTCCGAAGGAACAACTCGACCTCACGACCAACACCCAGCCCGTCATGCTGACGGCCGGCATCGCCTGCTACCGCGCCTGGATCGCCAAGACCGGCCTCGTGCCGGCCGCGGCCGCAGGCCATTCGCTGGGCGAGTACACGGCGCTCGTCGCCTCGGGGGCCTTGAGCCTGGCCGATGCGCTGCCGCTGGTGCGCTTTCGCGCCCAGGCGATGCAGGAGGCCGTGCCCGTCGGCGCCGGCGCGATGTACGCCATCCTCGGCCTTGACGGCGAGGCGGTGCGTGCCGGTTGCGCCCAGGCCGCTGCCGAGAGCGGCGAGGTCGTCGAGGCAGTCAACTTCAACGATCCCAAGCAGACGGTCATTGCCGGCAGCAAGGACGGCTGCGCCAAGGCCGCCGAGATCCTCAAGGCTGCGGGCGCCAAGCGTGCGCTGCCGCTGCCGGTGTCGGCGCCTTTCCATTCGAGCCTGATGAAGCCGGCCGCCGAGCGCCTGCGCGAGCGTCTTGCCGGCGTGTCCTTCGGCGCGCAGGCCTTCCCGGTCGTCAACAACATCGACGTGGCCGTCACGGCCGACGCCGACGCGCTGCGCGATGCGCTCTATCGCCAGGCCTTCGGCCCGGTGCGCTGGGTCGAGGTCGTGGGCGCGCTCAAGGCGCGCGGCCTGACCCACATCATCGAGTGCGGCCCGGGCAAGGTGCTGGCCGGCATGGCCAAGCGCATCGACGGTGAGCTGCAGAGCGCCACCATCTTCGATCCCGCCTCGCTGGCCGAGGCGCGCGGCCTGCTCGGCTAAGGGATAAACACATGAGTGATACCAAACGCATCGCCCTCGTCACGGGCGCCAGCCGCGGCATCGGTCGCGCCATCGCACTGGCGCTCGCGCCGACGCATATCGTCATCGGCACGGCCACGACGGAGTCCGGCGCCGCAGGCATCCAGGAGGCCCTGGCGCCTTTCGGTGGCAGCGGCATCGCCCTCAACGTCACCGACGCCGCCGCCAGCGACGCCGCCATCGACGCCATCGTCAAGCAGCACGGCGCGCTGCACGTGCTGGTCAACAATGCCGGCATCACGCGCGACGGCCTGGCCATGCGCATGAAGGACGAGGACTGGGACGCCGTGATGGACACCAATCTCAAGGCCGTCTTCCGCCTGAGCCGCACCGTGATGCGGCCCATGATGAAGCAGCGCTGGGGGCGCATCGTCAACATCACCTCGGTCGTCGGTGCCTCGGGCAATGCCGGCCAGGCCAACTACGCCGCCGCCAAGGCCGGCCTGGCGGGCCTGACGCGGGCGCTGGCGCGCGAGCTTGGCAGCCGCAACATCACCGTCAACTGTGTGGCGCCCGGTTTCATCGCCACCGACATGACCGAAGTCCTGCCCGAAGCCCAGAAGGCCGCGCTGCTGGCGCAGATCCCGCTGGGGCGCCTGGGCGCTCCGGAGGAGATCGCCGCCACCGTCGCTTTCCTGGCTTCTGACGCCGCCGGCTACATCACCGGTAGCGAACTGCACGTAAATGGCGGCATGTACATGAGTTGAGCGGAATCCGTCGGGCCGCACCCTTGACGGGTGGGGTCCGATGCCGCTGCAGGCCATCACGCGGGAGGCCTTAGAATCCCGCGCTGTTCTTAGCAAACCCCTCTCGGAGGAGTCCATGAGCGATATCGAAACCCGTGTCAAGAAAATCATCGCCGAACAACTCGGCGTGCCCGAAGCCGACGTGACCAATGAAAAGGCCTTCGTCGCCGACCTGGGCGCTGATTCGCTCGACACGGTCGAACTGGTGATGGCCCTCGAAGACGAGTTCGGCATCGAGATCCCTGATGAGGAAGCCGAGAAGATCACCACCGTTCAGCTGGCGATCGACTACGCTGTCAAGCACCAGAAGGCCTAAGGCCTCTTCAGAGTTCAGTAAGTAGCGCATGAGTCGTCGTCGCGTCGTCGTCACCGGCCTTGGCCTGATCAGCCCCGTGGGCAACACGGTGGAGCAGGGCTGGGCGAATCTCCTGGCCGGCCAGTCCGGCATTGACCGCATCACCCGTTTCGATGCCAGCGCCTTCGCCTGCCAGTTCGCAGGCGAGGTCAAGGGCTTCGATGTGTCGGAATATCTGTCGACCAAGGAAGTGCGGACGATGGATACCTTCATCCACTACGGCGTGGCGGCTTCCGTCCAGGCCGTGAAGGATGCAGGGCTGCCGACCAACGAGGCGCTCGGCGAGGAGATGGCCGAGCGCGTCGGCGTGATGGTCGGCTCGGGCATCGGCGGCCTGCCGATGATCGAAGAGACGCATGCTGAACTCGTGAACCGCGGCCCGCGCCGCATCTCGCCGTTCTTCGTGCCGGCCTCGATCATCAACATGATCTCGGGGCAGGTGTCGATCCGCTTCGGCTTCCAAGGGCCGAACCTCGCGATCGTCACGGCCTGCACGACGGGCCTGCACTGCATCGGCGAGGCCGGCCGCATGATCGAGTACGGCGACGCCGACGTCATGATCGCCGGCGGCGCCGAGTCGACGGTCTCGCCCTTGGGCATCGGCGGCTTCGCGGCGGCGCGTGCGCTCTCGACGCGCAACGACGATCCCAAGACGGCCTCGCGCCCCTGGGACAAGGACCGCGACGGCTTCGTGCTCGGCGAGGGCGCCGGCGTGGTCGTGCTCGAGGAGTACGAGCACGCCAAGAAGCGCGGCGCCAAGATCTATTGCGAGCTCGCGGGCTTCGGCATGGGTGCCGACGCGTACCACATGACGGCGCCCAACGTCGACGGACCCAAGCGCTCGATGCGCGCGGCGCTGCGCAATGCCGGGCTCAACCCTGACCAGATCCAGTACATGAACGCCCACGGCACGTCCACGCCGCTGGGGGACATCAACGAGACCAACGCCATCAAGCTGGCCTTCGGCGACCACGCCTACAAGATGGCCGTCAGCTCGACGAAATCCGCCACCGGCCACCTGCTGGGCGGCGCGGGCGGCATCGAGTCGGTCTTCACGGCCCTGACCGTGCATCACCAGATCGCGCCGCCGACGATCAACCTCGTCAACCAGGATCCCGAGTGCGACCTGGACTACTGCGCCAACACGGCGCGCGAGATGAAGATCGAATACGCCGCCAAGAACAACTTCGGTTTCGGCGGCACTAACGGCACGCTCATCTTCAAGCGCGTCTGACGAGGGCCTGGCGGTGACCGCGGCCCGTCGTCGTCCCGCGGCTTTTGTCCTTCCGATCGCATCGCAGCCCGCCACCCGGGCTGCTATCGCCACGCTGACCACGCTGTCCGGCATGGCCGCGCTGGCCGCCTGGGTGGCGCACTGGCCGCCCGCTGCCTGGCTGGCGATCGGCCTTCCCGCTCTCGCGTGGGCAGCCTGGCGTCAGGCCGAGCCTGCAGCTCTAACGCTTCAGTTCGACGGCGCGGACTGGTGGCTCGCCGCGCCGGGTCGCGAGCCGGTCGCCTGCCGAGTCGTCGAAGTCGTCTTCGATTTCGATGACTGGCTGCTGCTGCGCGTTCGGGCGCCGCGCTGGCGCTACCTGCCGCTGGCCCGCTCACGGGTCGGTGCCGAGTGGGGCCGACTGCGGGCGACGCTTTATGCGGCGCGACCCGAGGCGGGTCGCGATGCGCGCTGAGGACCCGGACCTCGAGCTCGTGCGTCGCGCCCAGGCGGGCGAGATGCAGGCTTTCGAGATGCTCGTCGTCAAATACCAGCGCCGCATCGAACGGCTGCTCGCGCGCAGTGTGCGCGATCTCGACCTGGTTGCCGATCTGTGCCAGGAGACTTTCGTGCGCGCATGGCGTGCGCTGCCCGGCTTCCGCGCGGACGCCGCCTTCTACACCTGGCTCTACCGGATTGCTGTCAACACGGCGCGCCGTGCGCTGGCCGGCCAGCAGCGCGACCCGGTCGTGACGGAGTCCTCCCTTATTCGAGGGGGAGATGGCGCGGATGAGGAACCAATCCTGTCGGCCGAGACTCCAAGCTCGGATGACACCCCCGAAGGACTGCTTGCAGGCAAGCAACTCGCCGAGGTCGTGAACGCCGCCGTGGCTGCCTTGCCCCAGGAATTCCGCCAGGCCCTGGAGCTGCGCGAAATCGACGGCCTGGCCTACGAGGAAATCGCCGAGCTGCTGGCCTGCCCTGTCGGTACGGTGCGATCACGCATCTTCCGCGCCCGGGAGGCGGTGGCCGCTCGTCTGAGGCCGCTGCTCGACACGCGCGACGGACGGCGTTGGTAGCAAGAGGAACAAGGCGATGAACAATCCGACAAACCGCGCAGCGCAGGACTACCCACTTGGCGAGGCCCTGTCGGCACTTGCCGATGGTGAGCGGCTCGATGACCTGCAGTGGCAGCGCCTGCGCCGCGCCTGGGCGGCCGATCCCACGCTGCGCCGTGACTGGCAGCTCATGCAGCTGACCGGCGAGGCCCTGCGCGCGCCCGAGCTGGCAGCACCGGCCCAGTCCGCCGAAGCCCTGCTCGACGGCCTGCGCGCACGTCTGGCGCGGGAGCCGGTATCGATCGAGCAGGCCCGCCGCAAGCGCAATTTGCGCGACATGCTGCCGGCGTTGGCCGTGGCGGCCGGCTTCGTGCTGGTTGCGCTGGTCGTGCCAGGCAGTCTGCATGTCACGCTCGATGGTGGCGCGATGACCATGGCTCGGGCTTCAACGGGCTTCCCGGGTACGGCTGGTACGGCCGCCGCTGTTGTCTCGCCGGGCGACGCTCTTGTGGGTGGCGAGCCGACGTTTGCACAGGCGCTGTCGCCGGGCGCTAGCCAGCCGCAGCCCTTGCCGCCTCAGCTGCGTGGCTGGCCAAGCGATACGCTCTCGCTATTGCCAAGCCGCGCTGGCGCTGCCGCGCCAGCGTCGCCGCATGCCCAGCCGGCGTCCGCGCCGCGAAGCCTCTGACCTTTTGACCCGAACGTCCGCTGCGCCGACACTCGCGCCTGGATGTTCCCAACCAGGATTGCCATGTCGCGACCTACGCTTGCCTTTCTTTCCGCGGCGCTGCTTGCGCTGAACCTTGCCGCCGTGCCGCTGCCGGCGCGCGCCGACGCACACGAGCTGCCCGACTTCACGCGGCTGGTCGAAGAGGTCGGCCCGGCCGTCGTCAATGTGCGCACGACGGAGCACGTGAAGCAGGGCAAGGGCGGCAACGCACAGGTCGACCCGCAGATCCAGGAGCTGCTGCGACGCTTCGGCATTCCCGTGCCGGATCAACGCCGCGCCGATCCGGATGACGGCGACGACGATGGCAGCCAGCCGGGCCAGCCTGGCGAGAGCGATGGCCCGCAGCGCCGCGCCCTTGGCTCGGGCTTCATCCTGTCGAGCGACGGCTTCGTCATGACGAACGCGCACGTGGTCGACGGTGCGGACAAGGTCGTCGTCACGCTGACCGACAAGCGCGAGTTCACAGCCAAGGTCATCGGCATCGACCGCCGCTCGGACGTGGCCGTGCTCAAGATCGACGCCACGAGCCTGCCGACCGTGAGGATCGGCGACGTCTCCAAGCTCAAGGTCGGCGAATGGGTCATGGCCATCGGCTCGCCCTTCGGCTTCGACAACACGGTCACGGCCGGCATCGTCAGCGCGAAGGCGCGTGACACGGGCGACCTCGTCCGCCTGATCCAGACCGACGTCGCGATCAACCCGGGCAATTCCGGCGGTCCGCTGCTGAACCTGCGAGGCGAGGTCGTCGGCATCAACTCGCAGATCTACAGCCGCTCGGGCGGCTTCATGGGCATCTCGTTCGCGATCCCGATCGACGAGGCAGTCCGCGTCGCGGACCAGCTCCGCGGCATCGGCAAGGTCGTGCGCGGCTTCATAGGCGTGCAGCCGGATGACCTCAGCCCCGAGATCGCGGAGGCGATCGGCCTGGGCAAGGTGCGCGGCTCGGTCATCCGCCTCGTCACGCCGGGCAGCCCGGCCGATCAGGGCGGCGTGCAGGCCGGCGACGTGGTCACGCGCATCGATGGCCAGGACATCGAGAACACGCCGGCTCTGCGTCGCCTGATTGCGGGCGTCAAGCCTGGCGTCAAGATGGCGGTGCAGGTGTTCCGCCGTGGCGAGACCAAGAACCTCACCATCGTCGTCGGCGAGATGCCCGACGACAACGTCGCGAGCGCCGACAGCGAACCGGAAGCGCCGTCGACCCAAGGCGTGCTGCTGAAGGATTTCGGCCTGCGCGTCAGCGACCTGACCGAAGCGCAGAAGCGCGAGCTCAAGCTCAAGTCGGCCGTGCGCGTCGAGGGCGTCAATGGCCCGGCCGAACGCGCCGGCCTGCGCGAGGGTGACCTGATCCTCGCGCTCGGCAATGCCGAGGTCACGACGGTCAAGGCGCTCCAGAACCAGCTTGGCAAGCTCGACAAGAACAAGTCGCTGACCTTGCTGGTGCGCCGCGGCGACATCACCAACTATGTGCTCGTGAAGCCTGCGCACTGAGTCGGCTGGGATCCCCCCTACCTCGGGGCGGTCTTTCCCCGTGGTGTCGCCCGTGGCGGCATCGCCTATTCGAAAGTTGGTGCAAACAAACTTTTGATCGACCGATTATTGTGGCCAAGAAATGTTGGAATGAGGGAGTGCCGCGCCAAATTAGCGCTTCGGCCATCAAAAATGATAGGGCTTCGAGCGGCGGCCCGGGGCGCGCAAGTCACCCACAGGATGTTCTCCACAGATTGTTGATAAGCTGTTGAAACATTTCTTGTTGGCGCACTGCAACGAGGACTTTTCCGGCCTTTGCCGGCGGCCCGGACGGGGGGTTTTGGCTACAATGGAAGCCCAACAAGCAGTTGCCATACGTTTTGTTGGAAGGCGCGTCACCGCTTCGACGTGCCTTTTTTTTATGTTCGGCACGGTCCCTTTGGGACCTTCACATCGCTGCGCGATATGAGCCTGCCATGCAACGGCAGAGCCGTTGTGTCTTCGGACTGCGCGCCGCCTAGATTCTCCTGATGAACCACATCCGCAATTTCTCCATCATCGCCCACATCGACCACGGCAAGAGCACGCTGGCGGACCGGATCATTCAGCGTTGCGGCGGCCTGTCGGACCGGGAGATGGAGGCGCAGGTGCTGGACTCGATGGACATCGAGCGCGAGCGCGGCATCACCATCAAGGCGCAGACCGCGGCGCTGCAATACAAGGCGCGCGACGGGCAGGTCTACAACCTGAACCTGATCGACACGCCCGGGCACGTCGACTTCTCCTATGAGGTCAGTCGCTCGCTCTCGGCCTGCGAGGGCGCGCTGCTGGTGGTCGACGCCAGTCAGGGCGTGGAAGCGCAGACGGTGGCGAACTGCTACACGGCGCTGGAGCTGGGCGTCGAGGTGGTGCCGGTCCTGAACAAGATGGACCTGCCGCAGGCCGACCCCGACAATGCCAAGGCCGAGATCGAGGACGTGATCGGCATCGATGCCAGCGACGCCATTCCGTGCTCGGCCAAGACCGGCATGGGCATCGACGACATCATCGAAGCCGTGATTGCCCGCTGCCCGCCGCCCAAGGGCGTGGTCGAGGCGCCGCTGCGCGCCATGATCATCGACGCCTGGTTCGACAACTATGTCGGCGTGGTCATGCTGGTCCGCGTCGTCGACGGCACGCTCAAGAAGGGCGAACGCATCCGCATGATGGCGACCAATGCCGTCTACCCGGCCGAGCACCTGGGCGTCTTCACGCCCAAGAGCGAGAACCGCGACCAGCTCAATGCCGGCGAGGTGGGCTTCGTGATCGCCGGCATCAAGGAGCTGGCGGCCGCCAAGGTGGGCGACACCATCACTCTCGAAAAGAAGCTGCCCAACAACCTCGGCCCGGCCGAGGCGGCGCTGCCCGGTTTCAAGGAAATCCAGCCGCAGGTCTTTGCCGGCCTGTACCCGACCGAGGCGAGCGAGTACGACCAGCTCCGCGACGCACTCGAGAAGCTCAAGCTCAACGACAGCTCGCTGCGCTACGAGCCCGAAGTCAGCCAGGCGCTGGGCTTCGGCTTCCGCTGCGGCTTCCTGGGCCTGCTGCACATGGAGATCGTGCAGGAGCGCCTGGAGCGCGAGTTCGACCAGGACCTGATCACGACCGCGCCCAGCGTGGTCTACGAAGTGGTGCTGGGCGATGGTGAAGTGATCGAGGTCGAGAACCCGTCCAAGATGCCGGAGCAGGGCAAGATCCAGGAGATCCGCGAGCCCATCGTCACCGTGCACCTGTACATGCCGCAGGACTACGTCGGCCCGGTGATGACGCTGGCCAACCAGAAGCGCGGCGTGCAGCTGAACATGGCCTATCACGGCCGCCAGGTCATGCTGACCTACGAGATTCCGTTGGCCGAGATCGTGCTGGACTTCTTCGACAAGCTGAAGTCGGTGTCGCGCGGCTACGCGTCGATGGACTACGAGTTCAAGGAATACCGCGCGTCCGACGTCGTCAAGGTCGACATGCTGATCAATGGCGACCGCATCGACGCGCTCTCGATCATCGTCCACCGCACGCAGAGCCAGTTCCGTGGTCGCCAGGTGGCGGCCAAGATGCGCGAGATCATCCCGCGCCAGATGTACGACGTGGCCATCCAGGCCGCCATTGGCGCCAACATCATCAGCCGAGAGAACATCAAGGCGCTGCGCAAGAACGTGCTGGCAAAATGCTACGGCGGCGACATCACGCGCAAGCGCAAGCTGCTCGAGAAGCAGAAGGCGGGCAAGAAGCGCATGAAGCAGATCGGCTCGGTCGAAGTCCCGCAAGAAGCCTTCCTGGCGATCCTGCAAGTCGAAGATTAATCAAGAACACCCATTGATGAGTGCCCTGACCGGATTCCTTTACGCCGCCCTCGTCGCCTATCTGGGCGGTTGGTATCTCGACAAGTGGAACGGCGATTTCGAGCTCCTCCTGTTCATCCTGACCTTCGTCACGCTGCTGTACTGGCTGGCCGAGCGTTTCCGCTTCAAGCCGCAGCGCGAAGCTGCGGCAACGCAACTGGTGAGCCAGGATGCGGCGCGCCGGCAGGTGCTGGCCGCCCAAGGCATCACCCAGGTCGACAGCGGCGGCGTCGAGACGGCGCGCGAGCGTCTGCTGATGCAACCGTGGTGGCTCGACTGGACCGCCGGCCTGTTCCCGGTGATCCTGGTCGTCTTCCTGATGCGCAGCTTCATCATCGAGCCGTTCAAGATCCCATCGGGCTCGATGGTTCCGACCCTGCTCGTCGGCGACCTCATCGTCGTCAACAAGTTCCACTACGGCGTCCGGCTGCCGGTCATCGACAAGAAGATCATCCCCAATCACGACGTCCAGCGCGGGGATGTGATGGTGTTCCGCTTCCCCAAGAACCCGAACCAGAACTTCATCAAGCGCGTCATCGGCGTGCCGGGCGATACCGTGCGCTACACCGACGGCCGGCTCTACCTGAACGATCAACTCGTGGCGAACGTGCCTGACGGCCAGTTCTACGACGAGGATGGTCACACGACGCGAATGCTCATCCAGGAAGATCTTGCCGGCGTCAAGCACTCGATCCTGCTGAACCCGCAGGGCCCGAACCCCTTCGCAGGCGAAGCCTTCCCCTTCCGCGAGGCCTGCACCTATGGCGGCGACAACCAGAGCGTCGTCTGCAAGGTGCCCGCCGGCCACTATTTCATGATGGGTGACAACCGTGACAATTCGGACGATTCGCGTTTCTGGGGCTTCGTCCCGGACGAGAATATCGTCGGCAAGGCTGTCATGGTGTGGATGAACTTCGGTAACCTCCGCCGCATCGGCACCAGCATTCACTGAGCAGCCCCCGTCAACGCCTCCACAGGAAGGGAATCGACCCCATGCCCGGTTCGTTCAGCCATCGCTCCTCGCGCCGCCGTCAGAGTGGCATCAGCCTGGTGGGCCTGCTGTTCTGGGCCATCGTGCTGGCGTTTGCGGCCTTGCTCGTCATGCGCGTCGCGCCGACGCTGATCGAGTACTACACGCTCAAGCGCGTGATCGGCAAGATCGTCATCGACAACCCGGGGACGGTGCCCGCCGTGCGCGCCGATTTCGATCGTGCCCGCCAGGTCGAATATTCGATCGAAAGCGTCAACAGCCAGGATCTCGTGGTTACCAAGGACAACGATCAGCTCGTCATCAGCTTCGCCTACGACAAGCAGGTGCCGCTGTTCGGTCCGGTGTCGCTGATGATCCATTACGAGGCAAGCACGCACTGAGTTGCGTGCGCGGCAGTCCATGAATCCCGTCACGGCGCAGCTCCAGCAGAAACTCGGCCATGCTTTCGCCAGGCCCGAATTGCTCGAGCGTGCCCTGACGCACCGCTCTTTCAGCGCCGACCACAACGAACGCCTGGAATTCCTCGGCGACGCCGTGCTGAGCCTGGCCGTCTCGAGCCTGCTCTACGGGCGCCTGGGCAGCTCGGACGAGGGTGAACTCACGCGCATCCGTGCCCATCTCGTGCGCGAGGACAGTCTGTACAAGCTCGCCCTGGCGAACGGCTTTTCACCGGCGCTGCGCCTCTCCGAGGGCGAGGCCCGCGGCGGTGGCGCGCAGCGCCCATCCATCCTGGCCGACGCGCTCGAAGCCGTGATCGGCGCGGCCTACCTGGACGGCGGCTTCGAAGCCGCCTCGGGCATCGTCGAACGCCTCTTCAGCGACGTCATCAGCGACGTGGCCAGCAGCGGCGCGAGCGACTGGGGCAAGGACGCCAAGACGGCCCTGCAGGAATGGCTCCAGGCGCGCAAGCTGCCGGTGCCGGGCTATCGCATCCTCGAAACGCGCGGCCAGCAGCACGAGCAGCACTTCGTCGTCGAATGTGCCGTGCCTTCGCTCAACCTCGTGCACACCGGCGAAGGGCGCTCGCGCCGTATCGCCGAGCAGGACGCCGCGCGCCGCATGCTCGAGGAGCTCGTCGCCCGAGACCAGCCAGGCTCGGGCCTGCGGGACTGAACACCATGACGGAAACCACCGCCCCCCAAGCCCAGCCCGACCAGCCTGCACAGCGCTGCGGCCTGATTGCCATCGTCGGCCGACCCAATGTCGGCAAGTCGACCCTGCTCAACGCCCTGGTCGGCCAGAAAGTCTCGATCACGTCCGACAAGGCCCAGACCACGCGCCATCGCATCACCGGCGTGCGTACGGTCGACGAAACCCAGTTCATTTTCGTCGACACACCGGGCTTCCAGACCAAGCACAACGCCGCGCTGAACCGCAACCTCAACCGCACCGTGCATGGCGTGCTGGCCGACGTCGACCTCGTGCTCTTCGTCGTCGAGGCGGGCAAGTTCGGCCTCGACGATGCCAAGGTCCTGGCCCTGCTGCCCGAGGACAAGCCCGTCGTCCTGATCGCCAACAAGCTCGACGCCGTGCACCGCCGCGCCGAGCTCGCGCCCTGGCTCAAGAGCATGCAGGAGCGCCGCAACTTTGCGGAGTTTGTGCCGCTATCGGCCAAGAAGGCGGCGGACGTGACGCGGCTCTTCGGCATCATCAAGCCCTACGTGCCCGAGCAAGGCTGGTTCTACGAGGAAGACGCGCTGACCGACCGCTCCGAGAAGTTCCTCGCCAGCGAGATCATCCGCGAGAAGCTCTTCCGACTGACTGGCGACGAGCTTCCCTACACCTCGACGGTCGTGATCGACAAATGGGAAGAGGAAGGCCAATTGCGCCGCATCTCGGCCTCGATCGTGGTCGAGCGCGAGGCGCACAAGGGCATGATCATCGGCCAGGGCGGCGAGCGCCTCAAGCGCGTCGGTTCCGAGGCGCGCCAGGAGCTCGAACATCTGCTTGATGGCCGCGTCTTCCTGGAGCTGTGGGTCAAGGTCCGCTCCGGCTGGGCTGACAACGAAGAGCATCTGCGCTCCTACGGCTACGAGTGACATGACGGCTGCGTCGGGCCGAGCGCCGGGCCGCTCTCAAGCCGGCCCGCGTCCCCTCGGGGGGCCGTCCGGCGTATCCGCCGGACGAGGGACTCACGGTCAGCAGCCGGCCTTCGTGCTGCACCACTACGACTGGAGCGAAACCAGTCTGATCCTCGACCTCTTCACGCGCGAACTGGGCCGCGTGCCCGTCGTCGCCAAAGGCGCCAAGCGGCCGTATTCGCAGCTGCGCGCCGTGCTGCTGCCGTTCCAGCGGATCAGCGTCAGCCTGGGGCGGCCCGGCAAGGGCCAGGAGGCCGAAGCAGCCGAGGTCTTCACGCTGCGCACGGCCGAGTGGGCGGGCGGCAACACGCTGCCGGGCGGCGCGGCGCTGTTCTCGGGCTACTACCTGAACGAGCTGCTGATGAAGCTGCTCGCGCGCCAGGATCCGCAACCGGCACTGTTCGACATTTACGCCGAGACCCTGGCGACGCTGCCGTCGGCCGAGGAAGGCGCGGCGGCGCTGCGGGCTTTCGAGCTGCGCCTGCTGGCCGAACTGGGCCTGCTGCCCGACCTCAGCGTCGCGACGCTGACCCAGACGCCGCTCGACCCGACGCGGCGCTACGCGATCTCGCCCGAGAACGGCGTGATCGCGGCCGGCAGCGCGGAGCAAGCCCAGCTCGACGGCGCCGTCCTGATCCAGCTCCAGGCCGCCCTGCTGCACGGTAGCCTTGCGGCACTGCGCCACGCCTGCATGGCCGAGAACGGCGGCGCGCTGGCAGCCCTGCGCCCGATGCTGCGCGGCCTGCTTCACTATCATCTCGGTGCCAAGCCACTGCGCACGCGCCAGCTCCTGCTGGACGTGCAAGCCCTGCTCGAATGAACCCGCTCATCGCTCCCACGTCAGCGCACGACGCCCGCTGCGCGCTCTCGGTCAACGTCAACAAGGTCGCCTTGCTCCGCAACACGCGGCACCTCGGCATCCCGAGCGTCGTGCGCGCCGCCGAGGCCTGCCTGCTCGCGGGCGCGCAAGGCATCACCGTGCACCCCCGCCCGGATGGTCGCCACATCCGCTCAGACGACGTCCACGAACTCGCGGCGCTGCTGCGCGCCTGGCCGCAGGCCGAGTACAACATCGAGGGCAATCCGACGCAGAACCTGCTGGACTTCATCCGCGCCGTGCGCCCGCAGCAGGCCACCTTCGTGCCGGACGCCGAGAATCAGTTCACCTCGGATCACGGCTGGAACCTGCCCGCCGACGAGGCGCGGCTGCGTCCGCTGATCGACGAGTGCCATGCGCTCGGCGTGCGCGTGAGCCTGTTCATGGACCCGATCCCGGAGGCGATGGCGCACGCTGCGGCGCTGGGCGCGGACCGCGTCGAGCTCTACACCGAGACCTACGCCAGCGCGCACGGCACGCCGCGCCATGCCGAGGTGCTGGCCGGCTTTGCCGCCGCTGGGCGCGCGGCGCTGGCGGCCGGCATCGGCGTCAACGCCGGGCACGACCTCAATCGCGCCAACCTCACGGAGTTCCTGCGCGCCGTGCCGGGCGTCCAGGAAGTGTCCATCGGCCATGCGCTGATCGCGGACGCGCTGGAGCTTGGTTATGCCGAGACCGTGCGCGAATACCAGCGTGCCATCCAGCAGGCTTACGCCTGACACGACCCGTGATCGTCGGCATCGGCACCGATATCTGCGACATCCGCCGCATGCGCGCGACGCTGGAGCGGCGCGGCGAGCGCTTTGCTGAAAAGGTGCTGGGGCCGCACGAGCTCGCGGTCTTCCGCCAGCGCCGGCAAAAGGTCGAGGCGCGCGGCGTTGCCTATCTGGCCACGCGCTTCGCGGCCAAGGAAGCCTTCTCCAAGGCGATCGGCCTGGGCATGCACATGCCGATGACCTGGCGCGCCTGCGAAATGGTCAACGCGCCCAGCGGCAAGCCGGAAATCCGCCTGCACGGCGAACTGGCCGCCTGGTTCGAGGCGCGCGGCTGGCGCGCGCACGTGACTGTCAGCGACGAAGTCGACCACGCCGTCGCCTTCGTCGTGGTCGAAGCTCTGGGGGCTCAGGACCGGTAGTTGTCCTGCACCGGGTAACGGCGCGCCGCGAGCCCGAAGAGCAGGGCGGCGAGCAGCGCGAAGCCGGCGAAGAAGAACATCAGCACCGCCGTCTCGCTGTAGCCGCTGGCGCGGATCGCGGCCAGCGTGCCCGGGCTCTGCACGCTCGCGTTCGAGAGCAGCACCCAGAGGTTGCCGACGGTGACGGTGAGATTCCAGAAGCTCGTGATCGTGCCCTTCATCGACGCAGGTGCCTGGCTGTACGCGAACTCCAGGCCGGTCGCCGAGACCAGCACCTCGCCCGTCGTCAGGATGGCATAGGGCAGCACCTGCCAGACGATGCTCACGGTGGCGCCGTGGTCCAGCCAGAGCTGCATCATGCCGACGACGATCCAGGCCACGCCCGACAGCGCGATGCCCAGGCCCATGCGCCGCAGCGCCGTGATGCGCACGCCCGCGCGCGCGAGCAGCGGGAAGAGCACGAGGTTGTTGAAGGGGATGAGGATCATCACCAGCGCCGGGTTCAGCGCCTGCATCATGGACGACTGGAACCATTCGGGCTTGCTCATCTGGTCGGCTTGCAGCACCCAGGTCGAGGCCTTCTGGTCGAACAGCGACCAGAACGGCGTGACCAACGCGAAGAGCACGAGCAGGCGCAGCACGGCGCGCACGCCGTCGACGGCTTCGTCCGGATGCGTGCCGCGTGCGCGATCGAGCTGCAGCGCCGCGCCGAAGCCGCCGAAGCCCATGACGAACACCAGCGCCAGGCAGGCCGCGGCGATAAAGCCCAGGCTGCCCATCTGCGCCAGGCTCCACGCGGCGCCGAGAACGCCGACACCGGCGATGACGGCGCCCGGGCCGCCGCGCAGCGCAGTGAAGACCACGTTCAGGAAGCCATGCGGATTGCGGCCGCGCGGGCTGATGTTGACGTAACGATGCCGGCCGCTCCAGAAGATCAGCGTGGCGATCGCCATCAGCAGGCCGGGCACGGCGAAGGCGACGCGCGGCCCCCAGTTCTTGAGCAGGATGGGCATGAACAGCGACGCGAAGAACGAGCCGAAATTGATGATCCAGTAGAACGCGTCGAAGACCTTCTGCGCCAGCGAGCGATTGCGCTTGTCGAACTGGTCGCCGACGAAGCTGCTGACCAGCGGCTTGATGCCGCCCGAGCCCAGCGAGATCAGGAACAGGCCGAAGTAGAAGCCATGCAGGTTGTCGTCGAACAGCGCGAGGCAGGCGTGGCCCGCGCAGTAGACCAGGCTGAACCACAGGATCGTCGGGTACTTGCCGAAGAAGCGGTCGGCCAGCCAGCCGCCGAGCAGCGGGAAGAAATACACGCCGATGACGAAACTGTGGAACACCTCCTTGGCCTCGGCCTTGCGCATCTGCTCCGGGATGGCAAGCAGCAGGCTGCTCATCAGGAACGCGGTCAGGATGTTGCGCATGCCGTAGAAGCTGAAGCGCTCGCAGCCCTCGTTGCCGATGATGTAGGGGATCTGCGGCGGCATGCGCGCTTCAGTGCGGACCGGGTCGGCGGCAATCGTCGTCATGGCGAACTCGTGGTTGGCTCAGGGAAGAAAAAGCGCCGCGCGGCGGTGGCCGGCGGCGCTGGGAATCGTAAGGGACGCCGGGGGGGCCGGCGTCGGTGCTGACCACTAGTCAGCAGGCGCGCTGAACTAACTCAGGCGTCGAAGGGCAGCTTGACCTGGGAGAGGTCCTTGCGCGTCTCGACCAGCACCAGCGGGCCCTCGTCGACGACGACGACCGGCGGACGCTCGCGCGGCACGCGGACCGGCTGCGGCTCGGCAGCGATGGCGGCCTGCGCTGCGGCGACCTTCTCGGCGTCGGAGTTGATCCACTCGAGGCCGGCCGACGAGGCGATGGCCTGGAGCGATCCCAGCGAGAGTTCGAACTTCGGCACTTCGATCGGCGTCGGTGCAGCGACCGGCGCGGCCACGGCTTCGACCGGCGCGGCGTGCGCTTCGGCTGCGGGTGCAGCGACGGCTGCCGGCGCGTGCGCGTGCTCGCCTTCAGCAGGCTCGTCACCCGCCTCGACCTGGCCATCGGCCACCTGGTCGCGGCGTTCGCGGCGATAGCGGTCGCGGCTGCGACGACGGCGGCCGTCACGGCCCTGGCCTTCGCCCGTGTCGTCGCCCTCGGTCGGCGCGGCGGCATCCGCTGCGCCCTCGGCATCGGCATCGGCTTCGATCGGTGCTTCGCGGCTCGCCGCGACTTCGGCCGAAGCCTCGGCCGACGTGTCATCGCTCAGCTCGTTCGTGCCGGCCTCGGCGCCCGCAGCATTGCGGTCGCGACCACCACGGCGGCGGCGGCGGCGGCCGCCCTGGCGCTCTTCACCTTGCGCGGCCGGCTCGACGTGCTCGGCTTCGCTGTCGACAAAGGCCGGCGCGTCGTGCGAGGCGGCCTGGTCGAGCAGGGTGTCGACCGGTGCTGCAGCTTCGGCGGCCTGCGCCTCGGGGCGCGGCGTGCGCTCCCCGCGTTCGCCACGGTTGCGGCGGCCTTCGCCGCGCTCACCGCGCTCGCCTCGTTCCGTACGCTCACCGCGCTCCGGACGATCGCCACGTTGCTGGTCGGACTTCTCGCTGCGTGCGCCTTCGGCGACGGCATCGCCGCGCTTGTCTTCACCGCGCTGGCGACGCTTGTCCTCGCCGCGCTTGTCGTCACGCTTCTCGTCGCCGCGGGCTTCCTGTTGCTGCGGACGCTCGCCGCGCTTGCGGTCGCCGCCACGCTCGCCGCGCTCGCCGCGTTCACCGCGGTTGCCGCCGCGGCCGTCACGACGTCCGTCACCACGGCCGCCTTCGCGCTTCTTCTCGCCCTGAGCCGGCTTGGCCTCGACCTTGGCTTCGACCGGTGCTGCCGGCGCTTCGGCGCCGCCGCCGAACAGTCGCTTGAGGAAGCCGAAGAAACCGCTACTGGCCGGTGCGGCCGCAGGCGCTGCGGCGACCGGCGCCGGAGCGGGTTCGGGCTTGGGCGGCACGATCGGCGCGGGCTGCTCCGGCAGGATGCCCTTGATGACGGGCTCCTGCTTGTTCTTGCGCTCGCCGGCGTTGCGGCGCGTGATGCCGACTTCGTCCGTCGGCTCTTCGATCATCGTGTAGCTGGCCTGCAGGTTCTCCAGGCGCGGATCGTCGTGGCGCAGGCGCTCGAGCTTGTAGTTGGGCGTCTCGAGGTGCTTGTTCGGCACGAGCAGCACGGTGATGCGCTGCTTGAGTTCGATCTTGGTGATCTCGGTGCGCTTCTCGTTGAGCAGGAAGCTCGTGACCTCCACCGGCACCTGCACGTGCACGGCGGCGGTGTTGTCCTTCATGGCCTCTTCCTGGACCATGCGCAGGATCTGCAGCGCGCTCGACTCGGTGTCACGGATGTGGCCGGTGCCGTTGCAGCGCGGGCAGGTGATGTGGTTGCCTTCGCTGAGCGCCGGGCGCAGGCGCTGGCGGCTCAGTTCGAGCAGGCCGAACTTGCTGATGGAGGCGAACTGCACGCGCGCACGGTCGTTGCGCAGCGCATCGCGCAGGCGCTGTTCGACTTCGCGGCGGTTCTTGCTCTCCTCCATGTCGATGAAGTCGACGACGATCAGGCCGCCGAGGTCGCGCAAGCGCATCTGGCGGGCGATTTCGTCGGCGGCTTCGAGGTTGGTCCGTGTGGCGGTCTCCTCGATGTCGCCGCCGCGGGTTGCGCGGGCCGAGTTGACGTCCACCGAGACGAGCGCCTCGGTGTGGTCGATCACGATGGCGCCGCCCGAGGGCAGGTTGACCGTGCGGCTGTGGGCCGTCTCGATCTGGTGCTCGATCTGGAAGCGGCTGAACAGCGGCGCGTCGTCACGGTAGCGCTTCACGCGATGGCCCTGGTCGGGCATCACGTGGTTCATGAACTGGTGCGCCTGCTCGAACAGGTCGTCCGTGTCGATCAGGATCTCGCCGATGTCGGCGGTGAAGTAGTCGCGGATCGCGCGGATCACCAGGCTCGATTCCTGGTAGATCAGGTAGGCACCCTTGCCACCCTTGGACGCCTCGTCGATGGCAGTCCAGAGCTTGAGCATGTAGTTCAGGTCCCACTGCAGCTCGGCGGCCGAACGGCCGATGCCGGCGGTGCGGGCGATGAGCGACATGCCCTTGGGGTACTCGAGCTGGTCGAGGTTCTCCTTGAGCTCCTCGCGCTCCTCGCCCTCGATGCGGCGCGACACGCCACCGCCGCGCGGGTTGTTGGGCATCAGCACGAGGTAGCGGCCGGCGAGGCTGACGAAGGTGGTCAGCGCCGCGCCCTTGTTGCCGCGCTCTTCCTTCTCGACCTGTACAAGCAGTTCCTGGCCTTCCTTGATCGCGTCCTTGATGGTCGCGTTGCGGACGTCGGCGCCTTCGCGGAAGTACTGGCGCGAGATTTCCTTGAACGGCAGGAAACCGTGGCGGTCCTCGCCGTAATCCACGAAGCAGGCCTCCAGCGACGGCTCGACGCGCGTCACCACGGCCTTGTAGATATTGCCCTTGCGCTGTTCCCGGCCTTCGATTTCGGTCTCGAAGTCCAACAGCTTCTGGCCATCGACGATGGCCAGGCGACGCTCTTCAGGCTGCGTCGCATTGATCAGCATGCGCTTCATCAATCACTCCTCGCGCGCGCTCAAACGGGCCAGCCGGCCACGAGCGCGCGCCTCATCGCTCTTCAAACGATGCACGGGCAAAGGAGGAGAACCGTGGAAGGAATCGCCCTGGACTGCCCGAGACCGCGTTGGTTTGCGGTCTAGCGAGGCAGCGTTGGCGCATGCGCAAGCAAGCCACGCGATGCTGACCCACTGGCGATCCGGCCGGCCAGGGCTGCAGGGCGGCGCACGAGGGCCGGCTGGCTGCAGCGAGGGGCGGGATCGAAGTCAGGGCGCATCGGCGTGACGTGCTTGACGCTGGCGACAGCTCGTGCATCGCGCCTGAAGCTTGAGCTTCGGGCGTCTGCGCGGGGCTGCCGCTTTGAAACCTTGTTCTGTGCCTGGCCGGACTTCATGGGTCCGTCCCGGCGTGGTTCTGTCTACATTGCTCTGCCGCGCATCGCCGCGGGCCGCCAGGTCACTTGGGGACGTGGCCCTCCCGCTCGAGCGACGCGCGTTGCATCACCCAGTTTTTGATGCAGCCTTCGCCGCATCGCCCACCAAAGCGCCGTCGTGTTGCCCCGGGCACCCGGGTAAAATCAAAAAAATCAAACACTTACGGCGCGAAAGTGGCGAACAACATTATAGGGGTGAAAGGTCGGGCCACGGCCTCAGCAAAAGCCCGGGCGCCGGTTGCCAGCAAAACCGGCAGGAAAACCGCGTCGCCGGCCGCCCGAAAGACGGCGCCGGTCGCCGCGCCCACGCCGGCCGAACCCGCCCGCCCCCAGGTACGGCACATCGTCGTGGACGAAGGCTCCGCCGGCCAGCGCCTGGACAACTTCCTGCTGCGCGAGCTCAAGGGCGTGCCCAAGACCCATGTCTATCGCGTCATCCGCGCCGGCGAGGTCCGTGTCAACAAGGGCCGAGCCCATGCCGACACGCGGCTCGAGATCGGCGACCAGGTGCGCGTGCCGCCCGTGCGCGTGGCCGAGCGCGCCGAAGTCGCCGTGCCGGCGCGGGAGTTCCCGGTCGTCTTCGAGGACGAGCACCTGCTCGTCGTGAACAAGCCGGCGGGCGTGGCGGTACACGGCGGCTCGGGCGTGAGCTTCGGCGTGATCGAGCAGCTGCGGCGCGCGCGGCCGGAGGCCAAGTTCCTGGAGCTCGTGCATCGCCTCGACAAGGAAACCTCGGGCCTGCTGCTGCTGGCCAAGAAGCGCAGCGCCCTGGCCGCGCTGCAGGAGCAGTTCCGTGAGCGCGAGACGGGCAAGACCTACGCCGCGCTCGTGGCTGGCGCCTGGCCCGCCAAGCTCAAGGTCATCGACGTGGCCCTGCTCAAGTTCACGGGCAGTGATGGCGAGCGCTGGGTGCGTGCCGTCGAGGACGGGCACGAAGATGCCAAGCGCTCGATCAGCCTCGTGCGCGTCGCGCGCAGGCTGCCGGCGCACAGCCTGCTCGACGTGACCATCAAGACCGGGCGCACGCACCAGATCCGCGTCCACCTGGCGCACGCCGGCCATCCCATCGTCGGCGACCCGAAATACGGCGACCGCGCCGCCAACCGCGAGATCGCGCGCGGCGCGCTGCGCTTCGAGCGCATGTT
>Ga0213872_10000470_pt1 | contig 32723 bp, 29 predicted proteins | sample VelepicomBERX_R2_FD_160071 | JGI IMG/M metagenome (GOLD analysis project Ga0213872, IMG submission 160071) | Rhizosphere microbial communities from Vellozia epidendroides in rupestrian grasslands, the National Park of Serra do Cipo, Brazil - RX_R2 | ecosystem: Host-associated > Plants > Roots >...
CATTGAAGTAACCAAAAGTGTCAGCACCCAGGACGATCTGGCGCTGGCCTACTCTCCTGGCGTCGCCGCCCCTTGCGTGGAAATCGCCAAGGAACCCACCAAGGCCTACGAATACACGGCCAAGGGCAACCTGGTTGGCGTGATCACCAACGGCAGCGCGGTTCTCGGCCTCGGTAACATCGGCGCCCTGGCCGGCAAGCCTGTCATGGAAGGCAAAGTCGTGCTGTTCAAGAAGTTCGCCGGCATCGACGCCTTCGACATCGAGATCGACGAAGCGGATCCGGACAAGCTGGTCGACATCATCGCCGCCCTGCACCCGACCTTCGGCGGCATCAACCTGGAAGACATCAAAGCGCCCGAGTGCTTCTACATCGAGCGCAAGCTGCGTGAGCGCCTGGCCATTCCGGTCTTCCACGACGACCAGCACGGCACCGCCATCGTGGTTGGCTCCGGCCTGCTGAACGCCATCGCCCTCACCGGCCGCGACATCGCCACCGTCAAGGTAGTGTGCTCCGGCGCTGGCGCGGCGGCCATCGCCTGCCTGGAACTGATGGTGGACCTGGGCGTGCAGCGGAAGAATGTCTTCGTGTGCGACAGCAAAGGTGTGCTGAGCAAAGCGCGCCAGCTGGACGGCGAAAAAGCCGAGTGGGCGCAGGACACCAGCGCCACCACCCTGTCCGACGTGATGGCCGATGCCGACGTCTTCCTGGGCGTATCCGGTCCCGGCGTCCTGCCGCCGGCCGACGTGCAGAAGATGAAGCCAGCGCCGGTCGTTTTCACCCTGGCCAATCCGGAACCGGAACTGCGCCCGGAACTGGTGCGCGAAGTGGCCCCGGATGCGGTGATCGCCACCGGCCGCTCGGACTATCCGAACCAGATCAACAATGCGCTGTGCTTCCCTTACCTGTTCCGCGCAGCGCTGGACAGCGGCGCCAAGACCATCAACCAGGAAATGAAGCGCGCCTGCGTGTTCGCCCTGGCCGAGATGGCCCGCACCGATGCGCGCTTTGGCAAGGACTACATCGTGCCGGGCCTGTTGGATCCGCGTCTGCTGAGCGGCGTCACGCCAAAGATCGCCAGCGCCGCCTGGACCAGCGGCGTCGCCCGCAAATACCTGGTCGAAGCGGAATACGCCGCTGACCTGACCGATCTGGCCGAGTCGCTGATCTAAAACCAAACCGGGGTCAGTACCGGCAATCGGACACGAGCCCAGCCGTAGCACGCGTTACGGCTGGGCTCGTGTCCGATTGCCGGTACTGACCCCGGTTTTTATTTGCGCGCGGCGATCCAGTCGTTCACCACCCGCTCCAGCACCGTCAGCGGCAAGGCGCCGTGGCCCAGCACCTGGTTGTGGAACTGCTTCAGGTCGAACTTGTCGCCCAGTTCCTGCTTCGCATGTTCGCGCAGCGCCAGGATCTTCAGCATGCCGACCTTGTAGGCCAGCGCCTGGCCCGGATCGACAAAGTAGCGCTCCACTTCCGCCACCACATTCGCCTCCGCCATGCCGGTGTTCTCCACCATATAGCTGATGGCCTGCTCGCGCGTCCAGTGCTTGTAATGGATGCCGGTATCGACCACCAGGCGGGTGGCGCGTAACATCTCTTCACGCAGGCGACCCAGGTTATCCAGCGGATCCTTCTCGAAGCCCAGCTCCCACGCCAGCCGTTCCGCATACAGCGCCCAGCCTTCGCTATAGGCAGTGAACGGCACCACGCGGCGGAAGAACGGTACATCCTTCATTTCCTGCGCCAGCGTGAGCTGGAAGTGGTGGCCGGGAATGCCTTCGTGATAGGCCAGCGAGCGCATGGCGAATTTGGGGTTGTCGCGCGGATCGCTCATGTTCGCGTAGAACACGCCGGGACGGCTGCCGTCAAACGCGCCCGGAATATAGTACGCTCCCGGCGCGGTTTGCTCCGACGCTGCCGGCACCGGTTCCACCTTCACGCCCAGCTTGGGACGCATGTCGAAGGCGTTGCCCAGGCCCTGATTGATCTCGTCAAGAATCGCCTGGTAGCGCGCCAGCATGGCCTTCTTGCCTTCCGGCGTATTGGGATACTGCTGCTCCGGATTACGCGCCAGCTGCTGCACGCGCACGCCGATGCTGCCCTCGCTCAGGCCCTGCTGCTTGAGGATCGCATCCATCTCGCCGCTCACGCGCGCGACTTCAGCCAGACCCAGTTCATGCACCTGCTGCGGCGTCATCGTGGTCGTGGTGTGGCGGCGCACGCACCATGCGTAGTAGTTATCGCCATCCGGCAGGCTCCAGGCGCCGTTATTGGCCGTGGCCTTGGGCTGCAGCGCCGTGAAGTAAACGATCATGCCGCGATAGGCCGGATAGACGCTGCTATCGATGGCAGTGGCAGCCTGCTCCAGCAGCTTGCTGCGCGTGGCGTCATCCATCTCGGCGGCGGGAATCTTGTCCAGCTTTTCCTTGAAGCTGGTGTACAGCACATGCTCGCGCGCAGGCTTGGCGACAAAGCCCTTCATCTGCTCCAGCACTTCTTCCACCGCAAAGTGCGGCGGGATGATGCCCTTCGATTCGCGCAGCTTCAGCCCTTCCGTCAGTTGGCCGAACTTGCGCGGGAACAGATTCAGGCGCGCGATGTAATGCTCCGCGTCGCGGCGATTGCTGACCTGGTGGATCTGCACCATGAAGTCCGGCAGCCTGCTCTGGATGCCTTGCAGCTGGTTGATCGGGAAATTATGGAACTGATACGCCTCGCCATCCACCTGGCTTTGCAGGAAGAAGGCCAGCGCATCGTAAGACAGCTGCTCTTCCGGACTGAGTGCATTGCGGTCGTACTTCTGCAGCGTGGCCAGATCGTCCTTCAACTCCGCCAGCTGCTTGCGCTCAAACTCCGGGCCAGCGTCATCCAGCCTGGCGCTGTAAAAGTCCAGCCAGCCGGGCAGGATGCGCAGCGTCGACAGTCCCTCAGGGCGCTGCAAGGCAAAGGTGGCAAATACCCGTGTGTAGAACCAGTCCAGGCGCAGCGGCTTGAAATAGACAGTATGTGCGATCAGCGCAGCCGCCACCAGCACTGCCGCCAGGATGGCCGTCAGCAGCCACTTAAAAACACGTTTCATGCGCGATGGCCTTCTCAATGACGCGTGACGACAGAAGCTTCCGCATGGTCGCTATCACCGATCAGCAGCAGGGTATGGTCGCTGAACACCAGCTGGCGCAGCACCGAGCCGATATCCACGTTGCGCGCACCGGCCGCCCGCCGCACCGTCGCCGTGATTGGCGTCACCGCCGACAGCGGTGTACTGCCCAGCACATAGTCCGCTACCAGGATGGTGTCGCCATTGAAGGCGGTATCGTCTACCAGGTCGGTGATTAACAAGCGGCCGTTGACGTAATCAGCGCCCGGCTTGAGCCCACGGCGCGCCCCGACCCACTGGGACGACAGGATTTCACCCGACCAGTCGGTGGCGCCCGCGATCAGCACCGGATCGCCATTGGCGTCCAGCTGCACGCCATCCAGAGGGCCGGACAGGCTGCTCTTGCCGCCCCACAGCAGCCCCAGTTTGCCGCTGCCGTTCAGCGCCACCGGAATCAGCCCGACCTGGCTGAGGCCAGCGTTGATCCCCTTGGGCTGCGGATTGCCGCCGCCCTGCGCCCAGTAGGCCAGCGAAGGCTGCGTGCCATCGATCCAGAAAATGCTCAGCGCTCCGGCCGATGCCGCCAGCCTCGGCACCATGCCCTTGGTCGACGAAGCGATGAAGGCAGTCGGCGTCAGTGCCTTGCCAGAGAAGTCGAACTTGGTCAGACGGATACGGTAAATCGCGCTGCCGTCCTTCTGCGGATACTGGAACACGGGAGCGACCCAGATGCCATTACCGTCCACGATCGCGCCGGTGGAAAAGATGGTGGAACCATCGTTGGCGATGGTATTCAGATCGATACCGGCGGCGGGACTCGTCAACCTGGCCTGGCCATCGAACAGAAACAGCTTGTTGGCGCTCGAGAGCTGCAGCAGCGCGAAGCCGGAACCGTCCGGAATCGCCTGCATGGTCCAGTCGCCGTTATAGCCTGCGGCCAGGGTGTAGCCAAAATCGACCGAGGCGCTGGCCCTGCCCTGCGCGTCAACGATGGTAAAGCGGGTGCGCGGGTGTGCGTTCTGGGAGGTTTCGGCTGAATCGGATCGCAGAATGGCATGGTCGCCGACCACCACCGCATCGGCCATGTGGCTGATCGCCGGCGCGCCGGTTGGCGAGGTGATAGTGGCCAGCGCGCTGAGCGTAATGCCCGGCGTGGCGGGCGAGCCGCCGCTGCTGCCGCTGGTGGAGGAAGAAGCAGTCCCGCCGCCTCCGCCGCAGCTGGCCAGGGCCAGCGCGGCCAGCAGGCCGGCCAGGGGACGCAAAGGAAGGCACAAGCGCATACCGTGATCGCAACGTCAAGATGAAAGTCTGAGTATATTGGAAAAAAGATATGCCCAATACACAATCTTGAGTAAAACGTCACGGGAGCCACACTTTGGCCGCCAGGGCCATGTAGCTGTGGCCCCGGCGCCGCTTTTACATCAACGGTGGATCACCGCGCCGCCCTTCATCACGAAGGACATCTTGGTCAGCAGGGTCACGTCCGCGGTCGGATCGCCGCTGACGGCAACGATGTCGGCGAATTTGCCGGCAGCGATCGAGCCCACATTGGCCTTCCAGCCCATCAGGTCAGCCGCATCGATGGTGGCAGCCTGGATCGCCTGCATCGGCGTCATGCCGTATTTGACCATGTAGAAGAACTGCTTGGCGTTATCGCCGTGCGGGTAGACCCCGGCGTCGGTGCCGAAAGCCATCTTGACGCCAGCCTTGAAGGCTTTGCGGAAGTTATCGCGCTGCAGCTGGCCCAGCGCCTTTTCCTTTTCCAGCGACTCCGGCAGGATGCCCGCCTTGGCGCCTTCCTGCAGGATGAAATCATCGTCGTAGATGTCCATCACCAGGTAGGTGCCCTTCTGCTTGGCCAGCTTGATGCCCTCATCGTCGATCAGACTGGCGTGCTCGATCGAGTCGACACCGGCGATGATGGCGTCGCGGATAGCTTCCGCGCCATGCGCGTGCGCGGCGACTTTGCGGCCCAGCTTATGCGCTTCCTGCACGATGGCCTGCAGCTCTTCCGGCGTAAACTCCGGCGCGCCGGGACTATCGCCCTTGGACAGCACACCGCCCGAAGCACAGATCTTGATCACGTCAGCGCCATACTTGGCCGCCTCGCGCACCTTGCCGCGCGCCTCCCACGGGCCGGTGGCCACGCCGCGCGCAGTGACGTTCATATCGGCCGGCAGCAGGTTCTCGTCGCAGTGGCCGCCCTTGATGCCGATCAGGTAGCCGGCGGCGCGCATGCGCGGACCGACCACGTCGCCGTCGTTGATGGCGTCGCGCAGCGCCACATCGCCAAAGCCGCCGCTCGAACCCACATTGCGAACGCTGGTAAAGCCCGCGTCCAGCGTCTGGCGCGCCGCACGCACGCCATACAGGGCGGCGCGGATATCGGAGACACCCAGCTCGTTATACCCGGCCAGCATCGGGTCGGCGGTCAGGTGGGTGTGCATGTCGATCAGGCCGGGCAGCACAGTCTGATTCTGCAGGTCGATCTCTTCGGCGCCGGCCGGCACCTTGGCCGATGCGGTCGGGCCGACCGAGGTAATGCGGTCGCCCGTGACGATGATGGTCTGGTCCTTCAGCACCGTTCCGGCGGCGACGTCCACCAGTTTGCCGGCGCGGATCGCCACCACGTGCGGTGCGGCGGCGTTATCGGCCGCAAGCGCGGGAACAATCGCGGGCACAAACGCTGCCGCAGTCGCGGCAGCGAGGACGAGATGCTTCAATTTCATGGAGTCTGCTCTTTCAAGGAAAAGGCCGGGGACTGCCTGTTTTAAGTCTAAAGTTTCCCCGGCGGAAAGAATAGCAGAGAATCAGCGATCCCACGCGCAAGTGCGCAGGCCTGCGAAGATATCGTCTCTTTCCGGCATATAGAAGTTGCGGAAGCGCGCCGAGATAAAGCGTCCAGGCGTGGCAAAGGAGGCGCCGCGCAGGGTCTGGTGGGTATGGAACCAGGGTTGCGAATACTCGCGGTAGCGGTCCGGCTCAAAGCCCGGATAAGGCTCGAACGGCGAGGCAGTCCACTCCCACAGCTGGCCCCAGCGGAAGGCCGGATGGCCGGACATGGCGGCGTATTCCCATTCCGCCTCGGTGGCCAGGCGGCGTCCAGCCCAGGCGCAGTAAGCCTGCGCCTCGTACAGATTGATGTGGCGTACCGGCTCGGCGCCGTCCAGCGTGGCCAGATGGCCGAAGCGCATGGTGCGCCACTGGCCGCCGTCGCGCTGCCAGTAGCGCGGCGCGGAGCGCTCCTGCCGCATCAGCCAGTCGGCGCCGGCCTGGCTCCAGAACTGGCGGTTGTCGTAGCCGCCGTCGGCCACGAATTCGGCGTATTCGGCATTGGTGACCAGGGTGCTGGCGATCGTGAAGGCATCCACGTGGATGGCATGCGCTTCGCGCTCGTTATCGAACACGAATCCACCGCTGCCATCCGGCGCGCTGCCCAGCACAATGGTCCCGCCGGGGAAGCGGATATCGGACGGCGCGAATTGGCTGCGCTGCTCCTGTGCCAGCTGCGGCGGCGCTTCCAGGCCCAGGGTCTGCAGGGTGTAGCGGAAGGCTTCGCCGTGCATGTCTTCATGCGCCAGCGCCAGGCGGTAGGGATACAAGGCCTCGTCGTCATTGGCCTCGCGCGACAGCTTGTCCAGCACGCGGTCCAGCACCTCGTGGCAGTAGGTCTTCAGCGCGCCGGTGCTGGGCAAGTCCAGGCTCCAGCGCGTGCGGTGAGGCACATTGGCGGAATCGAACCAGCTGTCGCCACGGCTCAGCAGGGAGTTGTACAGCGCATCGGAAGGATGGCTGGAGGCGGCTTCACGCAGGATGAACCACTCGGCAAACCAGGCCGTGTGGCCCAGCTCCCACAGGGGCGGATTCACGGTGCGCAGCTGCGGCACGCGCGATGACTGGTCCATACCGGCGGCGGCAAAACAGTCGAACAGCGACAGCGTATAATCGCGCGCTGACTGCAGCGCTTCCGCCAGTTGCTGGGGCCGGGCATGCCGGAATGAGGTAGGCTTGGTAAGCGATGAGGTCATGAACCGATTTTAACGAATTTTAGAGCGTGAAACAGCCCCTGATCTGGATCGCCAGCCCCGCTGCGGCGCACAATAACAACGGCAACTGGCAAAGCGCGCGCCGCTGGGCCCAGTTCCTGCGCACCCGCTATCGCGTGACGATCGCCGCCAGCTGGCCCGAACCAGCACTGCCGCCCGCCGCCCGTGTAAGCGCCGGCGCCACGCCCGACCTGCTCATCGCCCTGCACGCGCGCCGCTCCGCCCCGGCGCTGCTGGCCTTCGCCGACGCCTGCCCGGAGCGTCCCACCATCCTGCTGCTGACCGGAACCGACCTGTATCGCGACATCCGGCACGACGCCATGGCGCAGCAAGCGCTGGAACGCGCGGCGGTGCTGGTGCTGCTGCAGCCCGCCGGCCTGTCCGAGCTGCCGCCTCACCTGCACGCCAAGACCAGCGTGATCTACCAATCCGCCGCGATGCTGCGCCAGGCGCCGCCCGCCGCCGGCGCTCCCGTGGCAGCCGCCCGCGCTTCTGCCGCTGCCCCGCGATCGCGCCGCCAGCCCGCTATCTGCATGATCGGCCACCTGCGCGACGAAAAAGACCCGCTCACCTTCATGCGCGCCGCCGCCCTGGTCACCGCCCCAAGCGCCCGCCTGCTCCACATTGGCGGCGCTTTGCAACCCGAACTCGGCGCCGCCGCAGAAGCCACCGCGAGCGCCACCCCGCGCTACCACTGGCTCGGCCCCCTGCCCCACGCCGCCACACGCCAGCGGCTCAAGCGCGCCCACGCCATGGTGATCGCCTCGCGCATGGAAGGCGGCGCCAACGTCATCATCGAAGCCATCACCAGCGGCGTCCCCGTGCTGGCCAGCGACATCAGCGGCAATCGCGGCATGCTGGGCGACGACTACCAGGGCTACTTCCCCCTCGGCGACGCCGCAGCCCTGGCCCAGCTGATCGACCGCAGCATCAGCGACCCGCACTGGCTGGCCGCCTTGAAGGCCCAATGCGCCGTCCGCGCGCCCCTGTTCGCGCCCGAGGCCGAGCAGGCAGCCTTACTGACTTTAGTGGATAATCTGCTCCATCCAACGCACAACCCAGCAAGGAATACAAAATGAGCAACGACATCAAACTGACCTCCTTCTCCCACGGCGGCGGCTGCGGCTGCAAAATCGCGCCCGGCGTGCTGTCCGAGATCCTGAAAAACTCGTCCGGCTTCCCAGTACCGAAGGAGCTGTTGGTCGGCATCGAGACCGCCGACGACGCCGCCGTCTACAAGCTCAATGACGAACAGGCCCTGATCGCCACCACCGACTTCTTCATGCCCATCGTCGACGATCCGTTCGACTTTGGCCGCATCGCCGCCACCAACGCCATCTCCGACGTTTATGCCATGGGCGGCACCCCGATCATGGCGCTGGCCCTGGTCGGCATGCCGATCAACAAACTGCCGATCGAAACCATCGGCCAGATCATCAAAGGTGGTGAATCCATCTGCGCCGAAGCTGGCATCCCGATCGCCGGCGGCCACACCATCGACTCCGTGGAACCGATCTACGGCCTGGTCGTCATGGGCCTGGTGCATCCATCGAAAGTAAAGCGCAATGCCGACGCCAAAGCTGGCGACGTCCTCGTGCTGGGCAAACCGCTGGGCGTGGGCGTGCTGTCGGCCGCCCTCAAGAAAGGCAAGCTGGATGACGAAGGCTATAAGGCCATGATCGCCAACACCACCAAGCTGAATAAGCCCGGCAAGGCCCTGTCCGAACTGGCAGGCGTGCACGCGCTGACCGACGTTACCGGCTTTGGCCTGCTGGGCCACCTGCTCGAACTGGCGCGCGGCGCCGGTCTGAAGGCGCAACTGAACATGTCGCAGATCCCGCTGCTGCCAGGCGTGGAAGCGCTGGCGCACGAAGGCTTCTTCACCGGCGCCTCCGGCCGCAACTGGGACGCCTACGGCAAGGACGTGCAGCTGTCGCCATCGATCAGCGCCGCCCAGCATTCCCTGCTGACCGACCCGCAAACCTCCGGCGGCCTGCTGGTTTCCTGCGCGCCCGAAGCAGTGGATGAAGTGCTGGCCCTGTTCCGCCGCGAAGGCTTCGAGTCCGCCGCCGTCATCGGCGAGATGGCCGCCGGCGAAGCGCGCGTCACCGTCGCCGCGTAATCACAGCAACTGAATGCCGAAGCGCCGCACCAGCAGCGCAAACAGCCAGAAGCAAACCATCGTCAGCACAACGCATGCCGCCAGCGTGGGCCAAAAGCCCATGCGCGGCAGCAGCCATGGGAAGGCCAGGAACATCGGCAAGGTCGGCACCACGTACCAGAAGGTGTACCAGGCGTGATTGGCGATCTTCTCCTGCGACTGGCCTTCCACATAAAGCCAGATCAGCGCCAGCACAGTCACCATCGGCAGCGCCGCCAGCAGTCCGCCCAGCCGGTCGCTGCGCTTGGCAATTTCCGAAACTGCCACCACCACCGCCGACGTCAGCACGTATTTGACGATAAGCCAGACCATTCCATACTCCCTATTTCAACAAACTCCAGGCCATACCGGCCAGTCCTGACACCAGCACCACCTCGATCACACCGCGCTTGAAGCGGAACAGCGCCGTGAACGCAGCCGCGCCGATCACCGCAGCAGGCCACTCAAACGGTCCCGCCCATCCCTGCGGCCACAGCACGTGCCAGGCAAAGAACACCGCCAGATTGACGATCACCCCCACCACAGCGGCGGTAATGCCCGTCAGTGGCGCGGTGAATTTCAGATTGCCGTGAGTCGATTCGATGAACGGTCCGCCCAGCAGGATCATCATGAACGACGGCAGGAAGGTGAAGTAAGTCACCACGCTGGCTGCCAGCACGCCGGACAGGAACAGCGCATCCGGTCCCAGCACCGCCTTGCCCCAGCCGCCCACAAAGCCGACAAAAGACACCACCATGATCAGCGGCCCGGGCGTGGTCTCGCCCAGCGCCAGGCCGTCGATCATCTGCGGCGCCGTCAGCCAATGGTAATGCTCGACCGCGCCCTGGAACACGTAAGGCAGCACGGCATACGCGCCGCCAAAGGTCAGCAGCGCCGCCTTGGTAAAGAACAGGCCCATTTGCGTCAGCACCGCATCCATGCCAAAGCAGGCCACCAGCAGGCCGATCGCTGCCGCCCACAGCGCCAGGAACAGCGCCATCTGCCGCGCAAAACGCGGCCAGCTGAAACGCGCATGCGGCGGTGGCGAGGTATCATCATCGATCAGCGCGCGTGGAACGCCCTCGCCTGCCTGACCCGCCTTGCCATGCTGCCCGCCACCGATAGCAAAGCGCTGCGGCGCCCAGCGTCCACCGCAATAGCCTGCCACACCGGCCGCCAGCACGATCAGCGGGAACGGCAAGGACAGCAGGAAAATCGCCAGGAACGCCGCAGCAGCAATCGCCCACAGCCAGGCATTCTTCAACGCGCGCGAGCCGATGCGCCAGGCCGCATGCATCACCAGCGCCGTCACGGCGGGCTTGATCCCGTAGAACAGACCCGCGATCAGCGGCACGCTGCCAAAGGCCATATAGATCCACGACAACCCGATCAGGATGAACAGCGACGGCAGCACGAACAGCACACCCGCCACAATTCCACCCGGCGTCCGGTGCAGCAGCCAGCCGATGTAGATGGCCAGCTGCTGCGCCTCCGGTCCCGGCAGCACCATGCAGTAGTTCAGCGCATGCAGGAAGCGGTTCTCGGAAATCCAGCGCCGCCGCTCCACCAGCTCCTCGTGCATGATGGCGATCTGCCCCGCCGGGCCGCCAAAGCTGATGAAGCCCAGCTTGAGCCAATACAGCAAGGCGGTGCCAAAGCTGATTGGCTGCGGCGCAGACGGTGGCGCGGCATCGCTCATCGCGCGGTAGTTTCAGCGCCGTGGTCGCGATAGACCACACCGCCCTTCATCACAAAGCTGATCTGGCCAAAGCGCTTCGGGTCCGCCAGCGGATCGCCTTCCGACGCCACCAGATCGGCATAACGGCCGGCCTGCACCGAGCCGATACGATCGGCGGCGCCCAGCAAGGCCGCCGCCTCGCGCGTGGCAGCAAACAGCGCCTGCGACGGCGCCATGCCGTTGGCGATCAGCAGGCCGAACTCCATGGCATGGTCTCCCTCGCCGATGTCGGTGCCGTAAGCGATCTTCACGCCCGACTTGATGGCCAGCGGCAGATTGCGCTTGGGCAGAGGATCATTGGCCAGTTCCTTCGGCGCAGTGCCAGGCCCCAGCAATTCGGGATGAGTAGACGCGACCTGGTAGAACACCTCATACACCGTCAGCGTCGGCACCAGCACGGTGCCGTGCTGCTTCATCAGCGCCAGCGTTTCGGCGCTGGCAAAGGAGCCATGCTCGATCGAGTCCACGCCCGCCTTGACGGCGTTGTCGATGGCGGGCGAAGGATAGGTGTGTGCCGCCACTTTCATGCCGTTGGCATGCGCCGTCTCGACCACGGTGCGGATTTCGTCATTGGTCATCAGCTGCGCATGCGGATCGTCGCCGGTGGAAGCAATGCCGCCGGAAGGCATGATCTTGATGAGGTCCGCGCCACGGCGCTTGTGCTCGCGCACGCGCAGGCGCGCCTGGTCGACCGAATCGACGATGCCGTTGTCCCAGGCTGGATGCGACAGGCCGCTATCCATGCCGCTGCGCGAATCGCCATGGCCGGCGGTGGGGCCGAGCGGCTCCAGCGACACCCACAGGCGCGGTCCGGCCGTCTTGCCGTCGTTGATGGCGTTACGCAGCGCGACCGTATCATCGCCGCCGCCAACGTCGCGCGCACTGGTAAAGCCCTGCTGCAGCATCTGGCGCGCAAACACGGCGCCGTCGAAGGCGCGGTCGATGGCGTTATGGGTCAGCGCGTCTTCAGTGGCATTGACGCGGCTGGGCAGCTTGGCGCTGATATGAATGTGGGCGTCGATAAAGCCCGGCATCACAGTCGATGAGCGCAGGTCGATCACCCGCGCACCTGCGGGCGCAGCGAAGCCGTTTTCAATACTGACGATATTCTCGCCATGCACAAGAATCGTCACGTTATGGCGCGCCGTGGCGGATACGCCGTCATACAAAGTCCCCGCCTGGATTGCCAGATCTTCGGCAGCGGCGGGCAGCGACAAGGCGCAGGAAAGCAGCAAAGCATGGATACGCATGGAACTCCCTGGTTTATTTGGGCAGCAGGTGCCGGAAAGTAGGCTCGATGTTTTTCGAGTGAAGATGCCGGATGATGTCTTCCAGCGTCGCGTCTTTGAGTAGCAGCTGGTCGGGCAGCGGCGCGGCGCCTGCGGCCGCAGGCACGGCCTGTTGCATTGCCGGCTGCGACGCCGGAGCGGGCGCCAGCAGCGCCATCGCCTCCGCAAACTGAGCCGCATCGATACTGGTCAGCCCTTCAAGGAATCCAAGCTGCCCGGCTTCCGGCGGCTGGATATCCAGCCCCGGTTCTTCGGCAAAGGCCGCACCCATGCCGGGATGAATAAACGCCGACCACTTGCCGTTATCGGGATTTTTCTGCGGCGGCAAATTCGCCGTCGCACACGCGGCATCCGGCGAAGGTGTCATCTCCGGGCAGTACGCCGCAAACAGCAGCTCCGCAAACCGCTGCGCCAGCGTCACCGGCGTAGCGCCCTCCAGCGACAGCCACAAGCCATATCCCCTGGCGCCGTCGATGCTGACGGCCGGCGCGGGCAGGCCGAGTTTCTCCTGCAAGGCATTGGCCACCACGCACAGACGATCCCAATGCGTGGTTTCGCCATCATCTGCTCGTCTCGGAAAGCCGAGATGAATGGCACGCGTGCAGCCCTCCTGCGTATTCGCCAGGTACAGCCGGTTTAATTCGTTCTTCAGCTTTTGCATCGGGACAGCTCTAAAATATCGGAAACAGAATGCTAATATAGCCGAAACAACCACCAGCAGAGATTTCCATGCTAGTCACCACAACAGAAAATGTCCCCGGCTACCGGGTATTGGAAGTGAAAGGTCAGGTATTCGGTGTCGTGGTGCGCAGCCGTGGACTGGCCGGCAACCTGATGGCAGGACTGCGCTCGATCTTCGGCGGCGAGATCATGGAATACACCGCGCTGCTGGAAGAGACCCGTCGGCATGCGCTGGATCGCATGGTGAAAAACGCGAAGCAGATGGGCGGCAACGCGGTAGTGATGATGCGTTTCGACTCATCAGAAATCGGCCAGACCATGAGTGAGATCGTCGCTTACGGCACCGTGGTGGTCATCGAAAAGGCTTAACATGCTGCGCGCTCCCGTCCCCCTGCGTACCGCCCTGCTGATCGCCGTGACAGTGATCATTCTGTGCGGCGGCGCTGCGGCGCTCTCCGGCATTCCGGAAGCCGGCCCGCCCCTGCTGTGGGCATTGGCCCTGCTGGTCTGCATCTACTTCGAACGCTGGACCTACACCAAGCCGCCCGTCGATGGCCCGCAATGGCAGAAAACCGGCGAGCAGTTCATCGATCCCGCCAGCGGCCAAGCGATGGAAGTCCTCTACAACGCGCAAACCGGCGAGCGCCAATATCGCCCTATCAAATGAATCGATTTTTTGTACTCTTTGTAAGCGCCGCCGTGATGTGGACCGCAGCGGCGGAAGCCCCTTCCGCTGAGCAGATGGCCATGCGTGCGAAGCTCTACGGCATCGGCGAGGGACTGGCGACAGCGGTCAGCCTCAGTTCCCGTCCCAATCACGTCAGCGACAACATCCAGCACTATGCCGTCAACGGCCTGCGCGTAGAGATGTACAAGCCCGATCTTGGCAATTACATCCTGCCCGTGTCGGTGGAAACCACAACTCCGGCCGTGCTCAGAGCGATCAACCACGACTTGCCGGAAATGTCCGGCGAGACCTTCATCGGCCAATTTGGCGAACCGGATTCGCACACGGCCAATTCCCTGCATTATCGGGGCATGGCCGAAATCTGCAGCGACTATATGGACATCGGCCTGAAAGACGGCAAGGTCGCCTCCATCAGCTGGACCTTCTGCTCGGACTGAGACTCACTCCGCGCGGAAGCGATGCTGGAAACGCTGGCTGACCGGCAGGCGGGCACCATGGTCGCGCAGCTTGAGCCACAGGGCGCCATCCCCGTCACGCGTGGCGTTGGCGATGCTTTTGACCGCCACCACATAGCTGCGATGCACCTGCCAGAAACCAGCCGCGTCCAGCGTATCCGCCAACTCCTTCAATGGCGTGCGGATGTGCGCCTCCAGCGTTGGCGTTACCACGCGCGTGTATTTGACCTCGGCCGCAAAGTAGATCACGTCCGTCAGATCGATAAAGTGAATCGTCTGTCCCACCGAGGCCTGGATCCACGAAGGCGCCTTTGGCTTGGTCTGCAGACCCGCCAGCAATCGCGTCAGATCCGGCGGCGGCTGCAGCAAGCGCTCGCGCACGCGCGCGATGCAGCGCGCCAGCCGTGGCACGTCAAAAGGCTTCAGGACGTAATCCACCGCACCTTCGTCAAACGCCGCCACCGCGTGCTCATCATGCGCCGTCACGAAGACCACATGGGTGCGCCGGCCGAAAGTACGCGCCAGTTCAATCCCGTTCATGCCCGGCATGCGGATATCGAGGAAAGCGACATCCGGCTCGTATTCGCGCGCCATGCGCAGGACTTCAATGCCGTCGCTCGCTTCGGCCACCAGCAAGGCTTCCGGCCACAGGCTGGCCAGTGCGCCGCGCAACTCGGCCAGCAGCAGCGGTTCGTCGTCGGCGATCAGCACACGCGGCTGCATCATTGTGCCTCTCCCGCATAAGGTAAGTTAAGGACTGACTCGGTGCGGCCATCAGCAGCGACGCGCAACTCAAAGCGCGCCTGCTCGCCATACAGCATAGCCAGGCGTTCGCGCAGATTACGCAGTCCCACGCCGGTACCGAAGACAGTCCCTTGCAGCCCTGCCCCGTCGTCGCTGACGATGATCGTCAAGGTCTGCGCGCTGAGCGAGGCCGATACCCGCACGTGCACAGCGCCTGGCTTGGGTTCGACGCCATGCTGCACGGCGTTTTCCACCAGCGTCATCAGCATCAGCGGTGGCAAGGACGCCTGCGCCAGCAGCGGCGGGCATTCGACCTGATAGTTCAACCGGTCGCCAAAGCGGATCGCGATCAGCGCCAGATAGTGCTCCGCCAGCTCAAACTCGCGCCCCAGCGTGGACGCGGGCGCACGCAGGTCCGGCAACGCAGTATGCAGATAGGCGATCAGGTGATCCAGCATTTGCACCGCCTTGTCAGGCGCATGGCGCGCCAGATAGCGGGTATTGGCCAGCGTGTTATAAAGGAAGTGCGGCTCGACCTGGGCCTGCAGCGAACGCAGTTCCGCGCTCAGGGCAGCGTGTTCCAGCGAAGCCAGATGCAAAGCCTGCGACTGCCGCTGCGCATACGCCAGCGGCATCGCCAGAAGCAGCACGCCAAAGCCCAATGCAGCGATGAAGACTTCGGCCACACTGAGATGCCTCAGCAATTGCTGGCCACCGACCTCAATGTAGCCCCATGTCGACAAAAAACCGCCCGCCAGTAACCCGGCCAGTAGCGCCACCCAGGTTCGCGTCCACCCTGCCGACACGGCGGCCGGCAGCAGCGGACGCACCGCCAGCAGCGCGCCCGCGCCCGAAGCCACCGTCAACGCCAGCACGCCAAACAGCGCCAGCCAGCCAAACGACTGCATCCGCGCGCCGCCCGCCAGCAGCGCCGCCAGCAGGACGAAACTCAGCCAGGCCTGGCGCCGCGACGGCCAGACCAGTCGCATCACGCTGGCGGCAGGACCGAGACTCGTCACAGGGTGGGCTCCTTGCTCATCTGCTCCGCGTTATCCGGGAAGTGATCGACCGGCACGTCCTTGCCGACTTCTTCGATGTTCAAATGGTTCATCCAGGTCGTGCCCCTGCCGTTGCTGATCACGCCGAACGAGATCACTTCAGCATCAGCGTCCACATCCAGCACCACCGAATGACTGGTCCAGTTGGTGCTGCCGATGATGGGTTTATCCTGGCTGTTATAGAAGGCCGAACTATAGTGCCCGTGGCTGTCGACGCGCATCCACAAGCCCGCCCAGCCGCTGACGTCGAGCGTCATCACGTCGGCCTTGAAACGGATGCGCTTTCCGCGATAATGCTCCGCATTGAACTGCTGCATAACGGTGGCCCAGCTGTCGGCGCCGCCGCTGTCATAGCTCAGATACACGGTCCCCTTGGTCCCGGTCTGGCTGCCATCGGTATCGACGCGGGCCTCATAGCGTTTGGGTGACTCGCCCGTCAAAATCCACGGCGCCGGCAGCCGGTTGGCCGGCTGGGCAAACGCGATCAGGGACGCGGCGGCCAGTGCGGCGAGAGCGATAAAGTGCGGTTTCATGTGGCATTCTCCCATGGCATGACGATATTGTCATGTCGGCCACTTTGCCAACTTCGCCACGGCTGCGGGGGCCCATGCGACCAGCGCAGCCCATGCCGGATAAGCGCAGCCGCAGGCGGATGACCGCAATCTGCACAAAATAACAACATGGACGCGCGCAGCAGAATTGCGCATCGCATCAAAATCCTTGACAGCTGCTTCAGCCACCGCTTACATTAAAGCCCATGATCTCGCATCTGCACCTATCCGCTTTCCTGCTATCGCCTGCCAGCGCCCTATCGCTAGCAGCGCGTCTCCTAGCACGCGCTTAATCCGCGCTTCAGCTGTACCCCACGTGCCGGCCACAAGCTGCACGAATCTTCAAAACCCAGGAAAGTTTGCACCGATGTTTGCTCCGGCTACCTTCGCACCATCCCGCGCCCAGCTCGCGCTATCGCTAAAGCTACCGATCGGTTGCTGAGCCAAGTGCCCCGTGGCCGCTCAGCCGCCCCGCCGCCACACAGCGAACCGCTTCCCCAAATTTTAAAGATCCAGGAGTACACCATGATGTTGCAGAACCCAGCAGCGAAATACCGCGCTTTCCCCGCCGTCGGCTTGACCGACCGCACCTGGCCCAACCAGATCATCAGCAAACCGCCGATCTGGATGAGCACCGACCTGCGCGACGGTAACCAGTCACTGATCGAGCCAATGAGCATCGAGAAGAAACTGCGCTTCTTCGACCTGCTCATCAAGGTCGGCCTGAAAGAGATCGAAGTAGGCTTCCCTTCCGCTTCGCAAACCGATTTCGACTTCGTCCGCAAGCTGGTGGAAGAGAACCGCATCCCCGACGACGTCACCATCATCGTGCTGACCCAGTCGCGTGAAGAACTGATCCGCCGCACCGTGGACTCCGTGGTCGGCGCCAAGCGCGCCATCGTCCACCTGTATAACTCGGTCGCGCCGGTGTTCCGCAAGGTGGTCTTCGGCATGTCACGCGAAGAGATCACCAACATCGCCACCACCGGCACCAAGCTGGTGAAAGAGCTGGTGGCCCAGCATCCGGAAACCGACTGGGTGTTCGAGTACACCCCGGAATCCTTCTCCACCACGGAGCTGGACTTCTCCAAGCATATCTGCGACGCCGTCAGCGCCATCTGGGAGCCGACGCCGGAGAAGAAAATGATCGTCAACCTGCCTTCCACCGTGGAGTGCAGCACCCCGAACGTCTATGCCGACCAGATCGAATGGATGTCGCGCAAGCTGGCGCGCCGCGACTCGATCATCATCAGCGTCCACCCGCACAACGACCGCGGCACCGCCGTGGCTTCGGCCGAACTGGCCGTGATGGCAGGCGCTGACCGCGTCGAGGGCTGCCTGTTCGGTAACGGCGAACGCACCGGCAACGTCGACCTGGTGACCCTGGCATTGAACCTGTACACCCAGGGCGTCCATCCTGGCCTGGACTTCTCCGACATCGACGAAGTGCGCAAGTGCGTCGAAGAGTGCAACCAGCTGCCGGTACATCCACGCCACCCGTATGTGGGCGACCTGGTATTCACCGCCTTCTCCGGCTCGCACCAGGACGCGATCAAGAAAGGCTTCGCCCAGCAGCAGCCGAACGCGATCTGGGAGATCCCTTACCTGCCGATCGACCCGCAAGACCTGGGCCGCAGCTACGACGCCGTCATCCGCGTCAACAGCCAGTCCGGCAAAGGCGGCATGGCCTACTTGCTGGAACAGGACTACGGCCTGGTGCTGCCGCGCCGTCTGCAGATTGAGTTCAGCCGCGCAGTGCAGGCCGTGGCCGACCAGACCGGCCTGGAGATCACTTCGGAAGGCATCTACGATATCTTCAACAAGGAGTACTTCGAGCAAAGCGTGCCTTATGCCTACCAGTCGCACAAGATGGTGGAAGACACCAGCAGCGATGAGCCGGTGCAGATCGACATCGCCCTGATGCACCGCGGCGCGCCGATGGCGCTGCAAGGCGGCGGCAATGGCCCGATCGACGCCTTCGTCGACGCGCTCGGCCTGGACATCAAGCTGATGGACTACCACGAGCATTCGATCGGCTCCGGCGCCAACGCCAAGGCAGCCTGCTACGTCGAACTGCGCCTGGAAAACGGTCCGACCCTGTTCGGCGCGGCGATCGACAGCAACATCGTCACCGCTTCGTTCAAGGCTGTGATCAGCGCCGTCAACCGCCAGCTCAAGCAAAACGAAAAGGCTGGCGCGCCAGCCAGCAGCGTCGCGGCGGCGTAACAGCCCTGTCAGATCTGACAGTATAGATTTCGACAACACCGCAGCTCCTTGCATTTAAAATGCCTCGTCGCTTTTTGAATGCAAGGAGCTTATGCAATCTCCCGCCGATTTTCCGCTGAAACCCTGGCAGCGCGTGGCCGCCGCCATCGCCGCAGGTATCATCCTGCGCTTTGCCGTTGGCATGCAGCCGCTGTGGTGGATGGCCTGGGTCGCGCCCACGCCGCTGCTGGTGCTGGCCTATCGCTCGCCTGCGCGCCACGCCGCCTGGACCACGCTGCTGGCGACGCTGATCGCCGCCAGCGCCTACGCGCAGTTCTTCTTCAACGTCATTCCGATTCCCGCGCTGGCGCTGCTGCCGATGCTGGGCATGGCCGTCACCTGGTCGCTGATCGTGCTGGGCGCGCGCCGCATCGTGCTGCACTTCCGCGCGTGGTGGACCGCACTGGCCTTCCCTGCCCTGTGGGCGGGCGCCGATACGCTGATGGCCGCCGCCCTGCCGGACGGGAACTGGGGCAGCTATGGCTATTCGCAGGCGGACAACCTGCCCATCATGCAGCTGGCCTCCCTGCTCGGTGTCGCGGGCCTGGTGTTTGTGGTGACGCTGCTGGCCTCCGCGCTGGCGCTGATGCTGGCCTTTGGCCGCAGCATGCCGCATCTGCGGCGCCTCTCCGCGCTGAACGCCGTGCTGCTGATCGGCGCCACCGTGTATGGAATGGCGCGCCTGCAAACGACGGTGGAAGGCCCGGAAGCCGCTTTCGGCCTGGTCGCGATTGACGACTACATCGGCAGCAAGACCCCGGCCTCCATCAGCGCCGCGATCTGGCAGCAGTATGACCATCACATCGAAACGCTGGCAGCACAAGGCGGGCAGGTCATCGTCCTGCCTGAGAAAATCGCCGTGGTATCGCCGGCCGAATCGGCGCGCTTGCAGCAGCACTTTGCCGAACTGGCAGCGCGGCTCAAGGTGTGGATCACGGTCGGCATCGGCGTCGACAAAGAAGGCCACCGCACCAATCTGGCCTGGCTGTTCTCGCCCGAGGGCAAGCTGGACGCCAACTACCAGAAGCATCATCTGGCTCCGCCCGAACGCGAATTTGAGCCGAGCACGGAATACGCCGTGCGCAGTATTGGCAAGAGCAGCTTTGGCCTGGCCATCTGCAAGGACATGCACTTCGCCGCCATGGGCCGCGCCTACGGCCAGCGCGGTGCGTCGGCGATGCTGGTGCCGGCCTGGGACTTCCAGGTCGACGGCCCACTGGCTGCCAAGATGACAGCCACTCGCGGCATCGAAAACGGCTTCAGCGTGGTGCGCGCGTCGCGCGAAGGCTGGCTTTCGATCAGCGATCCCTATGGCCGCATCGTGGCGCGCACCGACAGCGCCTTCATGCCCGGAAAAGCCTTGTTGTATAAGGCAAAACTGCCCGCCGCCGCAGCCACGCTTTACACCCGCACAGGTGATATTTTCGGCTGGCTGTGCGGCGTTGCAGCACTCACCCTGCTCATGTTGAGCTTGCGCCGCCAGCGTTAATGCAAGCAGCCACGCCGCTGCGCCATCTTCAAGGCTATACTGGGTTTTCGATCCCGCATTGCAGCACGCCCTCACCGGAGTACTCGCATGAACCTCTCGAACCTGAAGATTGGCGCCCGGCTGGCATTGGGTTTTGGTGTGGTACTGGTGCTGATGGCAGCGCTGTTTGTGGTCGGGCTACAACGCCTGGCCAGCATCGGCGCGGCCAACGACACCATCATCGACAAGGACTGGGTCAAGGCCGATGCGGCCTCCGTCATCGGCGCCACCACCCGCGCCAATTCGGCGCTCGTGCTTGAGTTGTTTATTGCAGACGCCCCGCGTACCAAAGAGATTTTCAGCGAGGTCGATGCCAACAAGAAGACCATCAGCACCGCCCTCGAAACACTCGATAAGCTGATCTACCTCCCCGAAGGCAAAACCGCACTGGCAACCTTGCGCGAACAGCGCGCCCAGTACGTGGCGTCGTTCAGCCAGGTCAGCAAGCTGATTACGGACGGCCAGCGTGAAGAAGCTTCCGCGCTGATGGTGCGCGACACCCTGCCCAAACTGGCCAGACTCCAGGCCAGCATCAAGACCCTCGCCGATCTGCAAAAAGGACTGGTCGCCACCAATGGCACCAACATCCGCGCCGATATCATCATGGCGGAGCGTCTGATGACGGCGCTGGGTATCGCGGCGCTGGCGCTGGGTGCGGTGCTGGCCTGGCGCGTCACCCGTTCCATCACCAACCCGATCGGCTATGCACTGGAAGTAGCGCAGGCCGTGGCGGAAGGAGACCTGACCAGCCAGATCGGCCACTGCCACGCCGATGAACTGGGCCAGCTGCTGGAGGCCCTGCGCAAGATGAACGACAACCTGGCAGGCATCGTCGGCCAGGTACGCAACGGCACCATCACCATCACCACCGCCTCCACCGAAATCGCCCAGGGCAATCTGGACCTGTCATCGCGCACCGAGGAACAGGCCAGCGCGCTGGAGGAAACCGCGTCATCGATGGAAGAATTGACTAGCACCGTCAAGCAGAACGCCGACAACGCCCAGCAGGCCGATTCGCTGGCGCGCAGCGCGTCGGAAGTGGCGCAGCGCGGCGGCAGCGTGGTGGCGGAAGTGGTCGAGACCATGAATGCGATCAACGAGTCCTCGCGCAAAATCGTCGACATCATCTCCGTCATCGACGGCATCGCCTTCCAGACCAATATCCTGGCGCTGAACGCGGCGGTGGAAGCGGCGCGCGCGGGTGAACAGGGACGCGGCTTTGCCGTGGTGGCGTCAGAGGTGCGCAACCTGGCGCAGCGCTCCGCCAGCGCCGCCAAGGAAATCAAGCAGCTCATCACGGACTCGGTCAGCAAGGTCGATGACGGTACGCGCCTGGTCAGCCTGGCCGGCAGCACCATGGATGAAGTGGTGGACAGCGTGCGGCGCGTGACCGACATCGTGGCCGAGATCAGCCTGGCCAATCGCGAGCAGACCAGCGGCATCGAGCAGATCAACGTCGCCATTACGCAGATGGACCACACCACGCAGCAGAACGCGGCGCTGGTGGAGCAAGCGGCCGCCGCCGCAGCCGCCATGCAGGATCAGGCCGAGGAACTGGACAAGGTGGTATGCCGCTTCCGCCTCAACGATACCGCGCCCGCAGCGCGTATCGCCAGCGGACACCGCCCCACCCTGCGGCTGAATTAAACCGGCAGTTCGAAGCGGTAGCCCACGCCGTAGACCGACTGCAGGCAGTCCACCTCGGGCAACGCTGCCGCCAGCTTGCGGCGGATATTCTTGATGTGCGAATCGACCGTGCGGTCATTGGTGTCGCGCTGGTCGTCGTGAGCGATGTCCAGCAGCTGCTGGCGCGTGTAGACCCGGCTGGGATAGTCCACCAGTTCGGCCAGCAGGCGGTATTCCACTGGCGTCAATGACAGCGCCGCGCCATGATGCAGGATGCGCATGCCTTGGCGGTCCACGCTGAATACGGGCAGCGGCGCGGCATTGGCGTTCAACGCGCTCGCCAGCTGCGCGCCTGCGGTCCGGCGCAGGTGTACGCGCGCACGCGCCACCACTTCGCGCGGGCTGAACGGCTTGCAGACGTAATCGTCCGCGCCGCTGTCGAGGCCCAGCAGGCGGTCGATCTCGTCCACTCTCGCCGTCAGCATGATGATCGGCACCTGCGAAAATTCGCGCACGCTGCGGCAGACGCCGATGCCGTCCAGCTTTGGCAGCATCAGGTCGAGGATCACCAGGTCGACGCCACCGGCGCGCACAGCCTCCACGCCGCTGACGCCATCGGTGACGCGGCTGGTGCGGTAGCCGGCGGCATCGAAATAGTCGGCCAGCAGTGCGGCGATTTTCAGGTCGTCTTCAACGATCAGGATGTGGTGGCGGTAGTCCATGGTACTCATGCTTTATCAAGCGGCAGGCGTATCAGCATCTTGACGCCGCCCAGTACGGAAGGCAAGGCCGCGATGCTGCCGCCGTGCGCTTCCACCAGCGCCTTGCAGATCGCCAGCCCAAGGCCGCTGCCGCCGCGCGCCCGGCTGCGCGCCGCATCGGCGCGATACAGGCGGTCGAACATGGCGGCATAGGCTTCCTGATGCACGCCGGGTGTGCTGTCCTCGACGGTCAGTTCGGCCATGCGGTTCGCCTGCGTCAGCGCCACCACGATCTGGCCGCCGCTGTCGGTGTAGCGCACGCTGTTCTCCAGCAGATTGGTCAGCACCTGGGTCAGGCGGCCCGCATCGGCCTTGCGCATATTGACGGCGGACGGCGGCAGACTCCAGCTCAGATCCAGGCCCGCCTGCTGGGCGCGCGGCTGGTAGCGCGCCAGAATGGGCAGCAGCAACTCGGAAAGATCGACTTCCTGCCATTGGTATTGCAGGTCGCCCGCATCCGCCAGTGTGAGCTGGTGCAGATCGTCCACCAGCTTATTCAGGCGCAGAACCTCGGCATGCAGCGACGCCAGTGCGCCCGCATCGGCCTTGCGGATGCCGTCCAGCAGGGCCTCGATCTCGCCACGGATCACGGTCAGCGGCGTGCGCAGTTCGTGCGAGACGTCGGCCAGCATCTTGCGGCGCTGCTGCTCGCTTTCTTCCAATGCTTCGGCCATGGCGTTGACGTACAGCGCCAGCTCGGCCAGCTCGTCGCGCGAAAGCAGCGGCGCTCGGGCGTCGAACTCGCCGCACGCAATCCGGGAGGTCACCTCTCGCAGCGCCTCCACAGGACGCAGCAGATGGCGCGCCAGCCAGATCGCCGCCAAAATCGCCAGCAGAATCAGGGCGCCAGAAAGTAGCAGCAGCGATTGCAGCTGCTCGCGCAGGAAGCCGGTGGCGCTGGCATCGCTGCCGATAGCCTGGCGCAGCGGCACCAGGCGCATGCGGCCTACTACCTTGCCGTCCACCTTGATGTCACGCTCGATCCCGGGCGGGAATTCGGGCGGGCCGACCAGCGGGCCCGCCTCAGCGTCCTGGATCGAAAGGCGCGAGGCAAAGCCCATCGGGTCGCCACGGCCCCGGCCCTCTTCCCGTGGTGGAGGCAGGCCGGGACGCGCAGGCGGCGGGTCGCGCCGGACGGCTGGCGGAGCGTCACGCCGGATCGGTGGCGGCCCTTCGCGCATAGGCGGCGGGCCATAGCCATCATCGCGGGCACGCGGCGGCGGGAAGCCCGGACGCCCATCTCTGCGCGGCGGCGGATAGGCGGACGGCGGATCTTGCAGCGCGGCGGCTGGCGGGCCGGCGCGCAGCGGGTCTTCTGCTGGCGGCGGGCCTTCGCCTTGCGGATCGTCTTCTTCGCGCGGCGGGCGGCGGCGCGAGGGGTAGCGCTCGTCCGGTTCGGCCAGGATGCGCGGCTTCATCTGGTCCAGCACATCGCGCAGGGCGCGTGGCTTGTGGCGCAGCCAGTCCCAGTTGCCCTCGGTGCGATAGCGGTCTTCCAGCAGTTCGCGCAGCTGGTCCAGATCCTGGGTCTGTAATTCGTTGAGGTAGGCGACAAAGCCGCGCTGCAGATTGGAGCTGGTCACCCACGCCATGGTCCCGATGGACAGGATCACGATGGCCGTCACCGCCAGTGCGATTTTGCGGGCGATGGTCAGGCGCATTTGGCGGGTCTCCGTAGTCAGTCCAGCGACATCATACCGTCCAATTGTGCAGGGAATGTGGATTTTGGATCGCCGCAACGGAAAAAACCCTTGCATGCGCAGTCTCCATTTTTCCTTCACATTTGCACCGCAATCTGGCGCCGTCACCACAACAACGACGGAGAACACCATGAGACTGCGCGCCCTTCGCCTGCCCCTCACCATCCTGACCAGCGCCGTGCTGGCCGCTTGCGGAGGCGGCGACACCACCCAGCCCGCAGCCCTGTCGCAGGGAGACCGCGCCGTTCAGGGCGGACAGGCTATCACCGTAGCCGATACCGGCAGCTCCGCAACGGCAGCCAGCGCCACGGCCAGCGCGAACAGCGACGCCACCACTGGCACGCAGCGCCTGGTGCTCGGCGCCGCCGCCCCGGCCGCATTGGCCGCTGCCGCGCCGCCACCGGTTCCGCTGGTCCCCGTGCCGAACGACGAAGGCGCCTCCCTCACCTTCAGCACCGTTGGCAGCATCGACACCACCAATCCCTTCTTCCAGCCCTTCGGCAACGGCCGCTCCTGCGCCAGCTGCCACCAGCCCGACAACGGCTGGAGCATCGGCCCGGACAAGCTGCTGACCCGCTTCAACAACAGCAACGGCGCCGATCCCGTGTTCCGTCCCAACGACGGCGCGGTCTCGCCGCTGGCGCCGGTCGATACCCTGGACCAGAAACGCGCAGCCTATAGCATGCTGCTGACCAAAGGCCTGATCCGCGTCGGCCTGCCCATGCCCGCCAACGCCGAATTCACCCTGATCAAAGTCGACGACCCGTACAACTACGCCAGCGCAAAAGAACTGTCCCTGTTCCGCCGCCCGCTGCCCACCACAAATCTGAAATTCCTCAGCACCGTCATGTGGGACGGCCGCGAAACCATCGCCGACGCCACTTCCACCATGTGCGTAAAAGATGTGCGTCCGGTCCAGTGCTTCGCATCCATCGACACCGGCCTGCAGCACCAGTCCAACGATGCCGTGCGCGGCCACGCCGAAGCGGCACAAGACTTGACCGCCGCCCAGCAGCGCGCCATCGTCGATTTTGAAAAGACCCTGTTCACCGCCCAGACCACCTCCATCGACGCGGGCAGCCTGACCGACGCCGGCGCGCAAGGCGGCCCGCTGCATCTGGCGCAGCTGGACTTCCACTACGGGATCAATGATGTGCAGTCGGGCGATTACCAGAACGGCGCGGCCTTCAACCGCAATGTCTTCAACCTGTTCGGCGCCTGGCGCAATCTGGCCAACCCAGTGCCGCCGCCACCGCCGCAGCGTGGCCGCCCTGCTCCGCCGCCACCTCCGCCGCCATCGGCGATCAATCTGGCGCGTGCCTCGATCGCGCGCGGCGAACAGATCTTCAACAACCGGCCATTCAACATCACCGGCGTGGCGGGTTTCAACGATGACCTGCACCGCACGCTGCAGCGCGGCACTTGCGCCAGCTGCCACGATACGCCAGGCATCGGCTCGCACTCCGTCACGCGCACCTTCAACACCGGCGTTTCGGACGGATCGCGCCGTACCGCCGACATGCCGCTCTACACCCTGCGTAACAACAGCACCGGCGAAGTGGTGACCACCTCCGATCCCGGCGCGGCCATGTTGAGCGGTAAATGGAAGGACATCGGCAAATTCAAGGTGCCTAGCCTGCGCGGCATCGAGTCCCGTTCGCCCTACTTCCACAACGGGATGGTGCATCAGATCGAAGATGTGGTGGCGTTCTACAACCAGCGCTTTGCCATCGGCCTGACGACGCAGGAAGCCGCCGACCTGGCGGCCTTCCTCAAAGCGTTGTAATCAGCGCGCCAGGCGGATGCCGGTGAACTGCCAGCGCGCGCCAGCAGGGAAGAAGTTGCGATAGCTGGCGCGCGCGTGGCCCTCCGGCGTAGCGCAGGATGAGCCGCGCAGCACATACTGGTTCAGCATGAACTTGCCGTTGTACTCGCCCAGCGCACCGGGCGCGGCGCGGAAGCCGGGATACGGCGAGTAGCTGCTGCTGGTCCACTGCCAGCAGTGGCCATACATCTGGGTCAGCGCGGCCCAGGCGGATTTGCTGGTGGCCGCTGCCGGATGCAGCTGACCGGTTTCCAGCGGCAGCTCGGCCGCCGCCAGTTCCCACTCCGCCTCGGTCGGCAGGCGCGCGCCGGACCAGTGGGCGTAAGCATCGGCCTCGTACAGCGACAGGTGCGTAACGGGGCGATGCAGATCCAGCGGCTTGGCGCCATGCAGGGTGAATTCCATCCAGTCGCCCTGCTCGTTCTGATGCCAGTACAGGGGATGCCGCACCTGCTGCGTGCGCACCCAGTCCCAGCCCTCGGCCAGCCACAGATCCGCGTTGGCATAACCGCCCGCCTGCATGAAGGCCAGGTATTCGCCGTTCGTCACCAGCCGTGCAGCCAGCGCAAACGGCGCCACATACTGGCGATGGCGCGGCAGCTCGTTATCGAAGCTGAAGCCCTCGCCGCGATGGCCGATCTCCGTCAGGCCGCCTTCAAAGCTCAGCCACTCCAGCGCGGGCGCCGCAGCACCGCGCGGCAGCGGCGTGTCCAGATAGGCTGGCAGCAGCGCGCTTTGCGCCAGCAGATGCTTGACGTCGGTGAGCATCAGCTCCTGATGCTGCTGTTCGTGCTCCAGTCCCAGCACCACCAGCTCGGCCAAACCCGGCAGCTCCTCGCCGCCCTGCGCTTCCAGCAGCCAGGCGATGCGCGCGTCCACGTTGGCGCGATAAGCGCGCACCTCGGCCATGGCGGGCCGCGTCAGCAAGCCGCGCTGCGCACGCGGATGCTTTTCTCCGATGCCGTTGTAATAGGAATTGAACAGCACCCGGAAGGCCGGATGGAACGGTGCAAAGCCCTGCTCCATGCGCTCCAGGATAAAGGTCTCGAAGAACCAGGTGGTATGCGCCAGATGCCACTTGATCGGACTGGCATCCGGCATCGACTGCGCGCCGCAATCCTCGTCCGACAGCGGCTCCGCCAGCGCCAGCGAACGGCGGCGCACGGCGGCAAAGCGCGCCGCCAGCGATTGACTGGTATCGCGCATGCTCAGCCTCCCAGCGCCTCGGCGTGAACCACGGCAAACCAGCCCGCATCGTCCGTCCACACGCTGCGCGTGGCAAAGCCAGCCTGGCCAAGCAGCTCGATAAAGGACTGGCGCGTGTACTTGTAGCTGTATTCTGTGTGTATGCGCTCGCCGCGTGCGAAGTGGCGCACATACTCAACCTTGTCCTGCCAGCGCACCGTCAGCGCCTGGCGTGCCTCCAGATGCATCTCGATGCGGTGTTCGGCCTCATTGAAGAAGGCCACGTGCTGCCAGTCGCGCACGTCGAAGTTCGCGCCGGTCAGCAGATTCAGATGGCGCAGCAGGTTCAGATTGAAGGCCGCCGTCACGCCCAGCGCATCATCATAGGCCGCATCCAGCACCGCGCTGTCCTTGATCAGGTCCACGCCGATCAGCAGGCCGCCGTCCGCGCCCGCATTGGCGTGCAGGCCGCGCAAGAAGGCCACTGCCTGCTCCGGCGCGAAATTGCCGATCGAGGAGCCGGGATAGAAGAACAGGCGGCGGCGATGGAACACGCTGTCCGGCAGTTCAAAGCCATTGGAAAAGTCCAGCCCCAGCGCCGTCATCTGGATCTGCGGGAAGCGCTGCTGCAAGCCTGCCACCGCCCCGGTCAGAAAATCGCGCGAGATATCGACCGGCACATACTGCGCCGGCTGCAGCAGCGGGAACAGGGAAGCCGCCTTGGCGCAGTTGCCCGCGCCCAGATCGATCAGCGCCGTACCGGTGCCGATGGCCTGCGCCATCTCCGCGCCATGGCGGGCAAAGATGGCAGCCTCGGTGCGGGTGGGATAGTACTCGGGCAGTTCGCAAATGGCCTCGAACAGCTTGGAGCCCAGCCCATCGTAAAAATACTTGGGCGAGACACTGGCCGATGGCGCCAATAAGCCAGCGCTGATCTCTGCGATGACGGCGGCGCTGCCCTGGGCCGGCTGGACCGGCACTGTGGCACTGGTATCAGGCGAAACCACGCGAATCGCCGAGGAGCGGGACATTGACATAGGGGGCTCTGTCGTCAAGTTGGCTAACAGTTTGTTATGATAGCTGAATATCCAAGTTTCAGCGCCCCGCTGAAAGTGGCAGGTGACGCAAGTCTCTTGGTCGCCTGCGATCTCCAAACCTTACACAAAGGTGAACATCACAATGAAAACTTCCGCCCTGCGCACCCTCAAAACCCTCCTGACCGCCTCTTTTGCCGCCAGCCTGATGTTCGCTGCCGCACCATCGCAGGCCCAGTCCTCGGCCGGGGTGTTCCGTGTCTCCGCCATCCCTGACGAAGCACCGACTGAGCTGCAGCGTAAGTTCAAGCCACTGGGCGAGTACCTGGAGAAGAAGATCGGCATGAAAGTCGAGTTCACTCCGGTGACCGACTACGCCGCTTCCGTCGAAGCCCTGATCAACAAGAAGGTCGACATGGTCTGGTTTGGCGGCTTCACCTTCGTGCAGGCCAATAACCGCAGCAAGGGCCAGATCACGCCGCTGGTGCAGCGCGCGGAAGATGAGAAGTTCCAGTCGGTCTTCATCACCACCCACAAAGACATCAACAGCCTGGCCGACCTGAAAGGCAAGACCCTGAGCTTCGGTTCCGAGTCCTCCACCTCCGGCCACCTGATGCCGCGCTACTACCTGCTGCAGGCCCACATCAATCCCGACACGGACCTGAAGCGCATCGCCTTCTCCGGCGCGCATGACGCCACCGTGGCTGCCGTTGCAGGCGGCAAGGTCGATGCCGGCGCGCTGAACATCTCGGTCTGGAAGAAACTGCTGGAAGAGAAAAAGGTCGATACCAACGTGGTGCACGTGTTCTACACCACCCCTGGCTATCAGGATTACAACTGGTCGGTACGCTCCGACATGAACGCGGACCTGAAGAAAAAGCTGACCGACGCCTTCCTGTCGCTGGATGCGAACAAGCCGGAAGACAAGGCCCTGATGGAGCTGCAGCGCGCTTCCAAGTTCATTCCGACCAAGCCTGAAAACTACACCAATATCGAAGCGGCTGCTGTCAACGCGGGCCTGCTGAAGAAGTAATCGATGTCCGCTGTATTTACACTGCAAGACCTGACCGTCCGGCACATCGCCGACAGCGCCGCGCCGCCTGCCCTGCAGGGGATCGCGCTGTCGGTGGCGCCGGGCGAGCAGTTGGCCATCATCGGCCCTTCCGGCGCCGGCAAGACCACCTTGCTGGCGACGCTCTCGCTCAGCCAGCGTCCCGAATCCGGCACCTTTGAAGTCTTCGGCCAGCAGCCCTGGACGCTGGGCCAGTCGGCCCGACACCAGCTGCGCACGCGCCTGTTCCTGGCGCCGCAAACCCCGCCCCTGCCGCCGCGCCAGCGCGTGGTGACAGCCGTGCTGGCGGCGCGCCTGCCGCAGTGGAGCTTGTGGCGTGCGCTGGTTTCGCTCGTCAAGCCATCCGATCCCGAAGCGGCCTGGCAAGCCCTGTCGCGCTTTAACCTGGGCGACAAACTGTATTCGCGCGTCGACCGCCTGTCCGGCGGCGAACGCCAGCGCTGCGGCCTGGCGCGGCTGCTGCTGTCATCGGCCGAAGCGCTGCTGGTGGATGAGCCGCTGTCCGCGCTCGATCCCGCCCTGTCCGAACTGACCCTGGCCACGCTGCGCCAGGAAGCCGCCAGCCGCAACGCAGCGCTGATCTGCACCCTGCACCAGGTCGACCTGGCGCTGGCGCACTTCCCGCGTATTGTCGCGCTCAAGGACGGCCGCATCGCCTTTGACCTGCCGCGCGCGCAGGTCACGCCGGAGATGATCTCCACCCTGTATCAAGGCGAGTCTTACACCAGCACGCCGGCGCCGCGCCACGATGAACATCAGGCCCCGCTGGCCGTAGGTGGCTGCCTGTGAATGACGCCGCTGTGAAACCGGCCGTCGTCTCCCTGCGCCACCCCGACCCCGCCTGGCGCGGCCGCGTGGTGGCTTTTATCATCGCCCTCATCGTGCTGTGGCCGATGCTGGTGATCTCCGAATTCAAACCCTGGATCCTGTTCGACGCCCAGAGCCTGGAGGCTACCGGCCGCTTTCTGGCTGACTTTCTGACCCCGGCGCATTCGGCCGAGTTCCTGTCCATGCTGGTGGAGCAGACCTGGCAGACCGTCGCCATCGCCACCGCCGGGCTGACCATGGCCATGGTGGGTGCGATTCCCGCCACCCTGGTGATCAACCAGCGCCTGTCGATCTCGCGCCTGGGCACGGGGCGCATGCGCCCGCTGGCCGCGCTGCTGCGCCATGTGGCGCGCTGGCTGCTGGTGGTGCTGCGCAGCGTGCCGGAACTGGTGTGGGCGCTGATCTTCGTGCGCATCATCGGCCTTGGCCCGACTGCGGGCGTGCTGGCCATCGCCCTGACCTATAGCGGCATGCTGGGCAAGGTGTACGCAGAAATCCTGGAATCGTCCGACGCCCACGCCACCGATACCCTGCTGCGCAACGGCGCCGGGCGGCTGGCGACCTTTTTGTATGGCGCGCTGCCGGAAGCGGCGGCCGAGCTGGTGTCCTACACCATCTACCGCTGGGAATGTGCGATCCGCGGCTCGGTGGTGATGGGCTTTGTCGGCGCTGGCGGCCTTGGCCAACGCATGGATGAGTCGATGAAGATGCTGGCCGGTGCGGAAGTATCGTCAATGCTGCTGGTGTTCGTGGCCCTGGTGGCGCTGGCCGACCAGGTCTCCAGGATTCTGCGCCGGAGGCTGGGATGAACCGTCACATGCCTGCACCGCCAAAGCGCGACTGGACCATCATCATCCTGTGCCTGCTGCTGGTGGCGCTGTCGGCCACCAGCTTCTACTCGCTGCCACTCAAGCTGCGCGAATTCTTTACGCTGGAAGCCATTCAAAGCACGGCCGAACTGCTGTCCGGCTTTGCACCGCCGGACCTGTCGCTGCCCTTCCTGCAAAAAACCGCCTGGGCCACCATCGAAACCCTGGCCATGTCCGCGCTGGGCTCCCTGCTGGCCGCGCTGGCCGGCCTGGCGCTGGCCCTGCCGGGCGGCGGACGCTTTGGCCGTCCCGTGCGCGCCCTCACGCGCGGCCTGCTCAACGTGCTGCGCTCGATTCCGGAACTGGTGTGGGCCTCGATCCTGCTGATCGCTGCAGGCCTCGGCCCCTTCGGCGGCACGCTGGCCCTGGCCGCGCACACCTCCGGGGTGCTGGGCCGCCTGTTTGCCGACGCATTGGAAAACGCCGCGCCGCTGCCGGAACAGACCCTGCGCACCAACGGCGCCAGCGCCATGAGCGCCTTCTTCTACGCCACCCTGCCGCAAACCCTGCCACAGATGTTGTCCTACACACTGTACCGCTGGGAAAACAATATCCGCGCCGCCGCCGTACTGGGCGTGGTCGGCGCAGGTGGGCTGGGCCAGATGCTGAAGTACCACCTCTCGCTGTTCCAGATGCAGCAGGCCGCCACCGTGATTGTCGCCATGCTCTTGCTGGTGGCGCTGGTCGATGGCGCCAGCTACGCCTTGCGCCGCGCGCTCACACGATAAGCCCATGCTCGAACTGAACCAGCTCTCCAAGTCCTACGCCAGCGGCCATCCGGTCCTATCCAATCTGTCATGGACATTCAAGGCTGGTGAGTTCGTCGCCATCATGGGCGAATCGGGCGTGGGCAAGTCCACCCTGCTGAATCTGATCGCGGGACTCGATACGCCGGACCTCGGCGCCAATCCCGCCCCCATCAAGGTGGACGGCATTGCCATGTCCGGCCTGGACGACGATGCCGCCACCCGTCTGCGCCGCACCCGCATGGGCTTCATCTTCCAGGCCTTCCACGTGCTGCCGCACCTCACCTTGCGCCAGAACGTCGCCCTGCCCCTGCTGCTGAACGGGATGCCCACCCACCGCGCCAGCGAAATGCTGGAAGCGGTCGGCCTGGGCGGCCGTGGTGGCGACTTCCCGCATCAGCTCTCTGGTGGGGAAATGCAACGCGTCGCCATCGCCCGCGCCCTGGTGCACCGGCCTGCCCTGGTGCTGGCCGACGAACCCACCGGCAATCTCGATCCCGAGACTGCCCACGCCATCCTCACCCTGCTGCGTAGCGAGATCAAGGCTACCGGCGCCTGCGCCATCATGGTCACGCACTCCCCCGCGGCGGCCGATATGTGCGATAAAACACTCATCCTGTCCCGCTCCGGCATACAAGAAACAACAACCGTCAACCCGTTTGAGCAAACAACAAGATAATTTTTTTGTCAAAAGCTACCACTTTTTGCTCAGCGTAGTATTATTGACATTAACTTGCTTGGTTATTAAGAATGTTGAGTCGCGTGCCACATTCAGGACCAAATAATGTGGAC
>Ga0213872_10000471_pt1 | contig 32687 bp, 32 predicted proteins | sample VelepicomBERX_R2_FD_160071 | JGI IMG/M metagenome (GOLD analysis project Ga0213872, IMG submission 160071) | Rhizosphere microbial communities from Vellozia epidendroides in rupestrian grasslands, the National Park of Serra do Cipo, Brazil - RX_R2 | ecosystem: Host-associated > Plants > Roots >...
CTGGCCATCGGGGAAGCGCTGGCGCCCTTGCGCGATCAGAGCGTGCTGATCATCGGCAGCGGCAGCTCCTTCCACAATCTGCGTACCTATTTCAACGGCGTGCCGGAATTGGCCGAGCAGTTCGATGACTGGCTGACCGAAGCGGTGGAAGAGCCGGCCGGACGCGAGGAAAAACTGATCGGCTGGGAATCCGCGCCGGCGGCGCGGGCCTGCCATCCGCGCGAGGAACATCTGCTCCCCCTGATGGTGGCCGCCGGCGCCGCCCGGAATGAACCGGGGCGGCGGGTCTTTCACGACATCATCGGCGGCAAGGCGATGTCCGGTTATGCTTTCGGGGATTAGCGGGAAGGGCAGCTTTTCGCCACCTCTTCCTTGCTGAGTTGGCCGTCGTGATTCTTGTCGAGTTCGGCAAAGACCTCATTGGCCTGAGCCAGGAAATCCTCGCGGCTGACCTTGAAGGACAGGCTCTTATCCGCCGACATCACCGGATCGACCACATCGGCGGGAATCTGCGTATAGCGGTGCGGCTGCCGCGCCGGATCGTCGCCGAGGCCTCCCGGGCCGCCACGGCGGCCGCTGCGGCGCTTGGCCGCGGCCTCCGCCGCCTGCTGCTGCTGATCGGGAGACAGGATCCTGCCATCCTCGAGGGCGGGTTCTTCGAGCGCGGCGCGATATTCGGACAATTCCGAGGGCGTGATGAACCCGTCATGATCGAGGTCCATCAAATCGAACTCGGCATTGGCGTCGGCGATGAAGGTCTCCTTGGTGATCCGGCCGCCATGGGCGCCGGCCAGCTTGTCCCACCAGCCGCCGAGCACGTCCGGGCAGGCCGGCGCACCTTTGCCGCCGCCACTCAGCATCTCGCCATTGGGGCTGAAGACCGGACCCGGACGACCGCGCGGATCATGGGATGAACAAGCGGCCATGGCGCACAAAGCCGCCATGGCCGCGATCGACCGCAAGGACAGGAAAGCCACCCGCATGCCTTATTGCTGCGGCGGGGGCATGTTCGGGGGCGGAGCCACCGCGCCGGGCGGCGGAGCGTAACCGGACTGCGCCGGCGCATAAACCACTGTCGGAGGCGCGGTATAGACCACCGTCGGGGACGGCGCCGCATAGACCGGCTGTATTACGGTGACCGGATGATGCACCACCGGCTGAGCGACGATATTGCCCTTCGAACTCATGCAGGCCGCATAGGCATTGTCATACTGCACCTGGATCGAGTGCTGCGTATGGTCGGAACTGCCGGCCCCGACCACTGTGCCGGCGGTGCCGCCGACCGCGGCGCCGACGCCGGCGCCATGACCGCCGCCCGCCGCAGCGCCAATGCCGGCGCCAAGCGCGGCGCCGAGCAGCGCAGCGCCGACGGCCTTGCCGTTGGCATCCTCGGCTTGACCCGCCACCTGGCTGTGGGCGTAATTCTCACAGGCGGCCTGCTCGGCCTGAAACACTTCGAACGGCTTATTGGCCGGCGGCACCACCTGCACCATCGGGTGCGTCGGCGTCCCGGCGCAACCACTCAAGACCATGACGGCGACCATACCGCCCGAGGTTAATTTGACCTTATTCATGTTTCACCTCTCCTCTTACTGCTGCGCGCCAGGCGGCGGCGGATAGCCGCCAGGGGGCGCGGCTGGAGCCGCGGGAGCGGCCGGCGTGGCGGGGGCCGCCGGGATCGCCTGCGGAACCACCGGCCGGAAAGGCTGGCTGCAGGTCTGAACATAGGGGTAGTAACCCTGCGGATTGTCGCAGTAGTACCACATCTGCGGAGCCGGCGCGGCGGGCGGAGCCACCACCGTGGCCGGCGGAGTCACATAGACTTCGGACACAATGCCCGGATAGGGATAGACCGGCGCGTTGTACCAATACCAGGAGCCGCCGGCGATCCACCACCAGCCGTAACGGCCGCCATACCAGCCATGATGCCAGTAGCCGGTGTGCCAATAGCCGGGACCATGCCAATAGCCCCCATGATGCCAATCCGCGGCGGCCGGCACCGCCGGGGCGCTCATCGCACCGCCGACCAGCGCCAGCGCGACAGCCGCCATTCGCAAGCGAGCCGTAGGAAGTCCGAACATCAAAGCCCTCGTGGAAATATCATCCGATCATTTTAGTCTGAAGACAGATCATGGCAAGATCATGTCCTTGAAGTTTCATATCGTTTCATGAACCGGCCTTTTTCGTTGCGAATGGGGGGCGTTCGACGGAATGATTTCGACATGGCGACCGCGCGTCCTGGGGTCCATCGCCCTTGCCGCATCCTGGAATCCCGGGATGGCCCTCGGTGCCGAGCCAACGGATTCCCTGGAGGAAATTCTCGTCAACGCCGAAAAGGTCAAAGAGGATGCGCAGGATGCGCCTCTTTCGGTCTTCGTCCTGCCGGCCGATATCATCGCCAAGCAGGGCATCATCAATATCGACGATTTGGCGTCGCGCGTCCCCAATGTGCAGACCATCCTCCCCTATGGACCGCAGGACCCCCAGTTCTCCATTCGGGGCGTCAACGGGACCGATTTTTTTCCGCCGCAGACCAGCCCGATCGGGGTCAGCGTCGATGGCGTTTTCAAGAGCGTGCCGGCTCTTCAGGCGATGCAGCTATACGATGTCGCGGAAATCGAGGTTCTCAAAGGACCGCAAGGAACGGTACAAGGCCGCAATGCGACCGGCGGAACCGTCAACATCGCCACCAACGCTCCATCATTTGCGGATAGCGGCGGCCTGACGCTGGGCGTCGGCAATTTCGGGCGCTATGAAGGAAAGGGGTTCGTCAACCTCCCGCTGGCCGGTGACGCGCTGGCCACGCGGCTGGCCTTCACCTACACGAATGTCGATGGCTATGTGCACAACACTTTGCCCGGCGCTCCTTTCGGCGGCAATCTCAGCGGCGTCCATGATTACGGCGTTCGTCTCGGTACGTTGTGGCAGCCCGACGACCGGTTGAAACTGCTGTTGCGACTTCATGCCGAACGCTCCGACCCCGTGAACTATGGTGAATATTCCGCGGGAATCTGTTGTGGCGGCATCGGCATCCCCCCCGGTTCGTTCAACCTTTACCAGACGAGTTCGGGCCTGCCGATTCCTCAGTCCTTCTATCCCCCCACGGATTATTACCGGCAAGAGTTGAGATATGACCAGACGGCCGCCACGGACGTCCATCGGCGCGACATAGAAAGCAAGGGAATATCCTTGGAGATCACGGCCGCAGCCTCTACCTGGCTTGAGCTGACCTCGGTCAGCGGCTATGACGCCGGGAAATGGGACACTGACGAGAACGATGCCGGGGCGCCGATCAACATCAATGAGGCGGACCTGTTTTCCAAGGTGTATTCCGTGCAGGAGGAATTGCGGGCCGCTTCCTCGTTCGGCGGCCCCTACGACTTCATTTTCGGCCTGCTGTATGGAAGCGAATCGCTGTTCTTTCGCCAGAACAGCTCCTGGACCTTGTATCAGCCGGTCATTTACGTCGCACCCGACGGATCGACCTTCAACACCTGCCTGGCAACCGGCTTCTACGGCTGCACCCAGTATGATTCTTTCAGCCAGACCCGGGAAGACCGCGCCGCCTTCATGAGCAACTTCCTCAAGATAACCGACGCGCTGAAACTGACCCTCGGGGCCCGCTATATCGATTACGCCGTGGCGGTTCGGAATTATCAGGAATATCTCAGCTACCTGGACAACACCAGTAATGGCAGGCTGGTGACGGTAGACAATTTCCCCGGCCCAGGCGCGACCCAGCCCAACCAGCGCCTGACCAATCACAAATGGATCGAACGCGTCGCCTTGGATTACCGCCTGTCCCCCGATGCGCTGCTCTATGCGAGCTGGAGCGATGGGTTCAGGGGCAGCGCCTTCAACGCTGTCGCGCAAGGGGCGGCAACCAACGGGGTCAGGCCGGAGGGATTGTCCAGTTATGAAGCGGGGCTCAAGAGCGAATGGCTTGACCGCCGACTGCGTGTCAATCTTGCCGGCTTCACCTATGTCTACAGGAACCCGCAATTCGCCAGCATCGGCGCCAATGGGCTTGCAGATGAAACCAATATCTCGCGCTCGACGGGTAAGGGAGTCGAGACCGAGCTACTCTTCAAGCCGGCGGATTGCTTGGTCCTGTCGGCCAGTTCCGGCTATGTGGTCGCCACTTACGGACATGGCGAGATCCCCAATCCGCTGGCAGGGTACGATACGCCAAACCAGCCGGCAACGGTCGATCTTTACGGAAGGCCGGTCTATGCCACGCCCCGCTGGTCGTTCAGCGCCGACCTGGACTGGACCGCCCTGCGCGGCGATGACGGCACCCTGGACATCTATCTCGACGGTAACGGCGTAACCAAACAATATCTCAACGCCGCCTACTCGCCAGCCTCTGTCGAGGGGCCGCATACCATATGGAGCGGGCGCATGTCGTACCAGCCGCCGGACGGCGCGCCAACTGTCTCGCTGTGGACGGAAAATCTGTTCGACAGGCGGTACCTGACCGCGATCTATGACGTCGGAGCAATCCTCAATTACAGCTATGCCCAGCGCAATACTCCGCGAACCTTCGGGTTGAGCTTGAGCTATTCCTGGTAGGACAGGCTGAAAGAGCCGCCGAGATCGGCCACGTGATGCGATATGATCCGTTCGATCGTTCCGTTCTCACGCAGACGAGCAAGGCTGCGATTGAAATCCTCGATGATCTGTGGGCCGCGCGAATTGTTCTTGGCCACCCCGATGCTTATCGGGCGTTCGAACAAAGGGGGAGCGAGGATCTGGAATTCCTTGGCTTCGGCGCTAAAATCGTGCGCGAGGTGATAGCGGATCACCTCCTCGCTGTCGATCACCAGATCGAGCCGTCCCTCGAGCATCATCCGCATGCCGTTGGCGGTGACAGGAATGACGGTTTTATGCAAATAACCGGCATGGTCGAACTCGCTGCCGAAAGAATAGCCGCGCCCCACGCCGATATTGAAACCTTTGAGGTCAACCAGTGCAGACCAGGAAATAGAGCGGCCTCTGAGCCCGACGAATCCGATCTTCGACTGGTAATAAGGATCGCTGTACCTGGCCCAAACGGCAATTTCGTCGATGTAATAGAGATTGCCCATGACATCGAGCTTGCCGGATTGCGCCCATTTCTCGATCCTTGTCCAGGGGAGAATTAAGATTTTCGGCTGATAGCCCGCATCCTCGAAGACTTTGGTAAGGATCTCGGCCGTTATGCCGCCGCCGGGCAAGTTTTCGCCGGAAAAAGGCGGCCATTCATCCAAGCCTATGGTCACTTCCGCGGCGTGGACCACAACTCCGAAAAACAAAACCAGCACTGGAATTGCAAGAAGCCGCAGCAACCCGTTCCTCTCCGTTGGGCAACAGCTGGGCGAACAGAGTGAACCCAATCCATCCATTTTCCAAGTCCATGTTGCGGCCCTTTTTCGGGACCTGCAGCCCTAATTTCCCTGCGGCGTGAAGCGCGCCACCAGATCGAAGCATCGTTTCATCTGCCGCGCTTTATCGCTGCAAATGTCTGCGCCGCGCTCCTCCCGTCAGAATCCCCTGCCGCGGCCCTGCCATCAGAGAGGCCAGATAGACGGTTCCCGCCGCCAGCACGATGGTCGGGCCGGACGGCAGGTCGAAATGAAACGACAAGAGCAGCCCGACCAGCGAAGAGCCGAAGGAGATCCCCGCCGCCACGGCGATCAGGCCCCAGACTTCACCCGCCCAGAACCGCGCCGCCGTGGCCGACAGCATCATCAGCCCGACCGCCATCAAGGTGCCCAACGTCTGAAAGCCGCTGACCAGATTGGCCACGGCCAGCACCAGGAACAGACTATGGTAAAGCGCGCCCGGCGCTTTGACGGCGCGCAAGAAAGTGGGGTCGAAACATTCGGCCACCAGTCCGCGATAGATCAAGGCGAACACCGCCATGCTGACGCTGGCCACCCCGGCCATCAGATAGAGCGCAGGGTCATCCACCGCCAGAATGCTGCCGAACAGCACATGCATCAGATCGACGGCATTGCCGCGCAGACTGACCATCAGAACGCCGAGCGCCAGCGAGATGGTGAAGAAGGCGGCGAAACTGGCGTCTTCCTTCTGCGGGGTGATACGGCTGATCAATCCCGCCATCAGCGCCACCGCAAGGCCAGCGACGAATCCGCCCAGACTCATGGCGGGCAGGGACAGGCCGGCAATGATGAAGCCGGCCGCCGCCCCCGGCAGCACCGAATGGGCCAGCGTGTCGCCGATCAGGCTCATACGCCGCAAGACCAGAAACACTCCGACCGGCGCCCCGCCCAGCGACAGAGCCAGACAGGCGACCAGAGCCCGCCGCAAAAAGGCGAAATCGGCGAAGGGGGCCACCAGCCACTGATAGAGCATGTCAGGCGGCTCCGGCGCAGGGCTCGGCGTGATCGTCCCAAGCTTCGCCCATCAGCCTTGCCGCTTCGAGATTGGCCGCGGACAGCACTTCCGCCGTCGGCCCCCAGGCGATCAGGCGGCGGGCCAGCAGCAGGCTTTGCGGAAAATGGGCGCGGATCTGGGCCATGTCGTGCAGCACGGCGATAAGGGTCCGCCCCTCGCCCTGCCAACGATGGATCAGAGCCAGCAAATCGTCGACCGTGCGAGTATCGATGGCGGAAAAAGGCTCGTCGAGCAGGATGATCGGACAATCGGCCACCATCACGCGGGCGAACAAGGCGCGCTGCTGCTGCCCGACACTGAGGGAGGAAAAGCGGCGTTTTTCGAATCCCTCCAGCCCGACCGCCCGCAAGGCCTCATACGCGGCCGTGAACGCCGCCTTGCCGAGAGAGATGAAAGCGCCGACGCGGCGCCAATGCCCCATCAGCACCACATCGCGCACGCTCATGGGAAAATTGTCGTCGATCGCCGTCATCTGCGGCAGATAGGCGATATCCGAGGGGGCCAGACCATGGCGGTCGATATGGCCGCCGCTCGGTTTCAGCAAGCCGGCCAGCGCCTTGATCAAGCTGCTTTTGCCGGCGCCGTTGGGCCCGACCAAAGCGGTCAGGCTGCCTTCGTCGAAATGGCCGCTGACATGGTGGACCGCCGGGTGGCGTTCATAAGTGATGGTCAGATTGTCGAGAGTCAGCATCACCACCACCCCGCCGCCCAGCCGACCGCCGCCCACAGCAGGATCGACAAGCCGCCCGCCAGCATCAGTCGCCGGCCCGCACCCCAGGCAAAGAAGCTCTCCACATCCGCTCTCTTCACAATGTTATATTATAACAGTTTCACGATAGGGTTCGCTTTTCAAGATGCGCCTGATTCTGCTGTTGCTCTGCCTCGCCGGTCCGGTTCGGGCCGAGCCTTTGAAAGTGGTGGCGAGCTTTTCAATCCTCGCCGACCTCGCCGCCCAGACCGGGGGCGATCTGGTTTCGGTCACCGCCCTGGTCGGGCCGGGAGCCGATCTGCACGAATTCCAGCCACGTCCCGAGGATGCGAGGAAGCTGGCCGGCGCCGATCTGGTGTTGATCAATGGGCTGGGTGCGGAAGGCTGGATCGGGCAGCTGGTGGCGGCTTCCGGGTTCAAGGGACCGGTCGTAACCTTGAGCGAACGCGCGCCGATCCGCCTGATCCCCGGCGATCCCCATGTCTGGCAGGATGTCGGCAATGCCCGCCTCTACGCCGCCGCCATGGCAGACGCCTTCATCGCCCTGCGCCCCGAACAAGCCGACGCTTTTCGCGCCAATGAAGCGCGTTACCGGGCCGCCCTGACGGCTCTCGACGATTGGATCAAAACGACCCTGCCGCCCGGACCCAAGCTGATGGTGGTGCCGCATGACGGCTTCGCCTATTTCGCGGCGGCCTATGACGTCAAGGTCGAGGCCTTGCAGCCCAGTTCCGACGCCGAGCCGAGCCCGCGCCGCTACGCCGCCCTAACCAAGCTGATCCCAGCCGGCCATATCCGCGCCTTGTTCGGCGAGGCTTATGAGGATCCGCGCATCATGCGGCTCTTGGCCGAGGATGGGGGCGCCAAGCTGGCCGGCGATCTCTACGCCGATACCTTATCGCCGCCCAATGGGCCGGCGCCCGATTACATCGCGCTGATGCGCCACAACGTCGCCCTGATGGCGGGAGCATTGAGCCAACCCGGCTCGATCACAGCTCCACTTCGCCCTGAACGCAGGTGAAGGTGGTGCCGCCGATCCAGATGGCGCCGTCGGAATCCTGGTCGATGTGGGGGCGCCCCTGCCGGCCCAGGCGCGTTCCCTGGCTGGTGCGGTAGGGCGCCTTGATGCGGCCGCTCGACAGCATCCATTGCGCCAAGGAGGCGTTGAGGCTGCCGGTCACCGGATCCTCGAGCATCTCTCCCGACGCGCCGCTGAACAAGGCACGGACCTCATAGGCGCAATCGCTGCCGGCGGGGCAGGCACCGATCAGGCCGACATCGAGATGGCCCGGACCGTCCCATTGGCTGAAATCGGCATTCACGGCAAGGACGGCGTCGCTGTCCTTCAGCATCACCCCCACCCAGCCGGGACCGTTATCGACCCATTGGCTGTCGATGATCTCGGCACGGTCGATACGCAGCACGCGACAGAGCCGCTTCAGCAGATCCTCATCGACCGGACCGCCGCGCGTGATCGGCGGCGCGGCGAAGGCCAGCAGCCCGTCCTTTTGGCGGATCGCCAGATTGCCGGCGCCGCATTCCTGAATGATCACGCCGGGTTTCTTCGGCTTGCCGCCGGTGGTCAGCCAAGCGTGACAAGTCCCCAGGGTCGGATGGCCGGCGAAAGGCAGTTCTCGCTGCAGCGTGAAGATGCGCACCTTGTAATCCGCCTCCGGCGAGGTCGGCGGCAGCAGGAATGTGGTCTCGGAGAAATTGGCCCAGCGGGTGAAGTCCTGCATCTCCTCGGAAGAGAGCCCGGTCCCGTCCAGCACGACCGCCAGCGGATTGCCGCGATAAGCCTTCGCCCCGAACACGTCGATTTCAAGAAAGCCGCGCTTCATCGCCTCACCTTGTCACCAGGAATGCACCATCTTGTCCACTCTAGGGACGAGAGACACTTCGATGAAGATGCAATAGTGTCACGCCACACTTTCCCTCATTAGTTTCCTTGGGGCGTAAATCGCGCCACCAGATCGAAGGTGCTGCCGGGGAAATATTGCAGCACATGGGTGATATGGTCTCCGCCGCGCCAGGTACGGCGCGACAGGGCAAGGCAGGCGGTGCCGGGTTCGATGTCGAGCAAGCCGGCGATGCGGCGGTCGGCATTCAGCGCCGCGATGCGGTGTTCGGCCTCGGTCCAGGGCACATGGCCGAGCAGCCAGTGGCCGGGCGATTCCACGTTGAAATCGACGCTTGCCGCCTCGGGCACGCTGCCCAAACTGATCAGCCGTTCTTCCAGCGCGAAGGGCCTGCCGTCGGCGAGATGAAGACAGGTCAAAGCCAGCAAGTCGCCGGCTCCCGCCAGTTGAACCTGTTCGGCGCTTTTGGCGTCGGGCTTGCGGCGTTCGCGGGTAAGCAGACTCATGCCGTACCCCATTCCGCGCGAGCGGATATCAGCCTCGATATCGGGAATATCGAGCACGGCGGAAGCCGGCCGCGGATGGGCGACGAAGGAGCCGGCGCGCTGGCGGCGCACGATCAGGCCCGCCTTGACCAGACCGGCCAGCGCCTTGTTCACCGTCATGCGGGCGCAGCCATAACGCTCCATCAGCTCATGCTCGAAGGGGATGCGGTAACCGGGCGGCCAATCGCCGGAAAGAATCCGTCCTTCGATTTCGCTGACGATGGTCTGGTGCAGGGTCTGGCGTTTCATTGGTCCAGCACCTTGCGCAAGGTGGTGCGAAAGCGCAGTGTGACGGCGTCGCGCGCCAGATGGCGCCCGCCGCTGACCCGTTTCCTGCCTTGGCACCAGACCTCGGAAACCCGCCCCTGGGCGAAGATGAAATGGTCGAGCGCGTCATCCTCTTGATGGTCGGCGGCCAGAGACACCAGGTCGGCCCAAGCGCCGGCCTCGATCCCCGCCACCGTGCCGAGCGCCTGCGCCCCGCCGGTCAAAGCCGCATCGAACAGAGCCCGTCCAGTCGAACGGCCCGGCCCCCGCGAGGCGACGTTGCGGGCGCGGCGCAGCAGGCGCTGGCCATATTCCAGCAGTCGCAGTTCCTCGGCCAGATCGATCCGCACATTGGAGTCCGACCCAACGCCGTAAGTGCCGCCATGGTCTCGGAAAGCCTCCAGCGGGAACAGCCCGTCGCCGAGATTGGCCTCGGTGATCGGGCACAGGCCGGCTACCGCGCCGGAGCGGGCCAAGGCCTTCGTCTCGGCGTCGGTCATGTGGGTGGCGTGCACCAGACACCAGCGCGGATCGACCGGTGCATTGTCGAGCAGCCACTCGACCGGTCGCTTACCCGACCAGGCAAGGCAATCCTCGACCTCCTTCACCTGCTCGGCGATATGGATATGGACAGGTCCTGCGCCCGCCAACGGCAGAATGGCGGCAAGCTGCTCGGGCGACACGGCGCGCAAGGAATGCGGCGCGATGCCGACGATCGCGCCCTCCAGCCCGCCGGCATGGGCGCGGCAGCGTTCGATCAGCCTGCCATAGAAATCGGGATTGGAGAGGAAGCGCGCCTGCGCCGCCCCCGGCGGTTTACCGCCAAAGCCGCCTTGCGCATAGAAGACCGGCAGCAAGGTGAGGCCGATGCCCACGCTTTGCGCGGCGGCGGCGACCCGGCCGCTCATCTCGCCGAGATCGGAATAGGCGCCGCCCGATTTGTCATGGTGCAGATAGTGGAATTCGCCGACGCGGGTGAAGCCGGCTTCCAGCATCTCGATATAGGCTTGCGCCGCGATCGCCTCGAAATCCTCCGGCGAGAGGCGGCCGACGAAGCGGTACATCACCTCGCGCCAGGTCCAGAAGGAATCGTCGGCTGGCCCACGCCGTTCGGCCAGCCCCGCCATGCCGCGCTGAAAGGCGTGGCTGTGCAGATTGGCCATGCCGGGCACCAGCAGGGCGGCGCGCTCGTCATCGCGGCGCGGCTGGGCGCCGACCTCCACCTTGGCGATGCGGCTGCCCGCCAATTCGATGCGCACCTCCTTGTGCCACCCGTCGGGCAGCAGGGCGGCGGCGCTGTGAATTCCGGTTACGCGATCCACTGGACAATCCTCCATCAACCGATATATGTATAGACAATATCGAGGCCAAGCAGAAGGAAAAACCGATGCGGTGCGACCGCTTGTGGCGAAATGCCCGTCTGATGACCCTCTCCCAAGGGACGCCTTTTGGGCGCGGCCCGCTGGGCGAGGTCGATGACGGCGTGATCGCCGCGAAGGGCGGATCCATCCTCTATGCCGGCCCGGTCTCCGCAGCGCCGCTTTTCCAAGCCGAGGAAACCATCGACTGTCACGGACGCTGGATCAGCCCCGGCCTGATCGATTGCCACACCCACCTGGTGTTCGGCGGCAACCGCGCCGACGAATTCCAGCGCCGCCTGGCCGGCGCCTCTTATGAAGAGATCGCCCGTTCGGGCGGCGGCATCGTCTCCACCATGCGCGCCACCCGCGAAGCCAGCCGCGACGCGCTGGTGGAAAGCGCCCTGCCCCGCCTGGACGCGCTGATCGCCGAAGGGGTGACCACCGTCGAAATCAAATCGGGCTACGGCCTGTCCGCCGAGAGTGAAGCGAAACTTTTGCAGGCGGCGCGGGAACTGGGACGTCGCCGTCCGGTCGGCGTGCTGACCACTTTCCTCGGCGCCCATGCGGTGCCGCCGGACTATACGGGACGCGCCGACGATTACGTGACCCTGGTCTGCGACACCATGATCCCCGCCATCGCCGCGGCCGGTCTTGCCGACGCGGTGGACGGGTTCTGCGAATCCATCGCCTTCTCTCCGGCACAGATTCGCCGCGTCTTCGAAGCCGCCCGCAAGCACGGCCTGCCGGTCAAACTGCATGCCGAACAGCTGTCCAACCAGCATGGCGCCGCTTTGGCCGCCGAATTCGGAGCGCTGTCGGCCGACCATCTGGAACATCTCGACGAGGAAGGTGCTGCGGCGATGGCAAAGGCCGGAACTGCGGCCGTGCTGCTGCCCGGCGCCTATTATTTCACGCGCGAGACCAAGCCGCCGCCGATCGAGGCCCTGCGCCGTCATCAGGTGCCGATGGCCTTGGCTACTGACTGCAATCCCGGCACGTCGCCGCTCACTTCGCCGCTTCTGGCGATGAATATGGCCGCCACCCTGTTCCGCCTGACCGTGCCCGAATGCATCGCCGGCTTCACCCGTGAAGCCGCCCGGAGCTTAGGCATCCTGGAGCGGACCGGAACCTTGGAGGCCGGCAAATATTGCGATCTCGCGGTGTGGAGCATCGAGCATCCCGCCGAACTGGTCTACCGCATGGGATTCAACCCGCTGCATGCCCGCTATTGGAGGTTTTCTTGACGAACATCATTCTGCAGCCCGGACAGGTCACTCTGGCCGATTGGCGCGCCATCTATGAAGGGGCCGGCGCCTCCCTCGATCCCGCCAGCGGCGTCGCCATCGCCGAAGGCGCCGCGGCGGTGGGCCGGATTCTCGCCAAGGGCGAGCCGGTCTATGGCATCAATACCGGCTTCGGCAAGCTGGCATCGGTGCGGATCGAGGATAACGACCTCGCCACTTTGCAGCGCAATATCGTGCTCTCGCATGCAGCCGGCGTCGGCGAGCCTCTGGCCCCGGCCGTCACCCGCCTGATGATCGCCCTCAAGCTGGCCAGCCTGGCGCAGGGCGCCTCGGGCATCGCACCCCCCACCATCGCGCTTTTGGAAGCCTTCCTTGCCAATGGGCTGGTTCCGGTCATTCCCTGCAAGGGCTCGGTCGGCGCCTCGGGCGATCTGGCGCCGCTGTCGCATCTGGCCGCCACCATGCTGGGCGTCGGCGAAATCATCCTGCAGGGCGAGCGCCTGCCCGCCGACCAGGCGTTGGCCAAGGCCGGCCTCGCCCCGGTGACCCTGGGGCCGAAGGAAGGTCTGGCGCTGCTGAACGGCACGCAATTCTCCACCGCCTGCGCTTTGGCCGGTCTGTTCGAGGCGGAAAATCTCTATCGCACCGCCTTGGTTACCGGCGCCCTGTCGACCGAAGCCGCCAAGGGCTCGGACACGCCCTTCGATCCGCGCATCCATCGCCTGCGCCGCCATCGCGGCCAGATCGAGACGGCCGAGGCCTTGCGCGCCTTGATGGCGGGTTCGGCCATTCGCGCTTCGCATCTGACCGGCGATCCGCGCGTGCAGGATCCCTATTGCCTGCGCTGCCAGCCCCAGGTGATGGGCGCCGCGCTCGACGTGCTGCGTCAGGCGGCGACCACGCTGGAGATCGAAGCCAATGGCGTTTCGGACAATCCGCTGATTTTCCCGGACACTGACGAGGCCTTGTCGGGTGGCAATTTCCACGCCGAGCCGGTGGCCTTCGCCGCCGACATGATCGCGCTGACCATCTGCGAGATCGGCTCGCTGGCCGAGCGCCGCATCGCCATGCTGGTCGATCCGGCCCTGTCCGGCCTGCCGGCCTTCCTCACTCCGAAACCGGGGCTCAATTCCGGCTTCATGATCCCGCAAGTCACGGCCGCCGCCCTGGTTTCGGAGAACAAGCAGCGGGCCTATCCGGCCAGCGTCGATTCGATCCCGACCTCGGCCAACCAGGAGGATCATGTGTCGATGGCCGCTCACGGCGCCCGCCGCCTGATGGCGATGGCCGAAAACGCGGTCGCGGTGCTCGGCATCGAACTGTTGGCCGCGGCGCAAGGCTGCGACTTCCATGCCGGCATGGCCTCCAGCGCGCCGCTGGAAGCGGTGCGCTCGCTGCTGCGCCAGCGGGTGCCGACCTTGGAGGACGACCGCTATTTCCATCCCGACATGCGGGCCGCCAACGGCTTGGTCAAGAGCGGCGCCGTGTGGCGGGCGGCGCGTGACGTCACCTTGCCGGACATATCATGAACTGGCTGGAGATCAGGCGGGGCGACGCGCCTCTGGTGGTGTCGTTCCCGCACACAGGGACCGACATTCCCGCCCACATCGAGGCGAAATTCGCATCAGGCTGGCTGGCCCGCAAGGACGCCGACTGGTGGGTCGAGCGGCTCTATGATTTCGCCCATGATCTCGGCGCCACCACCATCCGCACCGCCATCTCGCGCAGCGTCATCGACGTCAACCGCGATCCTTCCGGCGCCTCGCTCTATCCCGGTCAGGCCACCACCGAACTATGCCCGACCACCAGCTTCGACGGCGAACCGCTCTATCATGCCGGCCAGGAGCCGGACGAGGCCGAAATCGCGCTTCGCCGCGAGACCTGGTTCCAGCCTTACCACGCCGCCATCGAGGCGGAGCTGACCCGTCTGCGCGCCAACCACGGGGCGGTCGTGCTCTATGACGCCCACTCGATCCGCTCTTCGGTGCCGCGCCTGTTCGACGGGGTGCTGCCGCATTTCAATATCGGCACCAATCGCGGCGCCACCTGCGACACCGCCCTTGCCGCCGCGGTCGAGCGCTGCTGCGACACCTCCGATTTCACCCGCGTGCTGAATGGCCGCTTCGTCGGCGGCTGGACCACGCGCCATTACGGCCAGCCGGGCAAAGGCTTCCACGCCATCCAGATGGAGCTGGCCTGCCGCGGCTATCTCGACGAGCCGGCCGAACCCGGCCCGGCCAATTGGCCGACGCCTTACCAGCCGGCCCGAGCCGCCGCGCTCCGCATCATTCTCCGCTCCGTCCTGTCTTCCTGCATATCCTTCGCCGAGGCCTAGTGGTGCGATTTTGAGGTTCCGACGGCTTTGCCACGGACGGGGTTCGGAACCTCAAAATCTTTAAGCACCACTAGATGATAGTAAAAGCTAGGGTTCTGATCATTTCCGAAGTTCGATCAGCCCCTGGACCACCACTTCGAACTTCGGAAATGGAACCCTAGCAATGACCCGCATCGACAATAGCCGCATCATCCGCGCCGCCACCGGCACCGAACTCTCCGCCAAGAGCTGGCTGACCGAAGCGCCCTTGCGCATGCTGATGAACAATCTCGACCCGATCGTCGCCGAACGTCCGGAGGAGTTGGTGGTCTATGGCGGCATCGGCCGCGCCGCCCGCAATTGGGAATGCTATGACGCCATCGTCAAGGCGCTGACCACGCTGGAGGCCGACCAGACCCTGCTGGTTCAGTCGGGCAAGCCGGTCGGCGTGTTCCGCACCCACAAGGATGCGCCGCGCGTGCTGATCGCCAACTCCAATCTGGTGCCGCATTGGGCCAATTGGGACCATTTCAACGAACTGGATAAGAAGGGTCTGGCCATGTATGGCCAGATGACCGCCGGCTCCTGGATCTATATCGGTTCGCAGGGCATCGTGCAGGGCACCTACGAGACCTTCGTCGAGATGGGCCGACAGCATTATGACGGCAGCCTCGCCGGGCGCTGGCTGCTGACCGCGGGTCTGGGCGGCATGGGCGGCGCGCAGCCGCTGGCCGCGGTGATGGCGGGCGCTTCCTGCCTCGCCATCGAATGCCAGCCTTCGCGGATCGAGATGCGCTTGAAGACCGGCTATATCGATGTGGCCGCCACCACGCTCGACGAAGCCATGGCGATCATCGACAAAAGCGTCGCCGAGAAAAAGCCGCTCTCGGTCGGTCTTTTGGGCAATGCCGCCGAGCTGCTGCCGGAAATGTTCAAGCGCGGTATTCGCCCCGATCTCCTGACCGACCAGACCTCGGCGCATGATCCGGTCAATGGTTATCTGCCGGCCCGCTGGAGCCTGGAAAAGTGGCTCGACAAGCGCGAGAGCGATCCGAAGAGCGTCGAAAAGGCCGCGAAGCTTTCGATGGCCGTCCATGTGCGCGCCATGCTCGATTTCCAGAAGGCCGGCGTCCCGACCGTCGATTACGGCAACAATATCCGCCAGATGGCCAAGGATGAGGGGGTCGAGAACGCCTTCGATTTCCCCGGCTTCGTGCCGGCCTATATCCGCCCGCTCTTCTGCCGCGGCATCGGCCCCTTCCGCTGGGCCGCTTTGTCGGGCGATCCCGAGGACATCTACAAGACCGACGCCAAGGTCAAGGAGCTGCTGCCCGACAATAAGCATCTGCACAATTGGCTCGACATGGCGCGCCAGAAGATCCAGTTCCAGGGCTTGCCGGCCCGCATCTGCTGGGTGGGCTTGGGCGACCGCCATCGCCTCGGCATGGCTTTCAACGAGATGGTGGCCAAGGGCGAGCTGTCGGCCCCGGTGGTGATCGGCCGCGACCATCTGGACAGCGGCTCGGTCGCTTCGCCCAACCGCGAGACCGAGGCGATGCGGGACGGCTCGGACGCCGTTTCCGACTGGCCGCTGCTGAACGCGCTTCTCAACACCGCCTCGGGCGCCACCTGGGTCTCGCTGCATCATGGCGGCGGGGTCGGCATGGGCTATTCGCAGCATTCCGGCATGGTGATCGTCGCCGACGGCACCGAGGATGCGAAAAAGCGGCTGGAACGCGTCCTGTGGAACGATCCCGCCACCGGCGTCATGCGCCACGCCGACGCCGGCTATGAGATCGCCATCGAGTGCGCGAGAGAGCACGGTCTGGATTTGCCGGGCATTCTGGGCTGATACCCCTCACCCCCTCACCCTTGCCCTCTCCCACGGAGGGGAGAGGGAACGCTTTCTTCTCCCTCTCCCCTTGTGGGAGAGGGTCGGGGTGAGGGGGGTTAGTGCAGCAGGCCCAGCATCAGGATGGCACCCACATAGCAGAACAGCACGACGACCGCGATAAAGGACAGCATGCAGGTCCGCCAAAAGGCGCTGAAAATGCCGAGGCTATAGGTGCCCTTCAAGTGGAAGAACATGTGGAGCGGGGGGATGAAAATCAGCCCCGGCCAGAAACCCGAGATCTTTTGTCCGACATGGAATTCGAGGGCGACGATCAGCGCCGTGACGAACAGCGCCATGAAACTGAGCGAATGAAGCGAGAAGATCACATGGTCGTAGAGATAGACCCGCTTCTTCCAGAAGAACATCAGCCATAGGAAGGGCACCGAGGCGGGCACCAGCATGAAGGAATATTCGGACGCCGCGCTGCGGAGCTTATAAACCAGCAGATCGGGATCGTTGAGGCTGGCCTTTATGCGCGCGTCGGCGCCGGGCCCGGCGAAATCGGAATGGATGTCCTTCTTGGCCAGCTTCTTCGAAAGGGCGCGCCAATCCAGGCCGAGCGGCTTGTCGAAGGTGATGTCGTCATCGCCCTCGGCCGGCTTGGCCGAAGGGGGCGCGGCGTCCTTGGGCGTGGCGTCGGCGGGCGGAGCCTCGGTAGCTTTTTCCGCTTTTTCCAGGGCCGCTTTCGCGGCTCCCAGCACCTCGGCATTGCCGGTGGCCTGATCGATCTCCTTTCGGGCCTTGTCGATATCCTCTTTCAGCTTCTCGCGGTCGGCGGGGGCCATATTCACATTGACGCCCGGCGGCGGCACCGTACTGGCATCGATGGTGGCCACTGCGAAGAACATCAGGAAGACGGAGAACAGGAACAGGGCGATCGGCGAGACGAAGCGCACCCGCTGCCCCTCGACGAAGCGCCTGGTCAGGGCTCCCGGGCGGAACAGCAAGAGCGGCGCCGTGTGCCAGATCTTGCCGTCCAGATGCAGCAGGCCATGGAAGAATTCCTCGGCCAGATGCAGGATGGAGCGATGCACGTGGCCGCGCTGTCCGCAGACATGGCAATAGCGGCCGGCCAGTTCGGCGCCGCAATTCTGACAATGCTCGTCATGGCCCTGCGAGCCCTGCCCGCCGCGTTCGAACGTCGCCCCGATCAGGGCCGCGTCGACCAGTTGTCCGGCCGCATCTTCGCCGATGCTCATCCCATTCCCCTTTTGAGCGAATGCCTCTCCTTCTCAATAGCCAAACTGGGCGAGCAAGCCCAGACCGTTTTTCGCAATGCACGCTGATGACCTTCCCAAAGAGGAGAGATCGGTTCACCATAAAACATGGTCCGGCTGATCGCTTTTCTTCTGCTGCTGTCGTCGCGCCTCGCCGCGGAACCCGCCGGCGAAAAGCTGATCTGGATGCGCGCCGACCTGCCCCCGCAATGGATCTTGGATGGCGCCCTCGCCGGCCAAGGGTGGGCGGATATGCAGATGCGCGCTCTATTCCCGCTGTTGCCCGGCTTCCGCCATGAGGTGGTGACCGGCAGTCTAAGCCGCGTCTGGTACGAGATGGAGCATCATGACGGGATCTGCTTCGACGCCGCCTCGCGCAATGCCGAGCGGGAACGCTTCGCATTGTTCACCCGCCGCCCCCTCGTGGTGCCGTCCTATGGCGTGACGGTCCGGGCCGATGAGTCGAAGCGTTTCGAAGCTTTTCTCGATGAAGAGGGCAGGATCGATCTCGACCGGTTGAGCAGCCGATGGGAACTGACCGGCGGCTATACGGCCTCCCGCGAGCATTATCCGGCGATCAATCGTTTCCTGCAGAATGGCCAACGAGGCCCCCGCATGGACAAAGTCGTCTCGCCCTCGCAGCTCTTCAATCTGCTGCATGCGAAGCGGCTCGATTTCATTTTCTCGGAGCCGGTCGAAGTGCCCTACTACAGGGCCCGATTCCATCTCGGTGATGAATTCGTCAGCTTTCCGATCGCCGGCAATGCCCCTTCGATCAAGGGCTATGTGGCCTGCTCTAACGGGCTGATCGGCCGCGCCGCGATCGACCGGCTAAACGCTTTGCTCGACGAGGATGATGGCTGGGCGGCCTATATGGAGCCGTTGCGGCGCTGGCTGACGCCCAAGGATTTCGCCAAGGCGCTGGCGCAGAAGCCGGAATGAGGGTTAGTCGCGGCCGCCGAGGTGGTCGACCAGATTGTCGCGCACCTTCACCACCGATTTTTGCAGCTTGGCGAATTCGTCCGAGCTCAGGCCCGTGGCCTTGACGAGGGTCCGCTGCGCGCCTTTTTCACGCAAGGCCCGGCCGGCCTCGGTGAGGCTGACCCGCACCTGGCGCTCGTCGGTGGGGTCGCGCCGGCGCACCAGATAGCCCAGACCCTCCAGCTTTTTCAGGATCGGGGTTAGTGTGTTGGATTCCAGGAACAGCTTCTCGCCCAAACCGCTGACGGTCTGATCGTCCTGCTCCCAGAGCGCGATGATGGTGATCCATTGGGTATAGGTCACCCCCAGCTCATCGAGCAGAGGCTTATAGGCCTTGCCATAGGCGAGGTTGGCGGAATAGATCGCGAAACAGAGGAAGTCCGCGAGCTTCGGGGCATTGGGATCGTCGGGTTTCATGCTTTCTATATAGCGCCCCCCGTCCCAAAACGGAAGCGATTACATCGCATGCGATAAAACTGATTGACTCGAAGGTTCGACCTCGCTATTTCAATCGCATTCGATCTAATCGAGTTCGCTTTTAAAGGAACCCCCGAATGACTCGCATCGACAATGTTCTCTACACCGCCCAGACCCACACCACCGGCGGCCGCGATGGCGCGGCGCGGAGCAGTGACGGCCGCCTCGCCATCAAGCTGTCGCCTCCCGGCTCGCCCGGAGAGGGCACCAATCCCGAGCAGCTGTTCGCGGCCGGCTGGTCGGCCTGCTTCATCGGCGCCATGCGCCGCACCGCCCAGTCGCTGCAGGTGACCGTGCCGGCCGATGTGGCGGTCGATGCCGAGGTGGATCTCGGCGCGACCGAGGGCGACTTCTTCCTCCAGGCCCGGCTGACCGTCAGCCTGCCCGGCCTCGATCGCGAGACCGCCCGGAAGGTGGTTGAGGGCGCCCATCAGCTCTGCCCCTATTCCAAGGCGACGCGCGGCAATATCGCCGTCGAGCTGACGGTGGCGTGAGATGAGCTTCTTGCGCCTGTTCCTCCTCCTGGCCTCGATCTCCGAACCGATCACCTGCGACGCCCAGGACGAGCGCGAAACCTCTCCGATCTACCGCACCATCAATATTCTTTCGTGAAGGACCTCATCATGAACCGTCTCATCAGCACCATCGCCTTGACCTTGGCGCTGGGCGGCGCCGCCAAAGCCGGCGACGATCTCGGCCCGCTCAAGCAGGTAACGGCCGGCCCGCTCAGCGTCGGCTATGCCGAAACCGGTCCGGCCGACGGCGAGCCCGTGATCCTGCTGCATGGCTGGCCCTACGACATCCATTCCTATGAGGAGGTCGCGCCGATCCTGGCCAGGCAGGGTTATCATGTGCTGATCCCCTATGCCCGCGGCTACGGCACCACCCGCTTCCTGTCCGACGCCACGCCCCGCAATGGCGAGCCGGCGGCGCTGGCCTCCGATCTGATCGCCTTCATGGACTCGCTGCACATCCAGAAGGCCACTCTCGGCGGCTATGACTGGGGAGCGCGCACCGCCGACATCGTCGCGGCTCTGTGGCCCGAACGGGTCAAGGGGTTGGTCTCGGTCAGCGGCTATCTGATCGCCAGCCAGGAGGCCAATCTGCAGCCTTTGCCGCCGGCCGGCGAGCAGGTCTGGTGGTATCAGTATTACTTCTCCACCGAGCGCGGCCGACTGGGCTATCAGAAATACACCCATGATTTCGCCAAGCTGATCTGGAAGACCGCTTCGCCGCAGTGGAAGTTCGACGACGCCACCTTCGAGCGCTCGGCTTCCGCCTTCGACAATCCCGACCATGCCGCCATCGTCATCCATAATTACCGCTGGCGGTTGAGCCTGGCCGAAGGCGAGCCTGCCTATCAGGCACTGGAACAGAATCTGGCCCAGGGTCCGACAATCGCCGTCCCGGCCATCGCGATGGAAGGCGACGCCAACGGCGCCGCCCATCCCGATCCCTCAGCCTATGCCAAGAAATTCACCGGTCCTTACCAGTTCCGGTTGCTGACAGGCGGCATCGGCCACAATCTGCCCGAAGAGGCGCCCGCCGCCTTCGCCCAGGCGATCGTGGATGTCGGACAGTTGAAGTAGGGTCAATATCCGACCGAGGCCCCGGCAACGGCGCGACTATCCATCGCGCCGTTGTAGCGGGCGCCGGTCCCCGCCTTGATCTCGGCCAAATCCTTGCCTCCGACCAGAATGCCGGCGGCATATCCCCAGAACAGCCAGTCGGGATCCTCATGCACCTTGTAACCCATCTTGGCGAGGATCTTCATCGTGTCGGGCGAGAGACCATGCGGCTCCACCAGCACCTCGTCGGGCAGCCATTGATGATGGATGCGCGGTGTATCGATCGCTTCCTGGATGGTCATGCCGAAATCGACCACATTGACGATGGCTTCCAGCGTGATGGTGGGAATGCGCGAGCCGGCCGGGCTGCCGATCACCATGAAGGGCTTGTTGTCCTTCAGCACGATGGTCGGGCTCATCGAGGAAAGCGGTGTCTTCTTGGGCGCGATGGCGTTGGCCTCGCCCTGGATCAGCCCATAGAGATTGGGCACGCCGGGCTTGGCGGTGAAATCGTCCATCTCATTGTTCAGGAGAATGCCGGTCCCGGGCGCCACCACGCCGGTGCCGAAATTGTCGTTCAGCGTATAGGTCACCGAGACCGCATTGCCGACATCGTCGATGATCGAATAATGGGTGGTTTCCTTATATTCGCCGGCCGGCTTCAGATCGGGCGGCGCCGAGACGCCGGCCTTGTTGGGCTTGATATGGGTGCGGATCTCGGCGGCGTATTTCTTGTCGGTCAGGTGCGCGATCGGATTATGGATGAAATCGGGATCGCCCAAGGAATTGCGGTCCGAATAGGCGGCGCGCATCGCCTCGACCATCGCATGGACGCTTTCGGCCGAACCGGGGCCATATTTGGCCAGCGGATAGCCCTCCAGCACATTGAGCACTTCACACACCACCACCCCGCCCGAGCTGGGCGGCGGCGAGGAGATGATCTCATAGCCGCGGTAATTGCAGGTGACCGGCTTGAATTCGCGCACCTTGTACTGCTCGAAATCGCTCTTGGCGAGGATGCCGCCATGGGCCTGGCTGGCCTTGACGATGGCGTCGGCGATCGGCCCCTTATAAAAGGCGTCGGGCCCGTTCTGGGCGACCGCGCTCAAGGAGGCGGCGAGGTCGGGCTGGACCAGCTTCTGGCCGATCTTGCGGGCCGAGCCGTCCGGCGCCAGGTAGATGGCGGCGGCGGCTGGATCCTTGCGCAATTTCGGCAGCTCGGCATTGAAGGAGGCGACGTCGCCCTGGGACAGCGCGAAACCGTCGCGGGCCAGCCGGATCGCCGGCTCCAGAAGCTCGGCGCGGCTCTTGGTGCCATATTTCTCGCGCACCATCTCAAGGCCCGCCACCGTGCCGGGCACGCCCACCGCCAGATAGCCGTCGGTGCTGAGGCCCTTGACCACATTGCCCTGGTCGTCCTGATACATGGTGGCCGAAGCCCCCTTCGGCGCGGTTTCGCGGAAATCGATGAAATTGGCGATGCCGTCCTTGGTGCGGAGCGTCATGAAGCCGCCGCCGCCGATATTGCCGGCCTCCGGCCACACCACCGCGAGGGCATAGCCCACCGCCACCGCTGCGTCGAACGCGTTGCCGCCCCGCTTCAGCACATCGGCGCCAACCTCGCTGGCCAGCTTTTCCGCGGTGACCACCATGCCGTGCTCGGCCTGCACCGGCGCCGGCGCGGCGGCGAGGATCGAGGCGGCGGGAAGAAGGGTCAGGGTAAGGGCTAAGGTAGAGATCAGACGGGACATTGGCATCGAGATCCTCCGGCGTGATCACAGATGGTGGCCATGCCGGCCGGTCTTCGTCAAACGGATTAGAGAAAACCGCAGGTGCCCGGTAAAGTAAGCGTTGTTTCGATGGAGTAGTCCCCTTGGAGCTGACCGCCGCCACCATCCTGCTCACACTGGCCGGAGTCTTCCTGATCTGCTTCATGAAGGGCGCGTTCGGCGGCGGGTTCTCCATCGTCGGCATCCCGCTTCTTTCGCTCGTGATGGACCCGGTCATCGCCGGCGGCCTGCTGGCGCCCCTGTTCATCGTCATGGACCTTTTCGCCCTGTGCTACTGGAAGCCTTCGACCTGGTCGAAGCCGGATCTCCTCCTTCTGCTGCCGGGGTTGGTGAGCGGAATCGGGCTCGGCTATCTGCTGTTCCGCTTTCTCGATCATCGCGCCATCGCGATCGTGATGGCCGCTGTCACCCTGATCTTCGTCGGGCTGTGGCTGGCCGGCGGGGGCGAGGTCAGGATCCATCCCCGCTCCAAGCCCAAGGCGGTGGCGGCCGGGCTGGCATCGGGAATTACCACAATGGTGGCGCATTCGGGGGGGCCGCCGCTGGCCATGTATTTGCTGCCGCTCGGGCTCAGCAAGGACGTCTACGCCGGAACGACCAGCCTGTTCTTCACGGTCGGCAATGCGACCAAAGCGGTGCCGTGGCTTCTGCTGGCGAAGCCAAGCGGCACCGTCTGGACCATGATGGCGATCTGTCTGCCCGCTATCCCTTCCGGGGTCTGGCTGGGCTGGCGCCTCCATGCGAGGCTGGACCAGCGCCAGGTCTATCGCGCCTGCTACGGATTGCTGACCGTCACAGCGCTCAAGCTTTTGTGGGATGGGCTCGCGGGCTGATGGCGGGCTTCGAGAACCTTGACCGAATTCTCGAACGCTTTCGACAGAACGCCCCGTCCGATCGTCGCCAGCACGAAGCCGAGCAACCGCCCCCAAAAATTGATGCCTTCACGGATGATCACGACATCGATCTCGGTCAGCCCGTCCGGCCGCCGGATAAAGCTGTAGCTGTGGCCCGAGGCGCCGCCCCAGAGATTGGAGGCGGTGGTGGTCAGGATGACATAATCGGGATCGGTCCAATCATAGAAGAGACGCTCCCAGATGCCCCCCGAGCCTTCGGTGACGTCGGCCTGGAACCGACCCCGATGATGCACGACGAGGTAATCGTCGGCGCTGTTGGAAAAGAGCTTCGAGCGGCCGGGACCGAAATCGGTGAGGCCGGCGATATAGTGCTCGGGAGCCAGGGTGGTGGTGCGGTGCAGATGGATGGTGGACATGGGTTCACTCCTCAACGCAGCGAGCGGAAGGTGGCGCGCAGCTCTTCCGTCAGCAGGCGGGGCTGCTCCCAGGCGGCGAAATGACCGCCGGCGGGGAGCCGGTTGTAATGGACGAGATTGGGATAGGCCTGCCGCGTCCAGCTTTCCGGCGCGGTATAGATCTCATCCGGAAAAGCGCTGACGCCCACCGGCAGGTCGACCCCTTTGGGCTGGAAGAAGGCCAGCTTGCTCTCCCAATAGAGCCGCGCCGAAGAGACCGCGGTATTGGTCAGCCAGTAAAGCGTGATGTTGTCGAGGACATCGTCCCGCGTCAGACCTTCCCCGGCGCCGTCGAAGACACGCGTGATCAGGGCACGGCTGCGGTCGTCATGGTCGAGCATCCAGGCGGCGAGTCCGATCGGCGAGTCGGCCAGCGCATAAAGGGTCTGCGGCCGGTTGGCCATTTCCTGGGCGTAACCGAGCCCGCGCTTGTAGAAAAAGGACAGCTGATCCCAGGCATGGCGCTCGTCGGCGGACAACTCCTCAGGAGCGGGTCCGTTGGGAAGCGTCTTGGCGATCTCATCGGGAATGGTCGCCGGCATATTGGTATGCACGCCGATCAGTCCGGCCGGCTTCAAGAGCGCCATCTGCTCGGTGATGGCATTGCCCCAGTCGCCGCCCTGCGCGGCGTAGCGCGTATAGCCGAGACGGTCCATCAGCGTGACCCAGGCGCGGGCGATGCGCTGCGGGTCCCAGCCGGTCCCGGCCGGCTTGCCCGAAAAACCATAGCCGGGAAGCGAGGGGATGACGACGTCGAAGGCGTCCGCCTCGGTACCATTATGGGCTGTGGGATTGGTCAGGGGGTCGATGATCTTGAGCTGTTCGATGATCGAGCCCGGCCAGCCATGCGTTATGATCACCGGCAAGGCATTGGCGTGCCTCGATTTCACCTGGATGAAATGAATGTCGAGCCCGTCGATGCCGGTGATGAAATTGGGATAGGCGTTGAGCCGCGCTTCCGCTTTGCGCCAGTCGTGATGATTGGCCCAATAGTCGGCGAGATTGCGCATGGTCGCGAGGTTGACGCCCTGCGAGGCGTCTTCCACCGTTTCGCGTTCCGGCCAGCGCGTGTGGCGAAGCCGGTGATGCAGATCGACCAAGGCCTCTTGCGACGCCTTGAACTGGAAAGGATGCACGGCGTCTCCCGCCGCCGCTCGCGCCGGAGTGGCCCCCACCGCCAGCGGAGCGGATAAGGCGATGGTCCCGATCAGCGACGAGGCGAGAAAGCTGCGCCGGTCGATGGATGTGCTGCTGTTGAACATGACTGCTCTCCCATTTGGTCCTTTTTGGGAGATGGGGTTGTAAAGGTGCGTCTCAAATGTCATATGCCCGTCGATTTAGGACATTGTGAGGTGGCGCCATGCAGCGCATCGGTTTCGTCGTTCTGCCGCAGTTCCATTTGGTCTCGCTGGCGACTTTGGCCGTCTTCGACTTCGCCAACCGGACGACGGGCGAGCCGACCTACGAGGTCGAGATTCTGTCCTTGGAGGGCGGCCAGGTCGCCGGCTCACTCGGTGTCACTCTCGCGACGAAGCCGGTTGGAAACTCCTCCTACGACACGCTCATCATCGCCGGCGGCATGGGCATTTCGTCCCCGCCGCGCGAACTGATCGAAATGCTGCGTCAGGCGCCGGAACGCTGCCGCCGCGTGGTCTCCATCTGCACCGGCGCTTTCGTACTGGCCGAAGCGGGTCTTCTCGATGGAAAGCGCGCCACCACCCATTGGTTCTATGCGCGCGAAATGGCGGCGCGCTTTCCGAAAGTGAGAGTCGATGAAGACCGTATATTCATCGCGGATGGAGCAATCTGGACTTCAGCGGGCGCCACAGCCGGCATCGACCTCATGCTGGCTCTGGTGGAAGGGGATCTAGGGGCGGAAATCGCACGGACGGTCGCCCGCAAACTGGTCATCTATCACCGGCGCACCGGCGGCCAGTCGCAATTCTCGGAATTGCTCGATCTGGAAGCCAAGTCGGACCGCATCCAACGCGTCCTGACCTATATGCGGCGCAATCTGCATCTCGAGCTTTCGGTCCCCGAGCTGGCGAAAGTGGCCAGCCTCAGTCCCCGCCAGTTCAGCCGGGCTTTCCAGTCCGAAACTGGTCAATCGCCGGCCAAGGCGGTCGAACGCGTCCGCGCCGAGGCGGCCAGGCTGATGATGGAACAGAGCCGCCATCCGATCGAGGTCATCGCCCGGCAAACCGGTTTCGCCGACCGCGACCGCATGCGCCGCGCCTTCCTGCGCACTTTCGGACAGCCGCCGCAAGTCATCCGCCGCAATACGCACGGCGAACCGATCGATCTCGCGGAGAGCACGATCATAATGTGATTTCCATTGTAGAGAATGGCGCGCCCGGAAAGACTCGAACTTCCAACCCCCAGATTCGTAGTCTGGTGCTCTATCCAATTGAGCTACGGGCGCGCATCGCCGGGGATGTCCCCGGGGAAGAGGCGGGGAACATACTCAAACGCGGTACCCCGCGCAAGTCAAAATTCTCATCCTCGAAAATCTCTTGGAATCCGGGCCCTCGAGGCCGCAGATAGTGCGAATTTTAGAGAAATTACAGAGGCGAAAGCCGCTTGTAGCCTCAATATCATTTGGGTACACTCCACGCACGATTTGCTGGGGGAGCAAATTTCTTTGTTGGCCAAAGTTTTATGCGATCACCCCCGGTTGCCAGAACGATAAACACAGCGACTCTGCAAGGTGCTTCGCCCGATGGTTCTTAAAAATATTCCATCCGTCGCCGTTGTCGCGACGCTCCTTCTTGGTGGATGTGCGTTCGCTGACAACGCCATGTTCCCTCCGCTCGCACCGGTTAGCGGCAATAATAACGGCACCGCGAAACTGGTCTCGGAAGAAGGCCCGAGCGAGGGCCGCACCTCCGAAACGGGGACTTTCGTCGGCCAGAAGGTCGACAGCCTGCGCAACGATCTGCATCAGCTCCAGGGCACGCTCGGCACCCAGAAGGATACGCTGGGCCAGATCCGCGAGCAGATCGTCAAGGACTCGCAGGGCTATCACGGCACTCTCGCCGCCATCGAAGCCCGCCTGCAGCTCGGCACCACGCCCGGCAATCCGATCCTGGTGCAGCAATGGAACGACGCCCAGTCCTCGCTGGATGCGGTTAATGAAGATGTGCTGAAGATGAGCCGCCTGGCGACCGACGTCGCCTCGACCTCGGGCATGGCCGCCTACCTTTTGGAATCGATCCGCGCGGCGCGCAGCCTGTCGGGTGGCGTCGACGAGGATTTCCGCAATCTGCGCACTCTGGAAGACCAGACCAACGGCACCACCGTGCTGATCGAGCGCCTGCTGACCGAGCTGTCGGTCGACGTGCAGCGCCAGCAGCAATATCTGGCCAATGAGCGCAGCAATCTGAACGGCCTCGCCCTCGCCATCAAGAGCGGCCAATATATCGGCAATTCGCTGGCCTTCAGCCACGCCGGCACCGCGGCCGCCTCCTCGGCGCCGATCGCGGCCGACCGCCCGCTGGTGGTGATCCGCTTCGACCGCGCCAAGGTTTCCTATGAAGACGCGCTCTATACCGCGGTGAAGAGCGCGCTCGACCGCCGTCCGGGCGCCACCTTCGAACTGGTCGGCGTGGCTCCCGTGGCTTCCACCCCCGGCGCCACCGCGCTGGGCGAAACCACGGCGCGCCGCAATGCCGAGACCGTGCAGCGTTCGCTGACCCAGATGGGCCTGCCGCAGGACCGCATGCGCGTCACCTCCAGCAGCAGCGCCGATGCCTCGGGCAATGAAGTCCGCGTCTTCGTGCGCTGAGATCGCGCCGGCGGGGATCCAGAAAGGGCGGGTTTCCCGCCCTTTTTTATCTCAGAACCCCGCCACCGACCCATCTGAACGCGGGTCGGCGGCCCCCTCGATCAGGCCGTTCTCATGGCGGACCAGGGCGCCGGCATGGCCCATGCGGCTGTCGAACGGCTCCACCATCTCCACCGAATGGCCGAGGCGGGTCAGGCCGACCTCGATATCCGCGCCGAAGCGGTCTTCCATCAGCAGCTTGCCCATCGGCGTCGGCGGCGAGGGATCGAGCCGCCAGCGCGGCGCCGTCACCGCCTGTTGCAGAGCCTGGTTGAAAAAACCATAGCGGGCGAACAACGCGGACAGGGTTTGCGGCTGGCCGTCGCCGCCCATGGTGCCGAAGCTCATCACCCGTCCATCCTTGAAGCGGGCCATGGACGGGGCCAGCGTGTGGAAGGGCTTGCGGCCCGGGGTCAGGGGATTGGCGGAAGCCGGGTCGAGCGAGAAGCCGATGGCACGATTGTGCCAGATCAGCCCGAAATCCCCCACCACCACGCCCGAGCCCCAGGCCTGACGCAGGCTCTGGATGACGCTGACGGCGCGTCCCTGCCCGTCCATCACCCCGAGCCAGACGGTATCGCCGGCGGCCGATACCGGCGCTCCGAAGGGGCGGGCGCGGGTCGCGCTGATTTCGCAGGCCATCTTGTCGAGCACTGAATCGGCCAAGTAGGTGGTGGCGTGAACCGCCATATAGTCCGGGTCGGTGATATGGCGGTCGCGCACCTCATAGGCAGGCTTCAAGGCTTCGATCAGCCCGTGGATCACCTCGAGACCGAAGAGCATCTTGGGGCCGCGCCGCAGCTTCAGCCGGTCGAACAGGCCGGTCGCCATCAACGCCGTCAGGCCTTGGGTGGGCGGCGGGGTATTGTAGAGGGTGGCGCCGGTGACCGCCAGCGACAGGGGCCGGCGGCGCACCGACCGATGCCGCGCCAGATCGATGCCGGTGATCGGACTGCCGAGCTTTTTCAGCTCTTCGCTGAGATGACGCCCGACCGCCCCGCGATAGAAATCGTCCAGGCCGGTGGCGGCGAGGCTCTCCAGCAGATCGGCGACGCCTTTCTGACGCAGCACCTTGCCGGGCACTTCCCAGGGACCGTAGAGATCCGCGAAACCGGGCTGCCGGCGCAAGACCGAACGGCGGCCCTCCATCGACCGGGCGAGCACTTCGGTGACGGCGACTCCGTTCCGCGCGTGATGAATTGCTTCCTCGAACAGGCGCGGCAGGGGCAGCTTTCCGTCCCAGCGACGCGATAGATCGAGCGCCCCTTGCCAGCCCGACACCATGCCGGGAACCGTCGCGGCCGCCAGCGGGCCTGCATCCGGCATCTGTTTGAGGCCGCGCGCCCGGTAATCCGCCAGCCTCGCCTCCGCCCCGGCGGCGCCGGAGGCGTCGATACAGAGCGGCGCCTTGCCCGGCTCATGGACCAGCCAGAAGCCGTCGCCGGCCAGACCGTTCATATGCGGATAGACCACTGTGCACGCCGCGCAGGCGGCGATCGCCGCCTCAATAGCGTTGCCGCCTTCGCGCAATACGGCAAGGCCGGCCTGCGACGCCAGATGGTGCGGCGAGGTGACCATGCCGCGCAGGGCCATCGGAGTGTGATGCATCGGCACATGCTCAACCGGCGCGGGCAACCTGTCAATTCCTTGCGTCGGCCACGCTTTCTGTACCAATGTAGGGACTTGTCACACTTTAGTCGCAAGAGTCCGATGAGCCAGGATTACTCCACCAACAAGCATCTCACCATCGACTGGACCATGTTCCACCGGGACATTCAGTTCTTGGCCGCCAATCTTTCGGGCAAAGGTCCGTTCAAGGGCATCATCGCCATCGCACGCGGCGGGCTGGTGCCGGCCGGCATCCTGTCGCGCATTCTCGATCTGCGCCTGATCGATACTTTGTGCATATCGAGCTATGACGACCGGGTCCAGCGTCCGGGCGAGCCGGAATTGCTGAAAGGCATCGAGGGCGACGGCGAAGGATGGCTGGTGGTCGACGATCTGGTCGATTCCGGGGCCACCCTCAAGATGGTGCGCGACATGCTGCCCAAGGCCCATTTCGCCACCGTCTACGCCAAGCCCAAAGGACTCCATCTGGTCGATACCACGGCCATCAATATCGACCAGCATCTGTGGCTGGTCTTCCCCTGGGACCAAGACGTCTAGGAAACCGCCTCGGCCAGCTTCGGCTGGCCGCCTCTCCCCTTGACGGCCGATCCCAGCAAGATCCCCGCGATCACCACGCAGGCCGCGCCGGCCAGCAGGAAGGCCTTCCAATAATCGCCTTCGGCGTTGCGGATCAGACCCGCGCCGAGCGCTGCCGCAGCCGCGCCAACCTGATGGCCGGCGGCGATCCAGCCGAATAGGATCGGCGCGTCGCGGTCACCGAAGGCGTCGACGGTGAGGCGCAAGGTCGGCGGCACGGTGGCGATCCAATCCAGCCCGTAAAAGACGGCGAACAGGGTCAGCTGCCAGAAGCTGAAATCCGAATAGACCAGATAGACCAGCGACAGGCCGCGCAAGCCGTAATACCAGGCCAGCAGCACCTTGTTGTTGAAGCGGTCGGACAGCCAACCCGAGCCGGTGGTGCCGAACAGGTCGAGGATCCCCATCGCCGCCAGCAGGCCCGCGCCGGTTTCCTGGGGAATGCCGTGGTCATAGCAAAAGGCGATCAGATGGGTGCCGACCAGACCGTTGGTCGAAAGGCCGCAGACGAAGAAGCTGGCAAACAGCAGCCAGAATATCGGCATATGCATGCCGCGCCACAGGACCGCCAGCGCATTGACCAGAGGATTGACGGTCGGTTTGACGGCGACGTCATCCTCTTCCGAGCCCAGGGCGCGTAGGTCGACCGAAGCCGGACGTTCGGGCAGCAGGAACAGGACCAGCGGCAGCACCACCAAAGAGGCGACGGCCACTACGAGCGAGGCGCTGCGCCATCCGACCAGATCGATCAGATAGGCGAGAAGCGGCAGGAAGACGAGCTGGCCCGTCGAGACGCTGGCCGCCATCAGCCCCATGGCCAGACCGCGATTGCTCTTGAACCAGCGCGAAACGATGGTGGCGCCCAGGACGCTGGCGATGGTGCCGGTGGCGATGCCGGATAACAGGCCCCAGGTCAGCATCATCTGCCAGGGCTCGGTGACCAGGGTGGTCGAGGCCACCGCGACCGCCATCAGGGCCAGCGCAGCCAGCACGGTGCGGCGGATGCCGAAGCTCTGCATGATGGCGGCGGCGAAGGGCCCCATCAGCCCATAGAGCATGATGCCGAGCGAGATCGCGGCCGAGACGGTGGCGCGGTCCCAATGCAGATCCTTTTCCAGCGGCACCAGCAGCACGCCCGGCATGCTGCGCACGCCGGCCGAAATCAGCAGCGAGACGAAGGTTACCCCGGCGACAACCCAGGCGTAATGGAAGCGTTTCCCGACACGAGCCGCCAAGGCAGCCTGAATAGAAGCCATTCTCCGTCTCCCGGAAATATCAGCATATGCTTGCACTTGCCGAGATAGTTGCATATGCTGACAATCGAAATCAAGCTCGCGGTAATAATGCCTCCTTATGAAAGCCCCTGCCTTTGCACCCAGCTGCGCAAGGCCACCCGCCGCGTCACCAAGCTCTATGACATGGCCCTCGCCCCATCGGGTTTAAAGGTCACGCAATTGGCTCTTTTGCGGCAAATCCAGCGTACCGGTCCCGTCGCGGTCGGTGATCTGGCGGAAGCTCAGGTGATGGATTCCGGCGGCTTGGCCCATACGTTAAAGCCGCTCGAGCGAGACGGCTTCATCGCGATGAGCATCGACCCCCAAGACCGCCGCAGCCGTCTCGTCTCACTCACCCCGGAAGGCCAGAGAAAGCTCGAAGAGACGGCGGCTCTGTGGGACAAGGCCCATCACGCCTTCGAGACCGCGTTCGGCACGACCGGCCCCTTGCGCGACGCCTTGCGCTTCCTGGTCTCAGGCGAATTCGAGAGCTTGTTCGAAAAAAATCGGGCGGGCTAAACCGGAATATTGTCGATCAGGCGGGCCTTGCCCAGCCGCGCCGCCACGATCAGGCGGGCGGGGCGATCGAACGCCAGCATCGGCGTCAGATCGTCGGCGGCGCGCAGTTCGAGATAATCGACCGAGCTGAAACCGGCGGCGAGAATGGCGTCGATGCCTTCCTTGGCGGCCTCGGCCGAAGCGGCCCCGGCGCGCAGCTTGGCGGCGACCTCTTGCAGCGTGCGGTGCAGAGCCGGCGCGATGGCGCGTTCCCGGGGGCTGAGATAGGCATTGCGCGAACTCATCGCCAGACCGTCGGCTTCGCGGAGCGTCGGAACACCCCGGATCGCCACCGGTATGTCGAGATCGGTCACCAGCCGGCGGATCACCTGCAATTGCTGATAATCCTTCTCACCGAACAAGGCGATATCGGGCTGGGCCTGATTGAGAAGCTTGGTGACCACGGTCGCCACGCCGGCGAAATGGCCGGGACGGAAAGCGCCACAGAGGCCTTCGCTGACCCGCGACACGGTCACCGTGGTGGAAGCCCCTTCGGGATACATTTCCTCGACGGACGGGGCGAAGACGGCGTGGGCGCCCGCGCCTTCGAGCTTGGCGGCGTCGGCCGGCTCGGTGCGGGGATAGGCGCTGAAATCCTCATTGGGCCCGAACTGCGTGGGGTTGACGAAGATGCTGACCAGCACGCGGTCGGCCTCTTTCAGGCCGGCTTTGACCAGCGACAGATGACCCTCATGCAGGGCGCCCATGGTGGGAATGAAGGCGATGCGCAGCCCGTCCTTGCGCCACGCGGCAACCTGCTGGCGCAGGGCCGCCACCGACCGGAGTATGGGCAGCATGGTCAACGCCGCGCGCGGGCGGACGGCACGCCGGAGACGGGCTGCGGATAGGTTTGTTCGGGCCCCGGAAAGACCCGCGACCGCACTTCCTGGGCA
>Ga0213872_10000472_pt1 | contig 32613 bp, 32 predicted proteins | sample VelepicomBERX_R2_FD_160071 | JGI IMG/M metagenome (GOLD analysis project Ga0213872, IMG submission 160071) | Rhizosphere microbial communities from Vellozia epidendroides in rupestrian grasslands, the National Park of Serra do Cipo, Brazil - RX_R2 | ecosystem: Host-associated > Plants > Roots >...
CATCCGCGAGACGATGACGATCGAGCGCATGCGGGACGACGGAATCGAGCTGGCCGACTATCTGCGCCAACAGCTTGGCACAAGGCCCATCATCATCCTCGGCCATTCCTGGGGCAGTGTCCTCGGCGTGATGATGGCGCAAAAGCGCCCCGATCTGTTCGCGGCTTATGTCGGCACCGGACAGGTCGTCAGCGCGGTGGAAGCCGAGCGGGTTGGCCGGCAGATGACGCTGCGGCGGGCCGAAGCGGCCGGGCGCCAGGATGCCGTGCAGGCACTGAAGGATTTGGGGGAACCGCCCTACGACGATATACAGAAAATGGTCGCGGAGCGGAAATGGGCCGGTACGTTCGACACGCCATCCGACGCCGCTTTCGACAAGAGCTGGCGCAACCCCGACTGGTTCAGCCAAACCGACAGCGATGAACGCTTCAATGCCTGGTTATTCTCCAACTTCATCATGTATGGACAAGAGCGCCAGGACGGGCCCTTCATGGCGGTCGATCTGGCCAGGTCTGCCCCTTCGTTTCGCGTTCCGGTCATCTTCATCCAAGGAGAGGATGACCACATAACGCCCGCTTCGCTGGTGGCGGATTACGAGCATCAAATCACCGCCCCACGCAAGGCACTCGTTTTGTTGCCGGGCGGCGGGCACAACGCCGTGTTCGCGATGAAGGACCGGTTTCTCGCGGCGTTGCGCCGGCAGCTTCACGAGATCACTGTGCGGGCCGCTTAGGCTCCCACAGCTCGACCTTGTTGCCTTCCGGATCGAGAACCCAGGCGAAACGGCCATTCGGATCGCTGTCATCCTGTTTCACGATCTCGACGCCTTTGGCGCGCAGGCGTTTCAGGATCGTTTCCAGATCGTCGACCGCGTAATTGATCATGAAATCGCCGCTCGACGGCGCGAAATGGGTGCTCGTCGCCGGAAAAGCCATCCAGGCCGCCGCCGGCGGGTGATTTTGCGCGTCGTAATGCAGCGCGGCACCGCCCCAGGCTTGCACCGGCAAACCAAGCACATCGCGGTACCATGCCGCCAGCGTCTTCGGGTCCTTGGCTTTGAAGAAAACGCCGCCGATGCCGGTGATATGCCCAGGCTCTTCGGCGGCGGACGCCGTTGCGGCGCCGAGCAGCAGGAACCCCAGACACAATGCCGAAATTGGTTGCCTAAGCATCATCATGCTCCGTCCAATCTGTTGGATGGGGCGGCCCCGGAATCCCGATCCGCCATCTGATCATCGCCCTTTTCCACCAAATCCGCCCAAATCTTGCGGAGATCGTATAAGAGAGCCCGAAAACTCTTCAAATTGGCCAAGCGGCGCTCCATGTCGACGGTATCGTCGTCATGCGCCTGCGAGAGCGCGATGCTGTGCTCCAGCGTCGTGATGCGATAGGCGGCCCGCTCGATATGCCGGTCGGTCACGTCCAGCCGCTCGGAGCAATGGGCGAATTTTCTCTCTTCCTCGACGATGAGCCGGCGCAGCAGAGCCTGCTTTTCAGGGCAGCCGCATCTCTCATACTGCTCCGAATATCGGGTGATGTTTTCCAGGATGACGAAGCGTGTCGTCTGATCCATGGACACTGCCCTCCGCCCAACCAAGACGGTGATGATGCCACCGCCAGTCGGGTGACGCAACCAAAGCGGGTGTCGTCAAGCCCTTCCGCCTCGCCGCCAGCCTGACGGGCCGTTCAAAAACAGCACGGAACCGAGCCATCCCAGAGCGAACATCCCTGCCAGCACGAAACCGATCAAGCCGAATTGCTCGTTGAGTATCGCGATGCCAGCCCAGAAAGGTCCTTCGAGACTGAAACGCTCGCCCAGGAGACCGAGAAATTCGATTCCGCCAACCAGCAGCGCCGCCCCCGCCGAGATCATCGTGATGCAAAAATTGTAATAGAGCTTGCGGCGAGGCTCGATGAAGGCCCAGCCATAGGCGCCCAGCATCAGCACCCCGTCGGCAGTGTCGAGCAGCGCCATACCGGCCGAGAACAAGGCGGGAAACACCAGAATTCCCCATATCGACAGACCTTGTCGCGCATTGGCGGCGGAGACGCCCAGTACGCCGATCTCTGTCGCCGTATCGAACCCAAGGCCGAACAGAAAGCCGAGCGGGAACAGATGCCAGCTGCGGCCGATCAATGAAAAAGCCTTGGACAGCAAGAGTCCCATCAAGCCCGGCGCCGGACCGCGATCCTCTCCCTGCCCCTTGAAACGTCGCCACAGATCGGGCAGCAGAGCCAGATTGACCGCGCCGAGGGCGAACAATACGGCCGCTGAGACCAAAGTGCCGGCGATGCCGCCAAATTGCCGGAGGCCGGCGAAATGCCGCTCGAAGGTGGTGGCGGTAAGGGCCAGGGCGACCGACAGCAAGATCACCACGCTCGAATGGCCCATGGAGAAGAACAGCCCGATCCTCAGGGGCCGCTGGTCCTGCTGCACCAGCTTTCGGGTGGCGTTGTCGATGGCGGCGATATGATCCGCGTCCACCGCGTGGCGCAGGCCGAAGCCATAAGCGAGCAGCGCTCCGCTCATCAGCGCCGGCTGGTGCCGGAACAGCAGCCAGGCCCACAGCCAGCATGCAAGATTGAAAATCACCAGCGCCGCGCCGAGAGCTGTGATCCGGCCACGCATCAGGCGAAGACCCTCAATCCGCCTTTCTCGATGATGAAATCGGCGATCTCGGCGACGCCCTTTTCGATCTTGAGATTGGTGAACAGGAACGGCCGCGAACCGCGCTGCGCCTTGGCGTCGCGGTCCATGACCTCGAGGCTGGCGCCGACCAGCGGAGCCAGATCGATCTTGTTGATCACCAGCAGGTCCGAGCGCGTGATGCCGGGCCCGCCTTTGCGTGGGATTTTGTCCCCGGCCGATACGTCGATCACATAGATGGTGAGATCGGCCAGTTCGGGGCTGAAAGTCGCGGCCAGATTGTCACCGCCCGATTCGACGAAGAGAAGTTCGAGATCGGGGAACTTCTTGCAGGTTTCGGCGATGGCGTAGAGGTTGATCGAGGCGTCCTCGCGGATCGCCGTGTGCGGACAGCCGCCGGTCTCGACCCCGGTGATGCGTTCGGGATCGAGTGCGCCGGACCGGGTCAGGAACTGCGCGTCTTCCTTGGTATAGATGTCGTTGGTCACCACGGCGATCTGATAGCGCTCGCGCATATGTTTGCAGAGGCGATCCACCAGCGCCGTCTTGCCCGACCCGACCGGACCGCCGATCCCGACGCGCAAAGGTCCATTCATGCTCATGACCGGAACAACCTCGTGGTTTGAGTTTCGTGACGCATGGAAGCGATGTCGACGACCCAGGCCGCGCCCGCGACATCGTCGAGATCGGCGCCTTCGGCCGCTTCGGCCGCCCGCAGGACGGCGGGTTCAAGGCGAGCGGTCAGGCGCTGGCCGGCCGTTTGGCCGAGCGGGATCAGGCGCACGCCCGCCGAAACCTGGTGCGAAGCCCAGGCGGCGAGGTGAAAGCGGAGCGCGAGGCCGAGCGGAGCGATTCCAGCGGCGGCGACGCCGAAGATCAGCGCCAGTCCGGGCTGGCGGTCGCCGCAGAGAGAAGCGAAGCGATCGAAAGCCGGCGCGGGCCAAGCCGCCCGCACGGTGGCGAGAAAGGCGGCGCCGGTCTGCGCCGATTCCAGCGCGGTTTCCGAGGTGGCGCGCCAGGCGCAAGCCAGATCGATCAGCTCGGAAAGGCGTCCTTCGTCCGATGCCGCGCGATAGCCCGCCGCCAGCAAGGCGCCATCCACCTGTCCGACGCCATGCGCCAGCCCATGGCGGATCCAGTCCTCCAGCGTGGCTTCGGACGTCACCCGCCCCTCCTCCACCGCCCATTCCAGCCCGTGGCTATAGCTGAAGGCGCCGGTCGGAAAGGCCGGCGAGCTCCAGGCCGTCAGGCGATAGAGCGCTTCGGCCTCAGTCATGGTGATGGTCATGCGGATGACCATGATCGTGATTGTGCTGGCCATAGGCGCCGCCCTCCGGCTGGAAGGGCTCGGACACAACCGTGACCCCCGCCCCCAATCCCTTCAGCATGTCGACGATGACATGATCGTCGCGGATCAGGATGCGACTCCCATGGAATTGCGCCGGCAAATGGCGGTTGCCGAGATGCCAGGCCAGACGCGCCAAGGTCTGCGGATCGGAAGCCGACACGGCGACCAATCGTTCGGGACGGGCCAGGACGCGGATCACCCGACCATCCTCCAATTGCAGCCCCTCGCCGTCCTTGATCGGCTGGGCGTTGGGCAGATCGAGCAGGAAGGTCAGGCCACGGTCGCTCTGCAAGGCGATGCGGCGGCGGAAACGGTCGTCGAAATCGAGCGTGACGCTGTCGGCGGCATCATGGTGCGCCATCTCGGCGGTGGACAGAATGGCGGTCGCGCGGATCATCGAGGTCTCTCTTTCTTCTCGTCATGCCCGCGAAGGCGGGCATCCAGGGCTTGCGGCAATTCTGGGTCCCCGCCTGCGCGGGGATGACGTTTGGTCAAAACAGAAAATAACGTTGCGCCATCGGCAGCTCGTCTGCCGGTTCGCAGGTCAGCAATTCGCCGTCGGCACGGACTTCGTAGGTCTCGGGATCGACCTCGATCTTGGGAGTCGCGTCATTCAGCTTCATGCTTTTCTTGGAAATGCCGCCGCGCGTGTTCGACACCGCGGCCAGCGGCCGGCTCAGCCCGAAGCGCTCGCCGATGCCGGCCTCGATGGAAGCGGCGCTGACGAACAGCAGTGACGAGAGATGTCCTGCCCGCCCGAAAGCGCCGAACATCGGCCGGTAATGGACCGGCTGCGGCGTCGGAATCGAAGCATTGGGATCGCCCATCGGGGCCAGCGCGATCATGCCGCTTTTCAGCACCAGCTCGGGTTTCACCCCAAAAAAGGCCGGCTGCCACAGAACTAGATCGGCCAGCTTGCCGACCGCGATCGAGCCGATCTGCGCCGAGACGCCCGCCGCGATGGCCGGATTGATGGTGTATTTTGCGATATAGCGGCGCGCGCGGAAATTGTCATTGTCGCCCGTCTCCTCGGGCAGCCGGCCGCGCTGCTGTTTCATCTTGTGCGCGGTCTGCCAGGTGCGGATCACCACCTCGCCGATCCGGCCCATCGCCTGGCTGTCAGACGACATCATCGAAAGCGCGCCGAGATCATGCAGGATATCCTCGGCGGCGATGGTCTCGCGGCGGATGCGGCTGTCGGCGAAGGCGATATCCTCGGGGATCTTGGGCGAGAGATGATGGCAGACCATCAGCATGTCGAGATGCTCATCCACCGTGTTGCGCGTATAAGGCCGCGTCGGATTGGTCGATGACGGCAGAACGTTCGGTTCGCCGGCCAGACGGACGATGTCCGGCGCATGGCCGCCGCCCGCCCCTTCGGTATGGAAGGAATGAATGGTGCGCCCGCCGATCGCGGCGATCGTACGTTCGACGAAGCCGGCTTCGTTCAGCGTGTCGGAATGCAGCGCCACCTGCACGTCATACTCGTCGGCGGTGGCGAGGCATCGATCGATCGCCGCCGGCGTGGTGCCCCAATCCTCATGCAGCTTGAGACCGCAGGCACCGGCCAGGATCTGTTCGCGCAGGCCCTCCGGACGCGAAGTGTTGCCCTTGCCGAGGAAGCCGAGATTCATCGGGAAGGCTTCGGCCGCCTGCAGCATTCGTTCGAAATGCCAAGGGCCTGGAGTGCAGGTGGTGGCCTGCGTGCCCGCGGCCGGACCGGTGCCGCCGCCGATCATGGTGGTGGTGCCGGCGGCCAACGCTTCCTCGATCTGCTGCGGACAGATGAAATGGATATGGCTGTCGATGGCGCCGGCCGTGACGATTCGCCCCTCGCCGGCGATGATCTCGGTGCCGGGTCCGATGACGATGGTGACATTGGGCTGGATGTCCGGATTGCCGGCCTTGCCGATGGCGGCGATGCGGCCGTCGCGCAGGCCGATATCGGCCTTGTAGACGCCGTCATGATCGAGGATCAGCGCATTGGTGATCACCGTATCCATGGCCCCTTCGGCGCGGCTGGCCTGGGACTGGCCCATGCCGTCGCGGATGACCTTGCCGCCGCCGAATTTCACTTCCTCGCCATAGGTGGTGAAATCCCGCTCCACCTCGATGATCAGATCGGTATCGGCCAGCCTGACGCGGTCGCCGACGGTCGGGCCATACATGGCGATGTAGGAGTCGCGGGGGATCGATTGAACCATCACAGCGCTCCGTCGATTTTGCCGTTGAAGCCGATCACCACCCGGTTCCCCGCCAGCGCCGCCAATCGTACGGTCCGGGTCTGTCCGGGCTCGAAGCGGACGGCGGTACCGGCCGGAATATCCAGCCGGAAGCCGCGCGCCGCCGTGCGGTCGAAGACAAGCGCCTCGTTCACTTCGTGGAAGTGGAAGTGGCTGCCGACTTGCACCGGCCGGTCGCCGCTATTGGCGACGCTGAGTTCGATGGTCTCGCGCCCCTCATTGAGAGTGATCGGCGCCGTTGCCGGGAAGATTTCGCCTGGAATCATCTTCTCACCTGATCGGCTGATGGACGGTCACCAGTTTGGTGCCGTCGGGGAAGGTCGCCTCGACCTGGATTTCATGGATCATCTCCGGGATGCCGGCCATCACCTGGTCGCGGGTCAGCACCTGAGCGCCTTCCTGCATCAATGCGGCGACGCTCTTGCCGTCGCGCGCCCCCTCGACCACGAAATCGGTGATCAGCGCCACCGATTCCGGATGGTTCAACTTGACACCGCGGGCGAGTCGGCGGCGCGCCACTTCGGCGGCCATCGCCACCAGCAATTTGTCTTTTTCCCGCGGCGTCAAATTCATGAAAGCCCCCAAAGTCTAGGCGGTTGCGCCGGCAATCCGAAGCAACCCCGCAAGCCGCCGACCAGGGCACCGACCGCTTGCCGCAGCTCTTCCCCATCGGCCGCCAGCCAACGTAGCAGCAAAATATCATGGACCAATGTTGCTCCGCACAAAAGTGCAGAATTCGCCAATATTTCCCGCGCCTTATCGAGCAGCGAAGGCGCCTGCGGACCGGCCAGCAAAGCGAAGCCGAACGCCCCTGCCCCATCGAAGCCCGCCCTGCCGGCCAAGGCGCCTTCGGCAGCGTCGAGAGACAGCGCATCGAAATGGACCAGCCGGCCGCCACGGCGCACCTCCCAACGGTCCTGCAACCGGCCGAGATCGAAGCGTTCTCCGGACGCCGCCCGTCCCAGCACCACCATGTCGGAGGCCAGCAAGGTGGCGTCCGGCGCCAGATCGATCCGGCAACGGCGCCTGAGCCCGGCATCGCGGAACAGAATTGTCTCCTGGGGCAGGAATTCGGCATAAGCGCCCGCCTCGACCGAGAGCGAGGTGGCGATCTCCGCCGCCTCTCCACCGCCCCTTCGATAGATCTTCTCGGCGGCGCCGGTGATGACCGAGGCCCGCGCCCCTTCGCGCCAGGTGAAACGCAGATCGAGCCGGTCCCCGGCGGCGATCCCGCCTGAAGTGGTCAGCAGCAATCCCTGGGGAAGCTCATCCCGCGCGCGCGGCGGCAGGAAGAAACGACAGGGATCGCTTTGAAACAGCGATTCCAGCGTTCCACCCTGCGCGAAGGCGACATGGACGGCGCCGTTCGACCTTTGCAGGCGGGTCAAGCGCGCTCGCCGAGAATATGGGTGGCGGCAATGGCGCGGTCGTCGCCCAGGATCATCAGGGCGAACAACTTTTCCTCCAGCGTCTCTGCGCGGGCGGCGCGGCGCGCCAACAAGGGCGTGGCTTCCCAATCGATCACGACGAAATCGGCTTCCTTGCCGGGTTCGAAATTGCCGATCTTGTCGTCGAGCCACAGCGACCGCGCCCCGCCCAGCGTGGCGAGATAGAAGCCCTGCGCCGCGGAAAGCTGCTGCCCGCGCAATTGCAGCACCTGATAGGCGGCGCCCAGCGTGCGCAGCATCGAGAAGCTGGTGCCGGCGCCGACATCGGTGCCGAGCCCGACGCGGATACCGGCCTCAGCCGCGCTTTCATAATCGAACAGGCCGCTGCCGAGGAATTGGTTCGAGGTCGGGCAGAAGGAGATGCTGGCGCCCTGTTTGGCCAGTTCCGCCCTGTCTTCATCATCGATCCAGATACCATGCGCCAGCACGGCGCGCGGTCCCAATTGGCCGAAATCGCGATAGACGTCGACGTAGGAGCGATGATGCGGATAAAGCTTTTCGATCCATTTCAGCTCGTCGCGGTTTTCCGCCAGATGGGTTTGCAGGAACAGCCCTTCATGCTCGCGGAACAATTGGCCGGCCAGACGCATCTGTTCGTCGCTTGAGGTCGGCGCGAAACGCGGCGTCACGCCGTAGGACAGCCGGTCATTGCCGTGCCAGCGCTCGATCAGCGCCTTGGATTCGTCATAGGAGGTCTGGGCGGTGTCTCGCAGAGTTTCCGGGCAATTGCGGTCCATCATGACGCGGCCGGCGATCATTCGAAGGTTCCGCGCTTGCGCCGCACCGAACAGGGCGTCGACCGATTGCGGATGGATGGTGCAATAGACTCCTGCGGTGGTGGTGCCGTTGCGCAGCAGCTCCGCGAGGAAGAAATCCGCCGTCTCGCGCGCCAGTTCGGGATCGAGGAAGGCGGCTTCGGTCGGGAAGGTGTAGCGTTCGAGCCAGGCCAGAAGCTGCTCGCCATGGCTGGCGATCATGTCGGTCTGGACATAATGGGTGTGGGTGTCGACGAAACCCGGCAGGATCAATTTGCCGCTGTAGTCGGTGAGCGCCAAATCGGGCCCGATTGCGGAGGGATCGGTTATTCTCGCCACGCGCCCCTTTTCGACCAGCAGAACCGCGTCCTCGAAATATTGGAGCGCCTTATCCCCGAGCTCCCGCGGATCGCCGAGGAAATGCAGGATGGAGGCGCGAAAAGCCCGCTTCATACCCCCTCCTCCGTGGCGATCTGGGCCAAGGCCTCGCCGGCCAAGGCGAGAAAGGCGCTGACCGAACCGGGCAGGCTGCGGCCCGCCCGCACGAAAACGCCGAGATCGGTGACGATCGGGCCGCCGCTCTGCAAAGGCACCGCCACCAGCCTGCCATCCTTCAGCTCTTCCTCGAGAGCGAGACGGGTCTGGAAACAGATGGCGCCGGTCCTGAGGGTGAGCTGCTTCATCAGCACCAGCGAGCTGGCCTCCGCCACCACCTCGACCATGCCGCGATGACGGCGCAGCAGCGGTGTGATCAGCTCATGCAGCGAAAGATCGGCGCGCGGCATGATCAGCGCATATTGCGCACAGTCGGAAAAACTCAGGCGCTCGCGGCCGGCCAGAGGATGATCGGGCCGCATCACCGCGCGGATTTTGAAGCGTCCCTCGGCGACCCGTTCCAGCTCACTATGGCGGGGCAGGGAAAAGCCCAATCCGATATCGGTGTCGCCGTCGGCCACCGCCGCGGCGACCGCGTCGGAACCGGCCAGCCCGGCCTTGATCTTGATGCCGGGATGGCGGGCGGCCATACGCTCCACCAGATCGGGCAGGAAGGAAACGCCGAGGCTTTCCACCGCCATCAGAGACAGATCGCCGCGCCGCAGCCCCATCAGGGCGCGCAGTTCCTCGGTGGCGCGGCGCTCGTCCTGCAGCACGGCCACCGCGTGGCGGGCCAGCACTTCGCCGGCCGCCGTCAGCACCATCCCGTTATTGCGGCGGTCGAACAGGGGCATGCCGACATCGGCTTCCAGCGTCAAGATATGACGGTTGACCGCGCTGGCGGCGATGTCGAGGCGACGCGCCGCCTCGCGTATCGAGCCATAACGGCGCACGGCGTCGAAATAGCCGATGGCGCGGTTATGCAGTTTCTGGGTCATGGGCCTTTGGCTCCCGCGGCCAGCCAGGTAGCGATGGCGGCGCGCTCTTCGTCAGACATTCCCGTCGCATTGCCGAGCGGCATGGCGCGGGCGATCACCACCTGTTGGCGAATCGCTTCGGCCTTGGCCACGATCTCTTCGGGCCGGTCGAAGGTCACACCCTTCGGCGCTTCGGCGATGCCTGCGAAGGTCGGTCTGGCTGAATGGCAGGCATGGCAGCGCTGATCGATGATGGCGGCGGCTTCTGCAAAGGACGCCGCCTTCCCCGCCGTGTCGACCGAGGCGGGCAGCGACGAGAAAGCCGCGACGCCCATCGCCACGGCCGCTGCCGGAAACAGCCACCAGAACGGCTTCTGGCCGGCATGGTGCATATTGAAGACATGGCGGACCAGCCCGCCCGCCGCGAACAGGCAGACCAGTACGACCATGGGATAAGGGCCGCCGAAGCTCAGCGGATAATGGTTGCTGAGCATAAGGAACACGACCGGCAAGGTCAGGTAATTATTGTGCAGCGAGCGCTTCTTGGCCTGCGCGCCGAGATCGGGGTCCGGTTTCTGGCCCGCCAGCAAGGCCGCCACCACTTTTTTCTGATTGGGAATGATCAAGAGGAACACATTGCCGGTCATGAAGGTGCCGGTCAGCGCCCCGACATGAAGGAAGGCGGCGCGCGCCCCGAACAGGTGGAGATAAAGCTCGGAGGCGGCCAGGATCAGCGCGGTGGTGGCGATCGAGAGCGCCAGCATGTTTTTGCCGATCGGCGAGCGGCACAGCCCATCATAGAGGTACCATCCGGCCGCCAGCGAACCCAGGCTGGCCGCGACCGCCTGCCAAGGTGCGAGCGGACAGACGGCAGGGTCGATCAGATAGAGGGTCGGATTGAGATAATAGGTGAAGACCAGCAGCAAAAAGCCGAACAACCAGGTAGAATAGCTTTCCCATTTGAACCAGGTGAGTTCGGCCGGCAGGCGCGCCGGCGCCACCAGATATTTCTGGATGTGATAGAACCCGCCCCCATGCACCTGCCAGGTCTCGCCATGGACCCCTTCGGCGAGGCCGTCGCGTTTGCGCAAGGACAGGTCGGCGGCGATGAAATAGAAGGATGACCCGATCCAGGCGATGCCGGCGATGACGTGGGTCCAGCGCAGCATCGCCGACAGCCATTCGAGAATGATGAACGTCAACCGCGCCCCCTGTCGCCTGTTCAGGCCGCATGTTGAGCCAACCTTGCGCCAAGTCAAGTGTAAGCAGATAGGCTTAAAACTGCAACGTGCCGTTCTCGCTTCGGCAACACTTGATTATGCGTGACAGCCGCGGATTGTAAGGCTTACAAAAGAATCCATGAGTGAGGCGCGCACGAGCAATCAGGTCCGCTTTCTTCTCGACGGAACGGTCGAGCGGGTGGAGCCGCGCGACCCGACGCAGACCCTGCTCGAATGGCTGCGCGAGGATCGCGCCCGGACCGGCAGCAAGGAAGGCTGCGCCGAGGGCGATTGCGGCGCCTGCACTGTTCTGGTCGGCGAATTGGGCCCCGAGGACAAACTGGTCTGGCGGGCCGTCAATAGCTGCATCCTGTTCATGCCGATGCTGGACGGCAAAGCCCTGATGACGGTGGAAAGCCTGTCCCAGCATCCGGTGCAGAGGGACATGGCCGCCCTGCATGGCAGCCAATGCGGTTTTTGCACGCCCGGCATTGTCATGTCTCTTTACGGACGCAGCATCGGCGCCGCCGGCACCGAGGATGCCGATCCCGCCGACGTGCTGGCCGGCAATCTCTGCCGCTGCACCGGCTATGGGCCAATTTTGGAAGCGGCGCGGCGCAATCCGCCCGCCCCGCGCGAGGACACCGAGCTGGTCAAGCAGTTGAAAGGACTGCGGCGCAAAACCCCGTTCACCTTGGAACAGCAAGGCCGCCGCTGGTTCGCGCCGCGCACGGCCGACGAACTGGCGAAATTGCTGGTCGTGCATCCCGACGCCCGCATCGTCGCCGGCGCCACCGATGTTGGGCTGTGGGTCACCAAGCAGCATCGTGTCCTGAACGACGTCATCTATGTCGGCGGCGTCGCCGATCTGCTGAAATGCGAGGAGAGCGCGACCGGCCTCACGATCGGCGCGGCGGTCCGCTATAACGATGCGCGCGCCGCTCTGGCGCGGCTGCATCCCGATCTCGGCGAGCTGGTGCGCCGCATCGGCGCGGTCCAGGTCCGCAATGCCGGCACGATCGGCGGCAATATCGCCAATGGCTCGCCGATCGGCGACATGCCGCCGGCCTTGATCGCGCTCGGTGCGGAGCTGACGCTGCGTTATGGCGAGCACCGGCGCCATATGAAGCTGGAAGAGTTCTTCATCGCTTATGGCAAGCAGGACCGCCGCCCCGGTGAGTTCGTCGAAAGCCTGTTCGTGCCGCGTCCGAAAGCCGAACAGACGATCAGAATAGTCAAGCTTTCCAAACGCTTCGACAGCGATATTACAGCGGTTTTAGGTGCCTTCGCCTTGACCATGAAGGGCGACAAGGTGACCGAGGCGCGCATCGCTTTCGGCGGCATGGCGGGAACGCCGAAACGCGCCGCAGTCGCCGAGGCTGCTCTGCGCGGCAAGATCTGGAGTGCCGAGACGGTGGAAGCGGCCGCGCAGGCTTTGGCGCAGGATTTCTCCCCGATGACCGATCAGCGCGGCTCTTCGGATTATCGTCTGGCCGCCGCCGGCAATCTGCTGCGCCGCTTTTGGCATGAAAGCGAGGGCAAAGGCGGTACCGTGCTGGAGCTGGAGGCGATCGATGCCTGACGACCTCGCCGAACCCCGTCCCGGCCTCGTCCAACGCCCGGTCGCGCATGACAGCGCCGAACTGCATGTTTCGGGGCGGGCCCATTACGCCGACGATGTGCCCGAGCCGGCGGGCCTTCTGCATCTCGCCTTCGGCAAGAGCGATTGCGCTCATGGCAGGATCGTCGACATCGATCTGTCGGCGGTGCGCGCGGCGCCCGGCGTAGTGGCGGTCTATGTCGCCGCCGATATTCCCGGCGACAACAATGTCGCCCCGGTCGCCCAGGACGATAAGCTGCTGGCCGAGGACAAGGTCGAGTTTCACGGCCATCCTTTGTTTCTGGTTGCGGCCCGCAGCGTCAAGGCGGCGCGCATGGCGGCGCGCCTCGGCAAGATCACCTATGAGCCCCTGCCCGCCTTGCTCACCATCGAAGAGGCCGAGGCGGCAGGTGCCAAGATCGAGGCCGATCAGACCATGCGGCGCGGCGATCCCGACAAGGCGCTGAAATCGGCCAAACACCGGCTGCAAGGCCACCTGCGGATCGGCGGCCAGGAGCATTTCTATCTCGAAGGCCAGATCGCGCTGGCCACGCCGGGCGAGAACGGCGCCGTGCATATCCTCAGCTCGACCCAGCATCCCAGCGAAGTCCAGCATCTGGTCGCCCATCTCTTGGGCGTGCGTAATGCCGATGTGACGGTCGAGGTCCGCCGGATGGGCGGCGCTTTCGGCGGCAAGGAGACGCAGGCGGCGGCCTTCGCGGCGGCGGCGGCCCTGGTGGCGACCAAGACCGGCAAACCGGCGAAATTCCGCTGCGACCGCGACGACGACATGATGCTGACCGGCAAGCGCCATGATTTCCGCATCGAATATGATGTCGGCTTCGATGATAAAGGGCGGATCCGCGGTCTGCGCACAGTCCTGTCGTCTCGCTGCGGCATGTCGGTGGATCTGTCGCCGGCCATCAATGACCGGGCCATGTTTCATTCGGATAATTGCTATTATCTGGAAAATATCGAGATCGTCTCGCGGCGATACCGCACCAACACGGTGTCGAACACCGCTTTCCGCGGGTTCGGCGGGCCGCAGGGCATGATCGCCATCGAGCGGATCATTGACGCCATCGCCTTGCATCTCGGCCGCGATCCATTGGCGGTGAGAAAGATCAATTTCTATGGGCCGGGCCGCGACGTCACGCCCTACCACATGATCGTCGAGGATTTCGTCGGGAATCAACTGGTCGAGGAAGTGGCGCGCTCGGCTGATTATGAACGCCGGCGCGCCGCGATCGAAGCTTTCAACCAGACCCATCCCTATCTCAAGCGCGGCATCGCCATCACTCCGGTCAAGTTCGGCATCAGTTTCACCACCACCTTCCTCAATCAGGCCGGCGCGCTGATCCATCTCTATACCGACGGCTCGATCCATCTCAGCCATGGCGGCACCGAGATGGGGCAAGGGCTGATGATCAAGGTGGCCGGAATCGTCGCCGACGTGTTCGCCGTGCCGCTCGATGCGGTGCGCATCTTCTCGACCCGAACCGACAAGGTGCCCAACACCTCGGCCACCGCCGCCTCCTCCGGCACCGATCTCAATGGCATGGCGGCCTTCAATGCGGCGCAGACCCTACGCGGCCGTTTGGCCGAGTTCGCCGCGTCGCGCGCCGGAGTCGCCCCGGATTCGGTCGAATTCGCCGAGGGGCGGGTGATCGCCGGGACAGAAAGCCTGACTTTCGGCGAACTCTGCCGGCTGGCCCATGTGGCGCGCATCTCGCTGTCGGCCACCGGCTATTATGCCACGCCCAAGATCCATTACGACCGCGCCACCCATAGCGGCCGGCCCTTTCTCTATTTCGCTTATGGAGCCGCCGTGTCCGAGGTGGCGATCGACACTCTCACCGGGGAAAGCCGCGTGCTGCGCGCCGATCTGCTGGCCGATGTCGGCCGCTCGATCAATCCGGCCATCGATCTCGGCCAGGTCGAAGGCGGGTTCATCCAGGGCATGGGCTGGCTGACCACGGAAGAGCTGGTCTTTGACGGCAAAGGACGGCTGCTGACCCATGCGCCCTCGACCTACAAGATCCCCTGTGCCGGCGATCGGCCCAAGATCCTCAATGTCGAGCTGTGGCAGGCCGGCCATAACCGCGAAGCGACCATCCACCGCTCCAAGGCGGTCGGCGAACCGCCCTTCATGCTGGCCATTTCGGTCTGGTCCGCCCTGACGCAAGCCGTAGCCGCGGCGGCGGGACCAAAGGCGGCGCTGGCGCTGGATGCTCCCGCTACCTCGGAGGCGGTGCTGCGCGCCATCGCCGCCGGCCGGACATCATGACCGGCGATTGGGCGGAGGCGGCACTTCGGGCGCTTGATCGCGAGGAAGACGCTGCACTGGTGTCCATTCTCGCCATTGCCGGTTCGGCGCCCCGCGAGGCCGGCGTCCGCATGCTCGTGACGCGCAACGAGTTGGCCGGCACCATCGGCGGCGGCAATCTGGAGATGCAGGCGGTACGCCAAGCCCGCCGCGCCCTCGACCATCCAAAGGGATCGTGGCGTACCCAGGACTATCCCCTCGGTCCGCTGCTGCAGCAATGTTGCGGCGGTAGGGTGCGCCTCTTGATCGAGCATCTCGATTCCGGCCAGCGCGATTGGATCGCGGCGCTCGCCGAGCCGGGACGGCATGATTTCACCACCCGCTTCCTGCCCGATCGCCTGGAGCGTGATTTGAAGGCGCATACCGGCGCGCGCCCGGCAAGCGCCCAGGACGCTCCGCCTCAAGCCGGCGCGCTCATTCTCGAATCCAGCGGCACGCCCCTCACGCCATTGCTGATGGCCGGCGGCGGCCATGTCGGCACGGCGATCGCCAAGATCCTCGACGGCCTTCCCTTCGCCCTCGATTGGCGCGACACCCGCCCGGAAATGGCGCGAAGCAGCGGCGCGAAACTGGCGACGGAAGAAGAATTGGTGGCCGCCGCCGGTGCGAGCACCGGTTTCGTGCTGATCCTCACCCACGACCATGCGCTCGATTACGAGCTGGCCAAGTCCGCCTTGCGAGGGCGGGCCAGTTTCGTGGGCGTAATCGGTTCGGCCACCAAAAGCGCCCGCTTTCGCAGCCGTCTCGCCAAGGAGGGTTGGGCGGATGAGCGTTTTCACTGTCCGATCGGGCTAGCTGGGATCACTGGCAAGGAGCCGACGGTGATCGCGGTGGCGGTGGCGGCTCAGCTCCTTCAGCTGCCGCGATAGGTCGAATAGGACCAGGGCGTCGTCACCAGCGGCACATGGTAATTCTGCGCCGGATCGGCGATGCCGAAACGCAGGGTGACGATGTCGAGAAAGCGCGGCTGGGAAAGCTTGAAATAATCGCCGATTGCGAAATCCAGTTCATAGATGCCGGCCTGCACGGCGTCACCCTCCAGCAGCGGCTTGTCGCAGCGCCCATCCGCATTGGTGCGGGTCTCGACCAGCAGGTCGCGCCGGCCGCCGGTCAGCCGATAGAGGCGCAGCGCCACGTCCTTGGCCGGTTTGCCCTGCATCGTGTCCAGCACATGGGTCGATAATTTCCCCATCACTCTTCCTTTTCGATCACCAGCGGCTTTTCGAGCGGCACTTCGTCGCAATTGGGAGCGCCATCGACCCGATCGACCACCAGAAAGTCCCCTTCCCGCTCCAGGCAGAGCAGCGGGTGGTGCCAGGTGCCGCTGCGGTAATTCACCCCTTGCGTCGGCTTGGCCAGGAAGGCGCGGATCGTGGCGAGGTCGGGTTTGTCCCCCTGCCCGCCTTCGGCCACCACGACCAGATAGTCATTGCCGGACACCGGGAAGAAGGCCTGACTGCCGACAGGGTGGCGCTCCAGCACCGACAGATGCACCGGGAATTGAAAGCCGTCGCCACGGAAGATGCTGATCCCGATCACAGGATCGGCGCCCGCGCTTTCGACCGTGGCGAGGCGGTGATAGCGCTCCGTGGTGCCGGCATTGATCGGGTACCAGGAACTTCCCTCCGCCTCGATCACTTCACCGAAGGGGGAGAAGGCTTCCCTGGTCAGGGGCTCGATCCGGATCCCGCTCATGTCGCCAGCCTGCCCCACAGCCGCAGACGGCTGATGCCGCCATCGGGGAAGATGTTGAAGCGCACATGGGTGATCGGCCCCAGCGGGCGGATCACGGCTTTTTCGTAGAAATGCTGGGCGTCCATCGACAATTCCTGCTCGGGCAGGAGTTCGTCCCAGAACATCGCTTGCGTCACGATCGACTGGTCGGAGCCGTAAGTGACATTGGCCGCCAGAAGCGAGGCGCGGTCCGGGTAATTGCCTTTGAAATGGGCGGTGTCGATCTCGATCCTCTCGATCACCGCCGCGCGGCCCAGCTGGATGATGCACCAGTCATTGCCGGGCTCGCGGCGCCGCCTTGTTTCCCAACCATCGCCCATATTGACGCCGCGGCCGGGCATCAACAGGCGGAAGGGCGTGCCGTAATGGGCATTGTTATAGGCGACGATGCGCCCGCCATTGGCCAAGGCCGAGACTTCATGCGGCCCCTCGCCGGCCTTTGCCCAATCGCGATAAGGCTGACCATAGACGCGCAACCGCGCGATGCCGCCATCGGGATAGATGTTGAGGCGCAGATGGGTCCAGACCTGTCCATTCTCGATGGCGAAGAAATGATGGGCATTTCCGCCGAGGCTCACTGCCGGCAGCACTTCGCTCCAGACGGTCGATCCATCGGGGTCGCCCTCGACCCGGCAGGCCTCGACCGAGGCGCCGGGCGGGAAATTGCCGGTGAAATGCGAGGTATCGAGGTCGAAACCCTTGATGGTCCCCGGCAATCCGAGCCGGACGATGGCGTGATCATATCCGCCCTTGCGCCGGCGCTTGGATTCCCATCCATCCATCCATTTGCCGTGATTGTCATATTTGCCGGGAATGAAGATGGCCGGCCCCGATTGCAGCATGCGGTCGGCGGGGGCGAACCAGTCGTCGCTGCAGGACAGGACTTTCGCGCCGAAATCGGCGTCGGCCAGATTGGGATAGGTCTTGGCGAAATCCGGCGCCTCGATGTCCTCGGTCATTCTTTCCCCTCTTCTTCGATCAGATCGGCCAGCCGGAAGGCGCCGATCTTATAGATTTGTTGCAGACATTCGCGCTTTTCCTGCTCCCGGTCGGACTGCAGGCGGCGGCTGAACTCGCCGATGATGCCGGCCCGGTCATAGCCCTTCACCGCCAGGATGAAGGGCCAGCCGAATTTGGCATTGTAGTCCGCGTTCAGCTTCAAGAGCGTCGCATATTCCTCGCGCGAGCAATCCGTCAGGCCGGCCCCCGCCTGCTCGCGGTTGGAGTGGTCGGTCAATTCCTTGCGCATCGCCGCCTTGCCGGCCAGCTCCGGATGCGCCCGGATCAGACCGAGCAGCGCCGCCTCGCCCGCCGCCTCGATCTCGGCGACCATCGCCGCATGCAGGGCGTCGCGGTTGGCGAAAGGCCGGCGCCTTGCAGCGCGTTCGGCGATCCAGGGCGAATGTTCGAAAATGCCGCCCAGCAACGCGACGAAAGCGTCTTCGGTCAAGTCATTGATTTGCTTGATGTTATTTCCCATTAGGATGGGTCTCCGCCCAATGGCGCGCGATATCGACGCGCCGGCACACCCAGACCCGGTCATGGGCCTCGACATGATCGAGGAAACGCCGCAGCGCGGCGAAACGGCCGGGACGGCCGATCAGGCGGCAATGCAGGCCGATCGACAGCATCTTCGGGGTCTCCGCCCCCTCCTCATAGAGGATGTCGAAACTGTCCTTGAGATAGGAGAGGAACTGGTCGCCGCTATTGAAACCCTGCGGCGTGGCGAAACGCATGTCGTTGCTGTCCAGAGTATAGGGCACGACCAGATGCGGTTTGCCATTCACTTCAGTCCAAAAGGGAAGATCGTCGCCGTAATAGTCGGAATCATAGAGAAACCCGCCTTCCTCGACGACCAGCCGGCGGGTATTGGGGCTGTCGCGCCCGGTATACCAGCCTTCCGGATGGCGGCCGGTGAGCTTTTGAATCACCTCGACGCAGCGTTTCATATGGGCGCGTTCGATCTCTTCCGGCATCGATTGGTAATGGATCCAGCGATAGCCGTGGCAGGCGATCTCATGGCCCAGCTCGACGAAGGCGCTGGCGGCCTCGGGATGGCGTTCCAGCGCCATGCCGACGCCGAAGACCGTAAGCGGCAGCCCGCGCCGCTCGAATTCGCGCAAGATCCGCCAGACGCCGGCGCGCGAGCCATATTCATAAATCGATTCCATCGACAGGTGGCGGTCGGGATAGGAAGCCGCGCCGACGATCTCGGAAAGGAATTGCTCGGAGCCGGGATCGCCATGCAGCACGCAATTCTCGCCGCCCTCCTCGTAATTGAGGACGAATTGCACGGCGATCCGGGCGTCGCCCGGCCATTGCGCATGCGGGGGATTTCGCCCATAGCCGCGCAAATCGCGCGGATAGTCGGAGGTCGGCATGGTCGGGCGGCAACTCCTCGTAAAAAGAAGAGGTTAGCCCCAACGCAAGGGATGGGAAAGCGCCACGCATTTTGCGAACGGGGTGATGCCGGACCGAGGCCGCCCGTTCGTCGACGCCAGAGCATCGTTGGTGGAATTGTTCATGCGCCCGGCCCGCGCCAAGCTGAACCTGACGCAAACCATTAGGGGAACCCAATAATGCTCAGCCGCCGTTCCATTCTGAAATCCGCCACCGCCGCCAGTGTCTTGGCCGCGACGCCCGCTCTCGTGCGCGCCGCGACCGCGGAAAAGCCCGACGCCGATCTCGCCAAGCTGTTCGACACACTCGTCGAAGAGAATTTCGATATCGCTCCCGAGTTCGTCACCAGCCTTGGCCTCGACAATGGCGCTCGCGCCTATCAGAAATACCAGCTCGGCGAACGCTCGCCCGCCGCGGCCGATCTCGCCAATGCCTTGAATGAAAGCCAGCTGGCGCGCTTGAAGGCGCTCGATCAGTCGAAGCTGTCCGCCGCCGACAAGCTCAATGTGAAGATTATCGGCTATGGGCTGGACAATCAGGTCACCGCCTCGAAGAAATTCAAATTCGCCGGCGGCGCCGCCGGCGCGCCCTACCAGATCAACCAGCTCGGCGGCGCCTATCACGACATTCCGGATTTCCTCGATTCCCAGCACCAGATCGAGACCAAGGACGATGCCGAGGCCTATCTGGCCCGCCTCTCCGCCCTGCCGACCGCCATCGACCAGGAATGCGAACAGGCCGCCTATGACGCGTCGCTTGGCGTGATCCCGCCGGATTTCGTGCTCGACAAGACATTGGTGCAGCTCAAAGCGCTCCGCGACACGTCAGCCGACAAATCCGTGCTGGTGCAGTCGCTGGTCCGGCGTACCCAGGAGAAGAAGATCGAGGGCGATTGGGAGAAATGGGCCACCCATCTTCTGGAAGCCCGCGTGAAGCCGGCACTGCAGCGTGAAATCGACTTGGCCACGGCGCACCGCGCCAAGGCCACCCATGACGCAGGCGTGTGGCGCCTGCCTGACGGCGGCGAATATTACCGCGCCAGCGTCCGCCAATGGACCTCCACCGACAAGTCCGGCGATGAAATTCACCAGCTCGGTCTCGATATGGTCGCGAAGCTTGGCGCCGAAGCCGACGCGCTGATGAAGAAGCAGGGCATGACCACTGGGACGGTCGGCGAACGTTATCGCGCCATGTATGACGACGCCAAATATCAATATCCCAATACCGACGAAGGCAAGACCAAGCTGATCGCCGATCTCAATGAGCGGGTGAAGAAGGTCCAGGCGCTGCTGCCGAAATATTTCGGCGTCCTGCCCAAGGCCGGGGTCGAGATCAAGCGCGTTCCGGCCTATACCGAGGCCGGCTCGCCCGGCGGCTATTACCAGAATGCGGCGCTCGACGGCAGCCGTCCCGGCGCCTATTACATCAATCTGCGCGACACCGCGGAGCAGCCGAGCTGGACCTTGCCGACCCTCACCCACCACGAGGCGATCCCGGGGCACCATCTGCAGATCACCATCGCGCTGGAGGCGGATACGCCGATGATCCGCAAGCTGCAATTCTACTCGGCCTATGCCGAGGGCTGGGCGCTCTATGCCGAGCAGCTGGCGGACGAGATGGGCCTCTATGAGAACGATCCGCTCGGCAAGCTGGGCTATCTGCATGACGCGATGTTCCGCGCCGTGCGCCTGGTGGTCGATTCCGGCATGCATTCGAAGAAGTGGAGCCGCGAACAGGCCATCAAATATATGGTCGACATGATCGGCGACAAGGACAGCGCCGCCACCACCGAGATCGAGCGCTACTGCGTGTGGCCGGGCCAGGCCTGCGGCTACATGCTGGGCAAGATCGAGATTCTGCGTCTCAGGGACGAGGCCAAGAAGAAGCTCGGATCGAAGTTCGATCTGCGCAAATTCCATGACGCCATCCTGAAGCCGGGCGCGATGCCGCTCGATGTGCTGGCCCAGGTGGTCGCGGACTACGAAAAAGCCTGATTATTCCAACTTCGGCGCCGCCGCGGTGAATTGGTCGAGATCGGACAGGCCCAGACGGGCCTCGATATCGGCGATTTTCCGGGCGGCGTCGTCGAACCCGTCGGTGCCGAAGGTCTGTTTCTCGATTCCTTCGAACTTGTCCGAAATCTCGTCCAGCTTGTCCTGCGACAAGGTCTTCTTCCAGGCCGGGAACAGGATGGTATCTTCGCGCGCCGTATGGTTCTGATACATGCGGATGAAGGCGCGCATCTGATCCGCCAGCGGCCTTTCGAGGCCGGTCTTGATCTTGCCGCTTTGCGTCGCGCCCAAGATATGGTCGGTGATCTCGCGGCCGCGCTCATGCTGGCGGGCCAGAATTTGGGTCAGCTGTACTAGCTTCGCCTCGGCGCTGCGCAGCGCCGGGAAGATGTTCTCCTCTTCCAGCTTCTTCTCGTGATAATCCTCGCCGAAACTGCGGAAAATCTGCGCCGCCTGATGAAGGGCCGCCGCGTCGAGTTTCTGACTGTCTCTTTCGATCCGCGGCAGCGTCTCGGCATAGACCAGCAGCACGCGCCGCAGGATGCCGTGCTCGCGCATCAGATCCTCGACGGCGCCGACCGGCTTTTCCTCCCCGGTCTTCGTTCCTTTCTGCTCCTCGGCTTGCAGGAGCGCCGGCAGGACCAGAACGCCGAGGCCGAGGGAAAGCGCCTCGCGGCGCGGGAGAGTGGGAAGTATCATCCGGAGGCTCCTCTGCTGGTCGCCCCCTCGGGCTCAACAGAGGGAGCCTCGAATGGTTCCGCTCAGCTCATCGCCTGGTCCGGCAGGGCCGCCAGTTCGCCGGACTCGCGCGCCTTGCGGCCATAGACCAGCTCGAACAGCGGCGAGGCCATCATGGTCGTGACGACCGCCATCAGCACCAGCATCGAAAACAGCGTCGGTCCGATGATGCCCTTCTGCAGGCCGATATTGATGATGATCAGCTCCATCAGGCCGCGGGAATTCATCAGCGCGCCAATGCCCATCGCCGTGCTGTTGTCCTCGCCGCACAGGCGCGCCGCGGCGTAGCAGGCCACGCCCTTGGCGGCGATGGACGCCGCCAGCACGCCGGCCGCGATCAGCAGCAGCGACGGCGAATTCACCATGTCCATCCGCGTATTGAGTCCGGAATAGGTGAAGAACATCGGCAGCAGCAACACCACGGTGAAGGGCTCGACCTTCTTCCTGAGCTCGGCGACGAATTTGCCGCGCGGCATGGCCGTGCCGAGGATGAAACCGCCGAATACGGCGTGGATGCCGATCGAATCCATGACAAAGGCGGAGAGGCAGAACAGTCCCAGCGTGATGGCCAGCACCGTGGGACTCATCTCGCCGCGCTTTTCCACGGCGGCGCCGAGCGGCGCCAGAAGCTTGGGGCCGAGCAGAATCACGAACAGGGCGAAGGAGATCCCGCCTCCGATCGCCAGCACCGCCACGCCCGGACCGGCGCCGAACACGGCCAGGACGACCGCGAGCACGCACCAGGAAGCGGCATCGTCGAAGGCGCCGGCCGTCAGGGACAAGGTGCCGAGCGCCGAATTGGCCAAGCCGCGCTCATTGATGATGCGGGCCAGCATCGGAAAGGCGGTCAGAGCGATGCAGGCGCCCATGAACAGGGTAGCCTGTGAGGCTGTGAGACGGTCGGAGAACAGGCCGGGCACGTCGCGAAGCATCGGCGTGATCAGTGCGGCGATCAGGAAAGGGGCGGCGATCCCGGACAGTGAGACGGCGAAGGCGCTCTTGCCTTTGCTCTTGAAATGATCGGCGCGGAAGGTGGTGCCGACCAGAAACATGTAAAGACCGACGCCGAACTGGGCGCCGACATAGAGCACCGTCTTGGTTTCCTTGGGAAAAAGAGCCAACGAGAAATCCGGAAACAGCAGCCCGAGCAGCGACGGCCCCAGAACGACGCCGGCGATCATCTCGCCCACCACCTGCGGCTGGGCCAGCAATTTCTGGCCGAGCCAGCCAACGATGCGGCAGGCGGCGATGATGGCGGCGATCTGCAGAAAGAAATGCGCGCTATAGTCTCCCGGCGCCAGGGTTCCGCCGGGACCATGCGGCGAGAGCAGGCCGGTAACCGTGTCGATGATGCTTTCCATGGAATTTCCTTGTTCTGATTTATTTGTTCAAAAGGCTTTTCCGTCAGCCGGCTTCTCGAGGTGGCGCAGATCCAGACCTCTGGTCTCGGTGCCGAACCGGACGAAAAGGCCCAAGGTCAGCAGGATCGGTGCGACGATGATCGCCGCCGCCACGCCGAGCGGCGGGATCAGCGCCGTGATGCTCAGGGATTGCGCCAATACCCCGCCACCCTTGGTGCAGGAGGCCACCCACCCGGTCGCGCGGCCCCGGATCTTCATCGGGTAGCTTTCCGAGGCATAGGGGAGAAGGATGGCGATGATGCCGTTGGAGCCGATGATCAGCAGGGCGATCGGCAGAACCGGGCTGCCGAGGATGTGGACGTCCAGCATCCAGACGCCGATCAGGCCGAGCAAGGTGATGACCAGCGCCGATGTCAACGACCATTTCGTGCTCCATTGGCTGTAAAGCCAGGCGCAGAGGAAGACGGTCGGAAAGGAGATCATGGCCGACTGGGTCAGAAGCTTCGAGGACAATTCCATCGAATAGCCTTTCGCCACGAGTTCATTGGGCATCCAGAGAAGGAGGCCGAAATTGATCAAGCCCCAGCCCAGCGCGGCGGTGGTCAGCGCCGCCGTCTTGCCGAGCAGACCCGGCGTCCATAATTTTTCCGTGGCCGGATGAGGATGGGCCGAGCCGAGATGGTGGCTGTGGCCGATCACCTCGGTTTCATCCTCGTCGCCCTCCTCAATCCTGTGGCTGACGGTGCCGAAACGGGCCATCACTTCATGCGCTTCGGCATCGCGGCCGCGCGCCAGCAGGAATTTGGCCGATTCGGGGATGAGGCCGCCCATGGCGATCAAGATCAGCCCGGTCGGCAGGTTGAGCAGCCAAAGAATGCGCCAGCTCCAGGTCGGCACCAGCAGATAGGAGAAGCCGCTGGCGGCGAAATAGCCCCCTGCCGCCCCCAGTCCGCCCACCAGCACCAGCGCCCAGCCGCGATGCCGCGATGGCATCGTTTCGGCGAGCAGGGCATAGGTGACCGGCAGCATGCCGCCCGCGCCCATCCCCATCATGAAGCACATGCCGATATTCCAATTGAGCGACGGCATCGCTCCGCAGATCGAGGTGCCGACGAAGACGACGGCGGAGAGCAGGATCGAGGCTTTGCGCCCATAGAGGTCGGCGAGAACGCCCCAGAGGACCGAGCCGCAAGTCGTGCCGATGAGAGCAAAAAACGGCACCAGCGAGGCTGATTTCCTTGGGATTTCATATTCGGCGATCATGCCGGGCACCACGAAGCCGAGCGCCGCCGGTTTCATGACGTCGATGATCAGCGCGACCACCAGCACCGCCATCAGGAGCCAATGGGCCGGGCCGAGCTCGGCGTCCTCGGGGGCGACGACCGAAATCCGCGCCGCGGCGTCGACCGTCCGCGTGATCGATTTGGGAAGAAGGCCATAGCCCGCGATGGCGATGCCGGCAATGATGAGGAACATGCCGAAGACCATGTCGCCGCCCATCTCCATGCCGGCCAGCTTGAAGCCATTGTCCTGGCCCATCATGAACATGGGAATGTGCAAGAGCACGCCCACCGTGACGCAAAGGCAGCCAAGGCCGAATGCCCATACGTCGCGACGGTCGAGAAACAGTTTCGTATCGATCATCAAAGCACGCCCCACCCTCGGGCCCATAAGGTCCCGTATCCCCGATCCGCAACAGTTTTAGGAGTTTCGCACCGGCCCTCGAGCGCGCATGCAATTGCATCTATAGCTTTGTTGGCGCTATTGATGCAATTCTAAAAAAAAGGGATGGGAAAGCGTTGTCATAATGGCCGACAAGCGGATTCGCAGCGTTGTGATCGTCGGGGGCGGGACGGCCGGCTGGATGGCCGCGGCGGGCCTCGTCAAATTCCTGGAAAATCTGGATATCGCCGTGCGTCTGGTGGAATCGGACCAGATCGCCACGGTCGGCGTCGGCGAAGCCACCATTCCGCCCATCCTCGATTTCCTGCGCCAGCTCGGCATAGACGAGACCGAGATCGTCCGAGAAATCAAGGCGACCTACAAGCTGGGCATCGCCTTCAAGGATTGGACCCGACCGGGCGATTTCTATTTCCACCCCTTCGCCCCCACCGGCACCGGCATCGGGTCGGTCTCCTTCCCGACCTATTGGCTGAAAATGTTCCTCGCCGGCAAGGCGGGCAGGCTCGAGGATTATTCGATCCAGGCCCAGGCCGCCATACTCGGCAAATTCGCCAAGCCGCAGCATGGCCCGAACACGCCGCTCAACAAGATCACCTATGCCTTCCATTTCGACGCCTCGCTGTTCGCGCGCTATCTGCGCCGCTTCGCCGAAAAACGGGGGGTCGAAAGGATCGCCGGCACTGTTACGGATGTGGCTTTGCGAGGGGAGGACGGCTTCATCGAGTCGGTCCGGATGCAGGACGGCAGCCGCGTCGAAGGCGATCTTTTCATAGATTGCAGCGGATTTCAGGGCGTTCTTATCGAGAAGGCCCTGCAGGCCGGCTACGAGGATTGGACGCGCTGGCTGCCCTGCGATCGCGCTTTCGCGGTTCCCGTCGAACGAACCGGGGCGCTGCCCTCCTATACGCTGGCGACCGCCCGCGACGTCGGCTGGCAATGGAGCATCCCGCTGCAGCACCGCATGGGCAACGGCTATGTCTATTCCAGCGGCTTCCTGGATGACGAGACGGCGCGGCGGACCCTGATGGATAATCTCGGCGGCAAGAGCCTGGCCGAACCAGCCCGCCTGTCCTTCACGCCCGGCCGGCGGCGCAAGGCCTGGAGCCGCAATTGCCTGGCGCTGGGATTGGCGGCCGGATTCCTCGAGCCGCTGGAAGCCACCAGCATCCATCTGATCCAGCGCGGCATCGCCATGCTGCTGAAATTCTTTCCCGACCGCAATTTCGAGCAGGCCGATATCGACCGCTATAACCGGACTCAGGAATTCGAATTCGCCCGCGCCCGCGACCTGCTGCTGTTCCATTACCGCCAGACCGAGCGGCCCGGTCCCTTCTGGGATCATTGCCGCTCCATGCCGCTGACCGACAGCCTCAAGGAACGCCTCGATCTGTTTCGCAGCCATGGCCGGATCCTGCGCGAAGAGACCGAGCTCTTTCCCATTCAGAGCTGGCTCTCCGTGATGATCGGCCAGAATGTGGTGCCCAGAGGTTACGATCCGCTGGCCGATACGCTCGATCCCCGCAAGGTCGAAGAAACCCTCGAAGAGATGCGCCAGGCCATCCTCTGCTGCACCGACGCCATGCCCAGCCACGCTGATTTCATTGGGAGATGAGGGAATAAAACACCTCATCTCGCAGTCCAATAAGGATAGGATGGAAGCATCCGTCCCCTACGGAAAAAGGATATCGATAATGCCAAAGATCATCGCGACGTTCGGCGCCTGTCTCGGCCTGCTGGCCCTGCCCGCTTTCGCCGATGTGGTGCAGGAGATCAATACCGCCGCCGCCCATGCCGGCATGGCTGCTGCGGCCGATACGCCGAAGACTTTGCATTTCCATATCCAGCACACGATCAACTGCCTGGAGGGCAAGACCGGCGCCGATTTCAATGCCGGCCCGGGCAATCCCTGCGACGAGCAAGGCAATGGCGCGATTCCCGATTCCTCCCCCGCGGCGCAGAAATCGCTGAAGGAAGCGGTCGAAAAAGCCAAGATGGCTCTCAAGGAGAGTGATTTCGAAAAAGGCAAGGCCTATGCCGGCGACGCCCAGAGCATCCTGAGCAAATAAACCGGAGTATAGTCCCTCTCTTGTCACAAGCCGGCGGCGGCCTTTAAGTTAAATTCTTCTTATGCATCAGAGCATCTGGCAGGAATGCCCCGATTGCGGGCTTCTGCAGCTTTTGCCGCCGCCGAAGCCCCATTGCGTCCGCGTCTGCGTTCGCTGCCGCCGGTCCTTCGGCGACGGGACGAGCCATGATGCGGCTGCGCGCGCCCTGGCCGCCGCTTCGCTGGTGCTGTTCCTGCTGGCCAATCTCTATCCCTTCATGGGGCTGGAATTCAGAGGGCGGGAAAATGTCATCCATCTCGGTTCGGGGGTGGAAGGGATGGCGGACCACCGCGCCCTGATGCCGGTCGCGCTGTTCGTGCTGGCGGTTGCGATCCTGGCTCCGCTCGCCCGCCTCGTCGCGCTGTCGCTGGTGCTGTTCGGACTCAAGCACGGCAAGAGCCGGTCTTTTCTCGCCAACCTCCTGCATTTCGCCGAACGGGTAAGGCCTTGGGCCATGCTCGACGTGGCGCTGGTCGGCGCCTTGATCACCCTGACCAAGATGCATGATCTGGCTTCGGTCGAGGTCGGGGCCGGCTTCTATACGCTCGGCATGCTGGTAGTGCTGCTGGCGATGCTGGAGCTTTCCATCGACCGGACCGTGCTGTGGGAGCAGATTCATCCCTCCCCCTCCGCCGAACAGGCTCCCGGGCCGGACTGGCATGGCTGCGGCAAATGCGGCCTGGTCCAGCCGGAGGCGAGCATTTGCCTGCGCTGCGGCCACCGCCTGCGCCGGCGCAAGCCGGACAGCCTGCACCGCACCGCGGCCTTGGTCCTGGCCGGCTTCATCCTATACCTGCCGGCCAATCTCTATCCCGTGCTGACGGTGATCACCTTCGGCCAAGGCGAGCCCTCCACCATTCTCGACGGGGTGGTCGACCTGGCGCGAAGCCGAGACTGGCCCTTGGCGACGATCGTCTTCGTCGCCAGCATCCTGGTGCCGCTGCTGAAATTGTTCGGCCTCGGGCTGCTGGTGGTTTCGGCCCGCCGGGGAACCAGCCGCGCCTTGGTCGGACGCACCCGCCTCTATCGTCTGATCGAACTGGTCGGCCGCTGGTCGAGCGTCGATGTGCTGGTGGCGGCGCTGCTGACCTCGCTGGTGACGCTCGGCAATCTGGCCGAAGTCACGCCGGGGATCGGAGTGCTGGCCTTCAGCAGCGTCGTTTTCCTCACCATGCTGGCCACCGACCTGTTCGATCCCAGGCTGATCTGGGATGCCGCCGGGACAAATCATGGCTGACGCGCCCCAGGCCCAGCACCGCCGCCGCCGCATCTCCCTGGTCTGGCTGGTTCCGCTGGTCGCCCTGCTGGCGGCCGGGTGGCTCGGCTGGCGCACCTTGTCCGAGCGCGGGCCGAAGATCTGGATCACCCTGTCCAGCGCCGACGGCATCGAGGCGGAAAAGACAAAGATCAAGCATCACGATATCGAACTGGGCACTGTGCAATCGGTCACCCCGACCGATGCTCTGAAGCATGTCACGGTGGAAGCGCGGATGAATGTCTACGCCAAGCCGCATCTCACCAAGGGCAGCCGCTTCTGGGTGATGCGGGCGCGTCTCTCGGCGGAAGGGATATCCGGCCTCAGCACGCTTATTTCGGGCTCCTATATCGAGATGGATCCCGGCCAGGGCGAACCCGAGCGCCATTTCACCGCCCTCGACGAGCCGCCCGTGGTCAGCGCCGATGTCCCCGGCAGCCGCTTCGTGCTGACCTCCGACCGGCTGGGGTCGATCATCCAGGGCGCACCGGTCACTTTCCGCGGCATCAAGGTCGGGCAGATATTGGGTTATCAGCTGTCCGACAAGGATGGCTCCGCCACCGTGCAGATCTTCGTCAAGGCGCCGCACGATTCCCTGGTGCATGAGGGGACCCGCTTCTGGAACGCCTCAGGCCTGTCGGTGGAACTCGGCAGCGCCGGGGTCAGGCTGCAGACCGAATCGCTGGAATCGATCGTCACCGGCGGCATCGCCTTCGACGTACCGCCGGGCGGCGAGATGGGCGAGCCCGCCAAGCCCGGCTCCAGCTTCACCCTCTATCCCAATATCGACAAGGCGCGGGATGCCCTGTTCACCCGCCGCATTCCGTTCCTTCTGCATTTCCAGGGCAGCGTCGACGGGCTGGCGGTCGGCGCACCGGTACGTTTGCGCGGAATTCCAATGGGTTATGTTACAGACGTTCATCTCGATTATGATGCGGCGACGGGCAAACAGACATTGCCCGTCACCATCGAGGTTGAGCCACAGCGCGTCCATATGTTGGGCGGCGAGCAGAAGGAGGCGGATTTCCGCGAGCATTCCTATGACGCCTTCCGCCAGTTCGTCGAACATGGGCTGCGGGCGCGCCTCGCCTCGGGAAGCCTGGTGACGGGGCAGAAGCTGGTGGCGCTCGATTTCCTGCCCGACGCGCCGCGCGCCGAGATGATCGAAGGCGGGACCTATCCCGAAATACCCACGGCCGGAAATTCCGACCTCGATTCCCTGATGCAGTCGGTCAAGGGCGTGCTGGTCAGCCTGAAATCGACGATCGACGGCATCGACCAGACCATCCGCTCGCCCGAGATGAAACGATCGCTGGTCTCGCTCGACCGCTCCATGGCCAATTTCGAGGCCATCACCCGCGAAGCCCAGCCGCAGATCGGGCCGATGCTGGCCGATTTGCGCAGCGCCTCGCATGCCGCCGATCAGGCCTTGCAGCAGGCCTCCAACGCCCTGTCGTCGGACCCGGCCGGGGGCGATTTGACCGCGACAATGAGCGAATTGCGCGAGGCGGCCCATTCGCTGCACGAGCTGACGGACTATCTCGAGACCCATCCGGAAGCGCTGATCAGGGGCAAGAAATGAGAAAGACGCTCCTTTTGCTCACCCTTTTCCTCGGCGGATGCATCGGCAGCGGCCCGGAGGTCCGCTATTTCACTCTGTCGGCGGTTCCGCCCGACGGGCCGGCCAGATCCGGCCGTCCTGCCCTGCATCTGACCTCCTTTCGGCTGCCCCTTCTCTATGACCGGGCGCAAATGGTGTTCCGCACCGGACCGCAATCGGTCGATATCGACGAGGCCGATCGCTGGGCCGAGCCGCTCGACCGCATGGCGGCGCGCATCCTGACGCAGGATCTGGCGCTGCGCCGCCCGCGGCCTGCCGGAGATGAAGTGGGCGTGCAGATCACCATCGATGATTTCATCGCCGGCCGGTCGGGGTCGGCGCATCTCGGCGGAAGCTGGAAGGCCGGCGGCAGATCTGGCGTATTCGACCTGACCGAACAAGGCGGAGGCCAGCCCGAGCAAGCGGCCGCCATGCTCAGCGCGCTTTTAGGGCGGCTGGCGAGCGACCTCGACCGCAGCCTTTGAATCTGGCACAGTCGGGTAAGGGGGAACTCGGGGGAGACTCTTCAAAATGCCGGAAATCAACTGGATCGCTATCCTCGCCGCCACCGTGGCGGGCTTCCTGCTGGGCGGTATTTGGTACGGGCCACTGTTCAGCAAAGCCTGGATACGCGAAATGGGCGGCCAGCCGCCGCAGCGCATGGGCAAACCGGCGCTGTTCGCCGTAACTATCCTGCTGACCTTTATCGCCGCCTTCGTGTTCGGCATGTTTCTCGGGCCGCATCCCTCCCTCGGGCTGGGGCTCGGCGCGGGCGTGTCGGCCGGACTCTGCTGGGTCGCCTTCTCGATGGGCATCGCCTATATGTTCGCCGGGCGCAGCTTCACGCTGATCGCCATCGATTGCGGCTTCGTCGTGGTGGAATTCACCCTGTTCGGACTGATTTTCAATCTGCTGGGCTGACGGGAAGGGCGGTTGTCAACAGTCCACGTCATTCGTCGAACAGGCTTTGCCGTTCGTCGAAAGGCCACGTCGTTCATCTCTACCAAGCGCATCCGACGAGCAACGCGCCGGCCCGGTCGAAGCCGGCGCGACGGAACCCTGTCGCTCTCCTAATGTTTTCGGAGTGGCGTTTCCAGCCGCGGGAAACAAGCGAGCGCATCATGTCTTTCAATTCGGCCGCCGCCTTCGAGCTGGCGCTGGGATTTCATCGCGCCGGTCAGCTCAGTGAAGCCGAGCGGCTCTATCGCGAAATTCTGATGAACGAGCCGCGCCACGCCGACAGCCTGCACCTCCTCGGCGTCGCGGCGCGTCAACAGGGCTGCAACGAGATGGCGGCCGAGTTGATCGGCCAAGCCATCGCCATCGACGGGGCGGCCGCCGCCTACCACTGCAATCTCGGTAATGCGCTGAGCGATCTGGGCCGCACGGAAGAGGCGATCGCAGCCTATCGCACCGCCGTCGCGCTCAAACCGGATTTCCCTGAAGCCCATTTCAATCTCGGCAACGCTCTCGAGCAGGCCGGTCGCACCGAGGACGCCATCGCCGCCTTCAACCAGGCGCTTCATCATCGTCCCACTTTCGCCGAGGCTTACACCAATCTCGGCGTGGCGTTGGGACGTGCGGGCCAGCGCCAAGAGGCCGTCGCCGCCCATTGCACGGCGATCCGCCTCAATCCCAATTTCGCCGGCGCCCGCTTCAATCTGGGAGTGGAGCTGCGGACGATCGGGTATCTCGATCAGGCGGTGAACGCCTTCCTCGCCGCCCTGCAGCTGCGCCCCCATCACGCCGAAACCCATATCAATCTTGCCAGCTGCTTGTGCGAAGCGGGCGACTATGACCGGGCGGCGGATATGTTCGAGACGGCCATCAAGCTCGATTGGAAAAGCGCCGAAGCCCATAATGGGCTGGCGGCCGTTCAGCTCTGCCGCGGCAAGGTGACGCTGGCGATCGAAGCTTGCCAGGAGGCGATCCGGCTGCGCCCGGACTATGCCGAAGCCCATAATAATCTGGGCAATGCGTACAAGGATCTCGGCCGCTTCGAGGAGGCGGTGGACTCCTACAACGCCGCCATTCGTCTCAAGCCCGACTATGTGACGGCCTATAGCAGTCTGTTGCTTTGCCAGCATTACCGTTCCGATCTCACGCCCGATGAGATAATGGCGGAAACCAGCCGCTTTGCTGCCCGATTCGGGCAGGTGCAAGCGGCCTGATCGTGCGTATCGGCTACGTCTCGGGCGATTTCAAACGCCATTCGGTGGCCAATTTCCTGATGCCGGTCTTCACCCATCATGACCGGCGGGTCTTCGAGATCCATTGCTACAGCAACAACGTCTCGGACGATGACGTGACGGGGCGCTTGATGGGTGCTGTGGATCATTGGCGCCGCATTTCCGGCTTGGATGACGAGGTGGCGGCGAAGATGATCGCCGAGGATGGGATCGACATATTGGTCGATCTGTCGGGACACACCGCCCACAACCGCCTTTCCCTGTTCGCCCGCCAGCCGGCCCCCGTTCAGGTCACCTGGCTTGGCTATCCCGGCTCGACCGGCGTGGCGGCGATCGGCTACCGTCTGGTCGATTCCATCACCGACCCGCCCGGTGATTCCGACAGCTATTATTGCGAAAAGCTGATCCGCCTCGATCCCGGTTTCCTCTCCTACGCGCCTCTCGATCCGGCCCCCGAACCTGTCCTTCGGCCGAATGGGAACGGCAGGATCCGCTTCGGTTCTTTCAACAACCCGGCCAAGCTGTCGCCAGCCACTCTCGATCTATGGGGCCGGCTGATGAACGAAGTCGAGGGATCGGTGCTGGTTTTGAAAGGGC
>Ga0213872_10000473_pt1 | contig 32468 bp, 22 predicted proteins | sample VelepicomBERX_R2_FD_160071 | JGI IMG/M metagenome (GOLD analysis project Ga0213872, IMG submission 160071) | Rhizosphere microbial communities from Vellozia epidendroides in rupestrian grasslands, the National Park of Serra do Cipo, Brazil - RX_R2 | ecosystem: Host-associated > Plants > Roots >...
ACATGCCGCTCATCCTGCGCCAGGCGCCATCCAAAAGACTGCCGTCCGATCCGCACGAAAAATGAGGCTGTGGCGCGCGCGGCTTCGTCGCTCTCCACAAGATGCCTCAAGGAAATCACATTGGCCAGCCGCAACCCCGCGAAGCAGAGCACAAATAACGCACACACAATCACCACTCCACGCCGGAACGTCAGACTGGTGACTAGGACCAGAGGAAGCAGGCCAATAACGCAGATAATGCTCCCCACCGACTGGCAGATTATCGTCGTGCAGAAGAGCACAACAGCCGCCCAGCCAGTCGGGAACCCCAGCACGCGGCTTATTCTGCCCTGCTTCCATAACCCCGCAGCACAGAGAGTTGCCACGGCCATCCAGATGCCGAGCTGGTTGCCATCCTCGAGGAAGCCGATCGGCCGGTATCCCAGGTAGCGCGCCGCCCCTAGCCAGCGGTAGGGCTGAAATCCGTACAGGAACGCATAGAACCTCGGCCCGGTGAACAACTCGACAAGGGAGATCGGCACGTAGCAGAGCCCGGCGATGACGAACGCCTTCGCGGCCAGCGTGAGCGACTCATTATCTCCGAAGTAAACTCGACCCAACAGATACGGCACACCCCATGCAAGCACCAGGTACGCCGTACCGCGAACGCCTTCCCATAAAGCTCCGTGATGCGGGGCGGCGTTTGCGAGTCCGGAAAAGAAGGGCGCGGCGCACCAGACAAAGATTGGCAGGTCCCACAAAGTAGGGCGAAATCGTCGCAGTCCGCGCCAATCGATCAGCAAAACGCCGAGGATCCCGGCCAGACCCGTGATGGTCGCCTTGGTAACAAAGTATTTTGTCGGAAGGCAGACACCCATGATCCAGTAGGGAAAAGGGCTGACGCTTTCGGATGGAGCGAAGCTCGCTGTCGGGAGCAGCGCCCAGCCACCCACAAAATTCAGTAGCACTGCTATCCGCGGGGGAAAGCGATAGAAGAAGAACAGGCTGATAGGAATCCAGGCAAGCAGCGCGGCCAATGGAGGGATGATGGGAGCAAGGGCCATCTGGGTGTCAGTCGCAGCCAAGGGTGCATTTCAAGTTGGATCGCGGAGGTGCGATCAATGTGGAAGAGAGATGCCTCACAGCGTTCGGGACCGCTCCTGACTCGGGCAAATTGGATTCCGGGGGGAAGTGGCGACGCTACGCAATCATCATAAGCCGCGGCCCAGGCCTCCAATCGGGAAATCTTTAGCATTTATTACCCGTCTCAACGTATCGTTCTCTGCCCCCTTTACCATCCCTTTACCATCAAGATGTTGTAGTCTCCCTGAGACTGCAGTTCTTTCCTAGAGGTTCCGTTGGGAGATACCGAAGAACAGACGCCACAGAGCGCCCATAAGCGATGCACCATTGTCGTGCCCTGTTACAACGAAGCTCACCGCCTCCCCTCGGAGAAATTCATCGAGTTCGTCCACGAGGGACGCGACATCGATTTTCTTTTCGTGAACGACGGCAGCACCGACAACACCCTCGAGCTGCTCGAAAGGCTCCGGCGCGTATGCGGCCCGGCAGTCGGCGTGCTCGACAAAAGGAGAAACGGCGGAAAAGCCGAGGCTGTACGCGACGGAATGGTGAGGGCCATCGAACTGGGCAGGAGCGGCTTCGTAGGATTCTGGGATGCCGACCTCGCAACGCCTTTATCGGCGATTTCCTCGCTCTGTCAGGAGCTCATCGACGAACCGCGGCTGCAGATGGTGTTCGGTTCGCGCGTCCGGTTGCTCGGGCGGCACGTGCAGCGGCGGGCGATCCGCCACTACCTCGGGCGGGTATTTGCAACCGTTGTCTCGCTTGTGCTGCGGCTGCCCATCTACGACACGCAATGCGGCGCGAAAATATTTCGCGTCTCACCGCAGCTTTCCCAGGTTCTGCGGCGGCCATTCATTTCGCGCTGGGTTTTCGATGTCGAAATCCTCGCGCGATTCATCGCTCTGAACCACGGAGACACCCACCTGCTCCATGATTCCATCTTTGAGTATCCGCTGGAACGATGGGAAGACGTCGCCGGCTCGAAGGTAAAGCCAGGCGACTTCGTGCTCGCCTTTGTTGACACCTTCAGGATCTACTCGAAATACCTGCGCTGAGCTGTTTGCGCCTGCCTCGGCGCTGACCCTCGCCCGTCTATCGTGTATCGTGAAGTTTTGTGGCCCCAGGCCAATCCAGGGGCTTGTTTTTGATTGTTCCAGTCAGTGAGGTCTGGGATTCGCGTGAAATTTGCTTTTCGTTTTCTGCTCGCCGCACTTCTCGCCGCGCCACTCTTCCTGCCACCGTTTTATGCCGAAGCCCAGGTAACTGCGACAGCTCCCGTAGGCGAGCTGCTGCAGTATACCAACCGCTGGGACTTCTACGGCGGGTTCCAGTATTCCCATTTCAATCCAAGCCCCGCAAAGAATTTTCCCGCCAACAACCTGTTCGGCTGGAACGGCACCCTGACGGCCTATTTTCGTCCTGCCTGGGGCATTGAGGGCAGCTTCCGAGGCCTCTACGGCACAATCGACGTGCCGGTGAATCAGTTCGGTATCACGAACCCGAAAATGTCCGAGCACCTGTTTCTCTTCGGACCGACGTTTCGCCTCCTCCGCCGCGAGAATTATGCGGCCGGAGTGCACGTGGCGATCGGTGCGGCTTATGGCTCCTTCGATAAGGATCTGCCTCCCGGTCTTTCGCCGAATCAGATCGGTGTCTACAACAACAAGCTTGCATTTGGCTCAGCGGTTGGAGGCTGGGCAGACTACAACCTCTCGAAGCTTTCTCCCCGGCTCGCAGCCCGCTTCATTGCCGACTGGCAGCCGACGCATTACGGCTACAAAACCCAGAACGAGTTCGCCGGGTCTGTCGGCGTGGTATACAAGTTCGGCGCGCTGCACAAATAGTTGAACAGCCCCCGCCCGGCCTCTTGAATTTTGGCCCGTCGCCGGCACACTCGGCGTGCCCCGGCAGTCGGAAAAGTGTAGGATCATCTTCTTCTTCAGGTCTCATGTCCCAGGCATCGCCCCAGCCTCCGACCGCCGACGCGCGGTCTCTACCCGTTACCGGGCACAGATTTTTTCTGCTGTTTCTCTTCCTGCTGGCAGACCTCGCTTTTTATCCTTTTGTCAGCGACACTCTCGGCGCACGCTACCACATATTCCGTGCGTTAGGCGTGGCCATCACTTTGGTCGCTGTTTACGCGGTCAGTTTCCGCAAGGGTTTGATCTTCATCGCCTTGGTGCTCGCCGTTCCAGCGATGATGGAACGCTCGATGTTCTTCCGCACCGGCATCGGCGCGCTATCCATGACGAGCGTATTTGTCGGCTTCGTGTTCGATGTCTTCGTGATGGTCGTGTTGTTTCACCGCATCTTTGCCCGCGACAAACCAACTGCCGAGACCCTCTTTGGCGCGTTGTGCATCTATCTTTTGATCGGATTCGCCTTCGCCCGTCTTTATGCACTGATCGCGGCCGCGAGGCCACATGTCTTTTATCTCGACCCGACAACCAACCAGCATCCTGTTCCCCTTGGTTTCGATTTCATCTTCTTCAGTTTCGGATCCATGACTACAGCCGGCGCCAGTGGCATCGTGGCTGTCTCGCCGCAGGTGCGCGCTCTCTCAGTCATTGAATCCATCCTCGGCGTGCTGTATCTCGCGGTCATGATCTCGAGGCTGGTGGACGCTTATCGGCCGGATGATGCCGGCTCTAAAGAGCTCTGAATGACCCCTGGGCAGAATTATCTTCTCAGGCCGAAAATGACGCTAAAACCTACGCTGGATATTCCGGGACAGCTTCTAGTACTCTATAGAGACCCACATTGGGTGAGTTTGGGGGTGTCGTTAGTTTGGCAGAAGTTCGCGTGCAGGAAGGCGAACCGCTCGAAAATGCATTGCGCCGGTTTAAGCGTAAAGTACAGCAGGAGGACATCATCAAGGAAGTGAAGCGTCACTCCTTCTACCTCAAGCCCGGCGAAAAGCGCCGCGTCAAGGAAGCGCTGGCGCGCAAGCGGAATCGTAAGAAGGCTCGTAAAGAGCAGGATTAACCTACAGCAAATCGTGTAGAGTACCTGATGCTGTCGCAATAACTCACACGCCGGTTGTTCCGACGACCACGCGTTCGGTCCCGGCGTGCTTTGCGCAACGAGAGTTGAATCCCCCCTCTCCAGAGCGCAAATAACGCTTTGCCTTTGTTTCTGAAGCTGAAGCGTTTTGCCGCACTTCATCGCGGCCGGGCCCCTTCCAGAGTTCAAGCAATCTTGATGTCTGACCAGTGCCGGCCTTTGCGGTTGGCCGGAGCCATTCACCACGCGCGTTGCGGTGGGGCAAGGGACGCGGAATGGACTACCTAGACAGGATTCTGAAGTGCGTCGACTGCGGGAACGAGTTTGTTTTCACTGCCGGGGAGCAGTTGTTCTTCCACGACAAGCAATTCAAGAACGATCCCAAGCGCTGTAAGAATTGCAAGGCCAAGCGGACATCCGGGGCCAGCGGCTCGCGGTCAGAAACCCGGACCGTCTGTTCGCAGTGCGGTACTGAGACCACAGTACCGTTCAAGCCTACACAGGGCCGCCCTGTGCTGTGCCGTCAGTGTTTCCAGCAAAAGGGAAGCGTGCCCGCGGCAGCCGCGGCGAGCCGAAGCACCTAGCAGCGGATCGTTCTGTTCGCAAGGTTTATTCCTGGGACTTCTGCTAGGCTCTCGCCATCTTGTCTGCGGGCGCTTTTCGTCGGGCTGCGCCCTTCTTTGCCGCGGCTGCCTGGCTACCCGCTACCAATTCAAGGCCACGCGCCTTTTCGCGGCGTTTCTTGTCTTCATGCGTAACCAGCAGGGCTTCGATCTGCACCAGCAGATCGTTCGTATTCATCGGCTTGACCAGCACCTCGTCCGCGTCCTGATCCCCATCCGTTTCGGCTACGGGAAAAGCCGTCAGCAAGGCGACCGCGGGCTGGTAGGGCACTTTTTTCGCCGCCTGCACCACTTCGTTCCCGGCACTCTCGTTTTCCATGCGCATGTCGGTGATAACCATGTGGTATTGGTTCGCACGAAGCTTCAGTTTTGCTTCGCGAGCCGAGGCCGCCGTCTCTACCTCGAAGCCCTGAATCTCCAGCACCGCCTGAAGAGTGAGAAGAACCGCCACCTCGTCATCGACAAGCAATATCCGCCGTTTCATAAGCAATTCCTGATCCTCTGCTACTGATTCTTCGCGAACGTCTTTCCAGCTTGTGCCCGCCCTCCGCCTAACTGGCCACTGGAGGCAACGAGGCAGAATACCACGCCGCGAATCAGCGCGCTTCTGCGGTGGCGTCATTTCCTGTCAGATACCAGGTCCCGCATCGGATCCAATCCCCGGCGCCGCCACCGGAACACCCATCCAATTTCACCGAACCACGATATACTTAGTAGCTAACGTGGCAGCCCCACGACTCACGGAGGACACCCATCGATAAGCGTTCAGCAAAGCAATTTATCCGCATCAATGAGAGAATTCGCGCTCGCGAAGTGCGCGTCATTGACGATAGCGGCCAGCAACTCGGTATTCTTCCCCCCTTTGAAGCTCTGAAAATTGCCCGCGAACGCGGCCTCGACCTGGTGGAAGTCTCCCCGAATGCTGTTCCCCCTGTCTGCCGTATTCAGGACTACGGAAAATTTCTGTACGAAAAAGACAAGAGCGATCGCGCCGCGCGTAAAAAGCAAAAAGTCATCACCATCAAGGAAGTCAAATTCTCCGTCACCGTCGACGAGCATGACTATCAGACCAAGAAGAATCAGGCTGTGCGCTTCCTCAACGATGGCGACAAGGTAAAAGCCTCGCTGCGCTTCAAGGGCCGCCAGATGGCTCACCGGGAACTGGGCTACGCCATCATCAATCGCCTTATCCAGGACGTCGGTGACGCCGGTTCGGTTGAGTTCATGCCGCGAATGGAGGGAACCACTCTGCACGCCATTCTCGCGCCCGGAAAGAAGGAAGCTCCCAAGAAGCCTGCCCCTCCCAAGATGCCTTCACCGGAGGCTGCTGCGCAAAGTGCACAATCCTGACGTTTGCCTGTTGCATTGATTTGATTCCCCGGCTGATTACAATGGAACGGTCTGCGCCATCTCCCGCAACATGAGAGGCACTCGGATTGCCCCCTACTGCCGCGACCGAAGTCGCTCCTGAACTGAACGAACGCGCTCTGCGTGTGCTCGTCGAAGCCTCAGCGGCATTAGTTGCTGCCGCTGACGTCAACACTCTCCTGGATCGCGTCCTGGATTGCTCCAGGATTCTTATTGGTGCCGACGCCTGTGGCGTCTGGCGCAGTCTCGATGGCGGCTACAACTGGCGCATGCTCGCATCCGCTGGCCTCTCCGACTGGCCCGTCAGCCAGCTTAAGGTTCCCGATCCCACCCTGATCCCGGACGTCGCCGCCATCGAAGATGTTCGCTCCTACCCAATCCTGTCCTCACGGACCGATTGGTACATTTCCCAACGCATTTACAGCCTGCTCTGCATCGCCCTGAGAATTGGCGGTACTCTCGCCGCGACCGTGACCTTCTACTACCGCGCGCCGCATTCCTTCACTGACAGTGAGATCCAATATGCCCGCGTGCTCGCCAATCTCAGCGCCTCGACTCTTTACATGACCGAGTTGAAGGAGTCGCAGCAGAGAGAACGCGCCCGTCTGAAGTTTCTGGCTGAATCGAGCGCAGTTCTGTCCTCCTCGCTCGATTACCAGAAGACGCTGAATACCGTCGCCCGGCTTGCTGTGCCCTATCTTTCCGACTGGTGCACCGTGAGCATGTATGAAGACGAAAAGCTGACTTCTATCGCCGCCGCCCATGTCGATCCTGAAAAGCAGCTGATGCTGAGTCAGGCGCCGCAGGAGTTCAAGGAACGCCTGCATGAATCTCGTGGAACGGGCGCTGTGCTCGCAACCGGCAAGCCCTTGCTCTACGAATCAATTTCGGACGCGCTCCTTGCCTCTGTGGCTACTAATGAAGAACATCTCGGCTGGATACGCAGTCTCGGCATCGTTTCGGCCATTGTGGTGCCGCTCAAGAGCCGCCATCGCGTGCTCGGAGTGATCCACTTCCTGACCGACCAGAGCGGGCGCCGCTTCAGCGAAGACGACCTGCGCCTTGCCGAAGATCTGGCCGCCAGGGCATCCACCGCTATTGACAATGCGCGCCTCTTTCGAGGAATGGGCCTGAGCGAATCACGATACCGCTCGCTGATCGAAGCTTCGTCTTCGCTCGCCTATACCGTGGATGGGAAAAGCAACTTCGTCGAGCCGCAGCCCGCATGGTCGGCCTACACCGGTCAGCGATGGGAGGAACTGCGTGGCATGGGTTGGGTCACCGCCCTGCATCCCGACGACCGGGAGAGAATCATCGAGCAGCTTCGCCTGGCTACGGGAATCATCCAGCCCCAGGTCTTTCGAGCCCGCCTGTGGAATGCCATCTCGGGCTCCTATCGGCACTGCATGGCTCGCTCGGTGCCGATGAGAAACGAATCTGGAGGCGTCGAAGAATGGGTGGGTGTGATTATCGACGTCCACGACCAGATGCTGGCCGAAGAGAAGCTGCGGCGCACTGAACAACTCGCGACCGCCGGACGACTCGCCGCCACCGTTGCCCACGAGATCAACAACCCTCTCGAGTCGGTCACGAACCTCGTCTATCTCGCGCAACAGTCTCCGAAGCTGGACCAAACCACGCGCGGTTACCTTGATATCGCCACCGGGGAGTTGCAGCGCGTCGCGCAGATCGTCCGCCAGACCCTCGGCTTTTATCGGGAAAGCGCCTCACCAAAAAATGCCGATGTCGGGGAAATCGCCGCCGAGGTTCTCAGCCTCAATCGCCGCAACTTCGTGGCGAAGGAAATTCGCGTCACATCGGCAATCGAGCCTGGCGTCACTGCCTGTGTTGTTTCAGGAGAAATCCGTCAGGTCATCGCCAATCTCGTCACAAACGCCATCGAGGCAAGCAGCCCCCACAGCGAGATCCGGGTCGAGCTAAAACAATTCGATGAGACTGTTTTGATCCGCATCGCCGACCACGGAACCGGGATCAGTGAGGAAAACCTGCCCCACCTGTTCGAGGCGTTTTTCACTACCAAAAAGGATGTCGGCACCGGTCTCGGCCTGTGGGTCAGCCGCGGTCTGATCGAAAAGCACAACGGCACCCTCACGGTCGAAACGAAAACCGGCGGAAGCGATCACGGAACCACCTTCACGATAACGCTTCCTGCCGCCGTCGCCACGTGAGCGGAATAGAGGGATTCGGGACATCAAAGCCCAAATCCCTCTTCTTCTGCAATAGCGCTTACATCGCGCGAACCGTGCAGCACACGAGCAATTACGATTTCCGTTGGACGCGGTAAATAGTAGGCTCGTCTTATCTTCCGCGGCCTTAACACGTGTGATCGAGGATGATCCGCCAGCCGTCGGCTTCCTTCTCGAAAATAAGCGAGAAGATGCCGCTCGCATCGCCGCCTCCCTCCGCCGTTCTCGTCAGGTGATACCTCCCCGTGACCACCGCATGGTCGTTGCCCAGCATGCGCACGGTGATCTCAGAGAAGTCCAGCGTTCCCATCGCGGCCCGCGACGCATAACCCTTCTTGTATCGCTCCAGGATCGGCTGGTAGCCATGACTGATCGTCTTGCCGATGAAGGTCGTGTCCGGCGAATCCAGATAGCCGCGCATGAATGTGTCGATGTCGCCGCGGTTCCATGCCTCCTGCTGGTCATGAAGCACCTGCTCGATCGCAATTGAGTCCTTCGTCTGAACAGGGGCGCTCTGTGCCACGGCTGCCGCAGCGAAACACACCAGCACGCAGGCCATCGATCTCGAAAATCGCATCGGTCTTCCTCCGCACCGAAGTATTTCACACGCATTTTCGCCGTCCTCGGGCGGGCATACAATCATCACATGCCCACCCGCACCGTTCATACCGTCTGTTCTCACGATTGCCCGGACTCCTGCGGAGTGCTGGTCACCATCGACGAAGTCGGACGGGCAACGCGCATCCAGGGAGATCCGAAGCATCCGGTCACGCGCGGCTTTCTCTGTGGCAAAGTGGCAAAGTACCTCGACCGGGTCTATTCGCCGGACCGCCTGCTCTATCCCATGCGCCGCCGCTCCGGCGTGGAGAAGGGTCCGCTGCCGCAGGGCCGCGAGCATGAAGCATTCGAGCGCATCAGCTGGGACGAAGCCTTCGACACCATCGCCGCGCGTCTCAAGCAGATCAGCGACAAGCACGGTCCGGAGTCGATCCTGCCCTATTCCTACGCGGGTACAATCGGCGTCCTCGGATACGGCTCCATGGACCGCCGCTTCTTCCACCGCCTTGGAGCGTCGCGGCTCAACCGCACCATCTGCTCGAAGGCCGGCGGCGAAGCGCTGCTGTCTGTCTACGGGCAAAAGCTCGGTACAGACACCGAAGACTTCCGTCACTCCCGCTACATCATCGCCTGGGGAGCCAACGTCCACGGCAACAATGTCCACCTGTGGCCCATGATCGAGGAGGCGCGCCGAACCGGCGCCAAGCTCGTTGTCATCGATCCCTATTCCACACGGACTGCACGCCTTGCCGACTGGCACATCCCCATCCATCCCGGAACCGACGTCGCACTCGCGCTGGGCATGATGCACGTCATCATCCGCGACTCGCTCTATGACCGCGATTACGTTGCGACCCATACACACGGCTTCGATCAACTCAGCAACCGCGCAGCGGACTACACACCCGAACGGGTCGCTGCCTGGACGGGAGTTCCGGCCGCTGACATCGAACGCCTCGCCCGCGAGTACGCCACTACGGCACCCGCCGTCATCCGCATGAACTACGGCATCCAGCGCTCGGAGAACGGCGGCGCGGCCGCGCGGACCGTGGCCATGCTGCCGGCTCTCATCGGAGCCTGGAAGCGCCGTGGCGGTGGCCTCCAGCTTTCTACCAGTGGCGCTTTCCCGTGGGACGGACACGCGCTTGAGCGCCCCGACCTGATGCTCGCGAGTCCGCTTAAGCGTGAGGCGCGCATTGTGAATATGGTGAAGCTCGGCCACGCACTCACAGAGCTCGACAATCCGCGCGTGCACGCCCTCTTCGTCTACAATTCAAACCCCGCGGCCGTAGCTCCCGATCAGGCACAGGTGCTTCGCGGCATGGCGCGAGCAGACCTCTTCACTGTCGTCCACGAGCAATTCTTCACCGACACGGCCGATTACGCCGACATTCTCCTGCCCGCCACCACATTCCTCGAGCACAAGGAGATTCAGGGCGCCTACGGGCACCACTACGTGCAGCTGTCCGAGCAGGCCATCGAGCCGCTCGGCGAAGCGCGATCCAACGTTCAGGTCTTCTCCCAGCTCGGGCAGCGCATGGGCTTTACCGAAAGCTGCTTCCGCGACACCGCCGACGATCTGATCGCGCAGGCGCTGCGCTCGAATGGCAAGCAGCCTGCACAGTTCGAGGGCATCACCGAGCAAAGCCTCGCCGAAGCTGGAGGCCACATACGTCTCAGATTCGAAGAGGAGCGCCGCGGCGAGCGGTTCCTTCCGTTCACCAGTGGCCAATTCGCCACACCCTCCGGCAAGGTCGAGTTTTACTCCGAGGCGCTCGCCGCCCAGGGGCTCGACCCGCTGCCGAACTTTGTTCCCCCGACTGAATCGCGCCACGCCGCCAGCGCAAGCACGCCGCAATATCCGCTCGAGTTTCTGCCTCGCAAGGCCGATAACTACATGAACTCCACCTTCGCGAATCTTCCTGTGCACCAGAAGATGGAGAACGGCCACCTCGCCATCCTCGAAATGCACATCGACGACGCGAAGCCGCGCGGCATCTCCGACGGCGACCTCGTCGAAGTCTTCAACGCTCGCGGCAGCATTCGCCTGACCGCGCGCGTAACCGGAAATGGACATGCAACCGTCCCCGCCGGGGTAGTCGCCTCGCGCCTCTCATGGAATAAGCTTTCGCCCGGCGGTCACAACGTGAATCTGCTGACTTCGCAACGCCTCACCGACCTTGGCGGGGGAGCAACCTTCTACTCGACGCTGGTGGAGGTGCGGAAGGCTGCTCCCCTGCAGGCGCCCTGATCCGTCTACCTAAAAGGTCCGGCGTGTGCTCTCACATACCGGGTGCCCCTGTCCGTTAGACTAAAGCAATCTCAATGCAGTTCTGGCGTTCTTTCCCGCGCCAGTGTTAACACCCTCAATATGCCGTTATCCGCGGAGTTTCAATGTGCAGGATGTGGAGAGTGGAATGAAACTGTCGTCGATGAATCAGCCGGTTCGCGGCAATCCTACGTCGAGGACTGTCAGGTGTGCTGCAAGCCCAACGTTCTCGATATCCGCTGGGACCGCGAAGGGTATCTCATCAGTGCTGAGCTCGAAAGCTGATGGCGACTCAACCGTGTGCGCTCGTTTCTGATGGCGAGCCGCGCGTCGGAGTTTTGGTCTGCGGCTTGGCTCCCATATAATCGCATTTTGCCTAAGATTGGCCTGATTTTTCGCAGTGAGGGTGTGCTTATCTTTCCCGTCGAACGTGGGGGCGCAAGCTCCCGGATGCAACTGAGCCAGAACTTGCGCCGTCCAATTCGCCGCGCACTGCAGTGCTTCACCTTTCTCTGCTGCCTCGTCACCCTGTCGGCGTGGGCGCAGCAACAGGTCGTCACGCAGATTCGCGTCATCGGCAACCGGCAGATCCCGAAGGAAACCATCCTGGCGCGCATGTTCAGCCACGTCAACGAGCCGTATGATCCGCTGACCGTGGAGCGCGACTTTAACTCGCTGTGGAACACCGGGTACTTTGAGAACCTGCGCATCGAGAGGGAAGAGTCACCCAAGGGCATCATCCTTGACGTCTATGTCACGGAGAAGCCGACCATTCGTGAGATCAATTACAAAGGCCTGAGCTCCGTCACGCAGTCCGATGTACTCGACCGCTTCAAGAAGGAGAAGGTCGGTATCTCGATCGAGAGCAAGTACGATCCCACCCGCGTTGCACGCGCGATCGCCGTCCTCAAGGAGCTTCTCGCCGAGCACGGACACCAGTTCGCCACCATTAAGGCAGACATCAAGAAAATTCCGCCCGCTTCCGTCCAGGTGAACTTCATCATCAAGGAAGGCCCCAAGGTCAAAGTCGGCAAGATTCAGTTCACCGGCAACGAGCACGTCAACTCGCGCGTGTTGCGCGAGTCGATGAGAAACCTGCGCCCCATCGGCATTCCCAAGTCGATCTTCTTCGAGAACCTGTTTGCCCGCACCTACGACGCTAGCAAACTTGAGGAAGACTCCGAGCGCGTCCGCCAGGCCTATCGTGACCGCGGATACTTCCGCGCCAGCGTCGGCGATCCGCAGACTCACCTGCGCAACGAAACCGGACTTTCCTTCCTTACCTTCCGCCCGCGCAAGGGCAAGCGCATCGACATCACCATGCCCATCGATGAGGGGGGGCGCTACCGTCTGGGATCCATCACCTTTACAGGCAATAAAGCTGTCACGAACGTGAAGGCGCTGCGCAGCCAGTTCGCACAGAAAGACGGCGAGTGGTTCAGTGCCACGCTTTTCGGTAAGGGCCTCGAAAACCTTCGCAAGGCCTACGGCCAGCTCGGCTACATCAACTTCTCGGCCATTCCGAACCCCACCATCGACGACGCAAAGAAGACCGTCTCCTTCAGCGTTGACATCGACGAGGGCAAGCCCTTCTACGTCTCCCGCATCGAGTTCCAGGGCAACACCGTCACGCGCGACTTCGTTATCCGCCGCGAATTGCTCCTCGAGGAAGGCCAGGTCTACAACAGCCACCTGTGGGAGTTGAGCCTGCTGCGCCTCAATCAGCTCGACTATTTCGACCCGCTCAAGGTCGATCAGGACTCTGAAACCCACCAGAACCAGGAAGCCGGCACCGTCGACCTTCTTCTGAAGGTCAAAGAGAAGGGCAAGAACTCCATCGGACTCAACGGAGGCGTCAGCGGTGTCGGCGGAGCGTTCATCGGACTCAACTACCAGACCAACAACTTCCTCGGTCTCGGCGAAACATTGACGGTGCAGGCCAACGGGGGCGACATCTCGCGCACACTGCTCTTCGGCTTCAACGAGCCGTACTTCCGCAACCGGCCGCTCAATTTCGGATTCCAGATCTTCGACAACAAGTACGACTACAACGCCACCAAGAACTACAAACTCTCCGGCGGCAATCCCAACAACCTCACCAACGCGCAGCAGTCGCTCCTGCAGAAGTACAACCAGTCGTCCACGGGATTCAGCGTTTCGGCCAGGTATCCCATCCATCGCAGCTTCAAGAGCGTCGGCTTTACTTACAGCTTCAACCGGCAGTCGGTTTCGACCTTCAGCCAGGCCTCCGCCAACTTCTTTCAGACGCTGGCTTTCCGCAGCGGCATTCAGGGCCAGAACGCCCTCACTGGCATCTTGAACAGCCAGGCTTCGTTCAGTTTCACCATGAACAAGCTGGACGCTGCGTACCAGCCGCATCACGGGTCGGAATTCTCGGCCATCCTGCAGTTGGCCGGCCTATGGGGCAACGTACGCTACGTCAGCCCGGTCGTGGAATACCGCAGCTTCCATCCCATCAAGGGCCTCAGGTTGAATCCCGAGGGCCGCAACGTTTTCGGTTATCGCCTTCAGGGTGCGTTCATTCATGGCATCAGCGGAGATGTGGCTCCGCCGTTCAACCGCTTTTACGCCGGCGGCGAGGCCGATCTGCGCGGCTTCGACGTTCGCTCTGTGACGCCGTACGGCTTTGTGCCCACGCGTGTGCTCTTCAACCTCACCAACCCGGACGGCACCACGGTGCCGCGCGATCCTACCAATCCAACGGTGGGCCCTCTCCAGATTCCGATCCCGGTTTACGGCATCGCATCCATTGGCGGCGATGTCAACTGGACCGCCAATGTGGAGTACCGCATACCGATCTATGCCCGAACCGTGAGCTTCGCATTTTTCAACGACCTCGGCATGGATATGGCTGTCGTCGGCGGCCAGTTGCGCCAGAGCCCCGAGGGAGCAGCTATTCTCAACTCGCCTCTCTACGGCTGCCCCAATTACGTCAACAGCGCTTGCCAGGGCGGCGTTCCAATCAACTTCGGCAACCTGATCCATGTGATCCCGGGCACCAATTACAAGCCGCGCGACTCGATCGGCGCCGAGCTTGACGTGATGATGCCGATCATCAACGCGCCGTTCCGCCTCTACTATGCTTACAACCCTCTGCGGCTGGATAAGAACTTCTTTACCCAGAACCTGATCACCCGTGCCATGTTTCCGGCCGGCGGCGCTGGGGACTACACCTACGCTCAGGCGATCCAGGCCTACGGAGCCCAATTGCAGCTGCGTGAGCCGGCCAAAACCTTCCGGCTGACGGTCAGCACTACCTTCTAGCCGGATCCAGCGTCTAATCAGCCAGCGGTCTGCTGGCTGATTTGACGATTTGTTAAAGTAGCTTGTTTGACGGTTCAGGGTTGCGAGCCTATATAATTTGGCTCAAGTTCCTGAATATGTCTTCTGATCGTGTCTCGTAATTTGCGTTCTGCGCCGTCCCGGCGTGGAATCTGCCTCGACGAACAGCGCAGCAGGTAGACCAGGAAGCGAAGTTCGCTTCCGCATGTGCGGGCGATCTCATTCACACCGGAGGATTTGTTGATTTCCATGAAGCGTGTCACGTTAAGTTCGTTGCCACTTGTTTGCCTGCTTGCGTCGGGCCTTGGCGCGAGCGCTCTTGCCCAGAGTGCCGCCGCTGCCGGGACATCCAGCGCGGCCGCGCCGGGTGTCGCCAAGATTGCAGTGATCAATTTCCAGGCGGCCGTCGCCCAGACCAATGAGGGACAGCGCAACTTTGGCGAACTGCAGAAGAAATTCGATCCCAAGCGCAACCAGCTAAAGGCGTTGCAGGACGAGATCGACAACCTCAAGAAGCAGCTCCAGGCCAACGGCGATAAGCTGAGCGAATCCGAGCGCGCCACTCGCGTGAAGACCATCGACGACAAGGAAAAGGAATATCAGCGCAGCGGCGAGGATGCCTCGAACGACTTCCAGCAGGAGATGCAGCAGACCTACCAGCAGCTTGCTGAAAAAGTCTACGGGACTCTGCAAACCTACGCCGAGCAGAATGGCTATTCCGTCGTTCTCGATGCCGCGGCCAGCCAGCAGCAGGCTCCCACCGTTCTCTGGGCCAGCAAGACGACGGACATCACTGCGGCCGTCATCCAGGCCTACAACGCCAAGTCCGGCGTGCCCGCTCCTGCAACTCCTGCTTCGTCGAGTATGCCCACGGCCCCTGCGCCAACGCACGCCACCACTCCGCGTGCTTCCGGCTCGGCCACGCCCAAGCAGTAACCTCGGACTGATCTGACGATAAGGCTCCGGCTGCGGCTGGAGCCTTTGGTGTGTCCGGAATGAGAAATCAGCAATGGGCTACTTGAAGGCTATCCGCCCGTGATAGAAATACTGCCCCAGCCCCACGGTGAATAGCCAGCACCCGTAGAGCGAGTGCTCGAGCGAAGACGTGAAGAGGCTGCCGGTCGCGCTGTACCTCCACGCGAACAGAATCCCACCCGCAAACGTCAGCGCCACCGCGAGAGGATTCCGGAAAATGATGTGCATGAACGCGAAGGCCGCTGCGCTCACAAAAATCATGGCCGCACCCTGTGGCAGAATCGCCGCGTACCGGTGCATGAGAAAGCTGCGATAGATAATTCCCTGCGGATAAGCCGACAGCACCGGATAGAGAACCATTACCAGCGCCCATAAAATCGGCCGTGTGCGTACGAAACTGAAGAGAAGTTCGGGGGCCATCAGGCGAACACCGGACCATACAATCGCCGCAGCGATCCCAAAGCATACGAAAATCGAGAGAAGTTGCCCCGCTGTGGCTCCCGGATTCCACAGCAGGATGAGCGGGAACGTCGGGTCGCGGCGCAACTGCCAATAACAATAGAGTGCGGCCACCCAGAGCACCGGCAGCGCCGGAATTGGCCGCGGCGAGAACCGATACCCGAGCGGCAGCCCGACAAACAACACAAGAAATTCGATCCACAGCGCTGCGCGAGACATAACGGGCTTTCGATGCGCCACCGCTTTCGCGCGCTCCATGAAGTTGCTCGAAAGGGCAGTCATCCCGGCCGCGTGCACAGCCTTTGGGCGCACGTACCGGAGCGACCCGCAGGTTTCGAACCAAGGCTCGCCTCAACGGTCCTGAGAGGGAAACCTGCTATATATACCGCCTGCTCCATACTCTCCTACTCACTGTTCCCTGAGCCCTGTTCCCTGATGTTTGACCCCTCCACTTTCGCACGCATAGACTCGAATTGGTGGGTCAGCATCTCCCCGATCATGGCTCTCCGCGCCATTTATGCGCTTTTCCCTGCATTTCACTCGCTCAATCATCCTGCCTGCGTTAACTCTTGCGGTGGCATGTTCCTCCTTTGCGCAGCAGCCATCGAACTCCGCGTCCAGCCCAGGCCAGGCCCCCAAGATGCCGCCTCCGCCCAAGCCGCCCGCGCTGGTCGAGCCCGGCGGTCCCTCAATCAGTCTTCAAACCAGCGAGGCCCTGTTTGACATCGCCGTCGGCCTCAATGCCTGCGGATACGACAATGGCCTCTCGGAATCCGACCCCATCCGGCAGCACATTCGTGAGCAGGTCAACCAGGCCAGCCAGCAATCGGTGGAAGCCCGCGACGCCCGTTTCCATCTCTGCGAGTTCATCAATCAGCACCGGCTGCCAGAAACCGGCCGCGATCTGGCGCAGTACGTATCGCTCGCCCTCTATGTGACTCCGCCGCCCGAACTTACGACGAGCGTTGAAATGCAGGACCTGCCGCCCGACTCAACGCAGGTGGTCGACGTGCTGCCTCTGCTTCGTGCCTTCGCCCAGGCCATCAAGCTCCACACCATCTGGGTCGAGAATCGCGCCGCTTATGACGAACAGGTCGCCCGCCTGCACGATCCCCTCACCAGGATGATCACCGACACGAACATCTACCTCAAGATGCCGGTCAGCAGTTACGAAGACCGGCGCTTCCTGGTGGTGCTCGAGCCGATGCTCTCGCCGGCGGAAACCAACGCCCGCGTCTATGGCACCAACTATGTCGTGGTGGCCTCACCCGCCAACGGCACGATCCACATGAACGAGGTGCGCCACACCTACCTTCACTATGAGATAGAGCCGCTGCTCTATGCGCGCGCCACCGCGATGGATCGCCTCCTGCCGTTTCTCAAGACCGTCCGCGACGCGCCTCTCGATTTTGTCTATCGCAGCGATATCGTCTCGCTTGTCATCGAATGCATGATCCGCGCAGTCGAGGCCCGCACCATGGGGACCGGGGTGGAGATTCCGAAGATCCCCGCGAATACCCCTCACAGCGAACTCGACCCGCTTTACCGGGCACGCAATACCGCCCTCCAAAAGGACGACGCGCTGCGCGAGCAGGTGGTCAGTCGCGACATGGCCGCCGGATTCGTTCTGACGCATTATTTCTACACCCAGCTCGTCCAGTTCGAGCATTCTCCTGCCAGCCTCAAGGAGAGCATCGGCGAGATGGTCTACGGCATGGACATCCCCCAGGAGCTTGGCCGCCTCAAAGGCATCCAGTTTGCTGAAGAGGGATCAACTGACGTCGTACGCCGCACCTCCTCGAAACCCCATGGCCTCGACTTGGCCGAACTCGACTTGGTGAAGGGCGACCCCGGCACCGCCGCATCTCTCTCGGAATCCGCACTGAAGGACCACACGGCAGAGGCCGGGCGGGCGAACTTCATCCTGGCCCGTGCCGACCTCATGACCGGCAAAATGGAACAAGCGGAAACGGCTCTCCGCGAAACCATTCGCCTCTCCAGCGACCCGCGTATGGTTGCATGGGCGCATATCTATCTCGGGCGCATTCTCGATGTGCAGGAAAACCGCGATGAGGCCCTTCTCGAGTACAAGGCTGCACTCGCAGTGCGCGACACCCAGCCGGACACCCGGAGCGCCGCTGAGAACGGAATGAAGCAGCCCTTCGCCTTGCCGCATCACGCCGATCCTGACGCCGAGGACGACAAGGGAGGTCCGCCGTCCAAAACTCAGCCCCAGCCCGACGCAGCGCAGGCCCAGCATCCGCAATAGTTTCGCCAGAGGAGAATCTCTCGAGTTGAAGAAGTTATCGGGCGTGCCAGAACTCGAAACGCTGCTCGGCCATCGCTTTCGAAACCCCGAGTTGCTGAAGCGCGCTCTCACGCATCGTTCGCTGGCCCATGAACACCATTCTGCCCAGCATCCTGTCCAGCATTCTGCCGAGCATCTTGCCAAGACTGAATCGGCCGAGACCGCACAGGCCGAAACACCCTCTGACCACAGCGCGGACCCCAGCACGGATAACGAGCAGTTGGAGTTCCTCGGCGACGCCGTCATCGGCTTCCTGGTCGCTGAAGATCTGTGCCATCGATACCCTGACCTTCGCGAAGGTCCGCTTACCCGCTTCCGTGCCGAACTGGTCAGCCGCCACCATCTGGGCCTCGTAGCCGCGCGGCTCAAACTTGGCGACTACATGCTGCTCGGACGCGGCGAAGAACGCAGCGGGGGCCGCCGTAACGGCGCACTCCTCGCCAACTGCATTGAAGCCGTGGTGGCTGCTCTCTACCTTGACGGCGGAATCGAAATAGTCCGCACTTTCGTTCTGCGTGAAGTCGTTGAACCCGATGCCGCCGGTCTGCACAAGAGGATCCTCCGCGGCGCGAGCATCGGCGATTACAAATCCGCCCTCCAGGAGCGCCTTCAGGCTCAAAAGCGGGGACAGCCCGAGTACTCCGTCCGCGCCGAGAGCGGCCCTGACCACCGCAAGCGCTTTCTGGTAGAGGTCTCGGTTGCGAAGAACGGCGTCGCAACACGACCCCTGGCGCGCGGCCTCGGCACCACAAAGAAAAAAGCTGAGCAGGAAGCTGCCCGTCGCGCCATCATCAAATTAGAACGAAGCCGCTCTGGAGCCGAAACCGCTGGCGAGACCGCTCCGGCGGCCCTGGCCGAAATCGACCTGCTCGCGCAAACCGATTCAGAAGCATGACTGAGAGCCTTCACAACCCGGTCGCCTCTCCACCCGAGGCTCCTGTTCCCGAGCCTGGCCTCCCCGCGCCTACGCTTGTGGACCAAGGCGACGCCGCGCCTGCTCCCGCGCCGCCCGGCTCCAATACATCACAACCCGTCGTGCATACCCGGCACTTCATCTACCCGTCGCCGCTGGAAACCGTCCGCTCGCTCCTCACCATTCTGGTGATCGCTCTATTCGCGCTCACGTTCATTCTCCAGCCGTTCCGCATTCCATCCGAGTCGATGGAGCGCACGCTGCTGGTCGGCGACTTCCTCCTGGTGAATAAGACCATCTACGGACCGCCGGGCATCTGGCATCACCTGCTCCCTTACCGCCAGGTGCAGCGAGGGGACATCATCGTCTTCCACTTCCCGCTCGATCCGCCCGAGCACATTGTGAAGCGCGTCGTAGGGATACCCGGCGACCGCATTCACCTGCGCGACGGAGTGCTCTTCCGCAACGGACAGGCGGTCACCGAGCCTTACGTCGTCTATGAATCCGCCTGGTCCGACAACTTCCGCGACCAGTTCCCGACAGCTCCGTACACCGATCCCGGCGTCGACACACATTGGTGGCTCCGGATGCGCGCTAACATGACCGGCGGTGATGTCATCGTGCCCCCTGGTCAGTACTTCGTCATGGGAGATAACCGCAACCATAGCCGCGACAGCCGCTACTGGGGATTCGTTCCCCGCTCGGCGATCGTCGGCCGGCCCTTCATCATTTATTTCTCGCTTCGTCAGCCGTCTACCACTGACCTGCCCGAGGTGCCGCATGTCTCCGCTCTCGATACCTCAGGTGATAAACTCGGACACGACAACGATGCCATCAACAAGGTAGTGGGCTTCGCGCGGTGGAACCGCATCCTCCGCATCGTTCGCTAAGGCAATTTAGAGAGGGTGTATCCATAAGAGGGTGTACCCATAATCGTCACCCTCAAGTTCGCCGCGATCAATGGGACCGGGGTCCCTGCGGACAGGTCTTCGTCCGCGGGGTGGAGAGGAGTCGGCGACCTGACCCAAATGCAGATTCCGGCTATAGTACTCTGAAAATGGCATAGCAGTAGGAGATTTGACGAATCACATGGAGCAGATGCTCGACCAGAAAGCAGGCGAAAAAGCCGCCGCCAAGCCCGAAAAGACCCGGCACGGCAGTGAAGAAACCCCTCTGGAAGCCTTTGCCTCCATTTGCGGCGTGCTCGTCCTTGGCCTTTTTGCCCTCACCTTCATCTTCCAGAATTTCGCGATTCCGTCGTCCTCGATGGAGAAGACACTGCTCGTCGGCGATCACGTTTTGGTCGATCGCATCACGCTTGCCCCACCCACGCACTGGGCTCCGTTCGTTCACTACCGCAACGTGCAGCGGGGCGACATCATCGTCTTCTTCAAGCCCACCGTGGAGCCCAACGGTGAGCATCTCTATCTCGTCAAGCGCGTCGTCGGACGCCCCGGAGATCACATCCACCTCGTCAACGGAACCGTCTACCTCAACGGCGTCGCCCAGAATGAGCCGCAGGTGCAGGTAGCCACCGAGCCATACGAATATCGCGACGACTTCCCCGCCGTGCCTCCGCCCGCCCTTAGTGACGTGACCGCCGAATGGGCGCTCGATTTGCCCAATCACATCCAGAACGGCGATCTGGTTGTTCCACCGGGCTACTACTTCGTCATGGGCGACAACCGCCCCAACAGCCTCGACAGCCGCTACTGGGGCTTTGTTCCGCGGCAGAACATCGTGGGCCGTCCGCTCTTCGTTTATTGGTCGTTTGTCACGCCCGAGAACCAGTATGAGCGCACCGGCCTCGCCGATCATGCTGGCTTCATCGGACATATCATCCTGCATTTCTTTGATCAGACGCGCTGGCGCCGCACGTTCCATCTGGTGAAGTGACATGAGCGAGCCCGTGACGGGTATCGCACCAGCTCAGCGCAGCCGCTGGCGCTGGATTCTGCTTCTACTGGTCGTCATCCTGGTGATCGCGTTTGTCCTCGTGCCGCTGATTAAACTCAACCGGTATCACCGTACCGTCGCCGACTCGCTCAGCCGCAGCCTCGGCCATCCCGTTCATCTGGCATCGGTTCAGCTTCAGGTGCTGCCGCATCCAGGCCTGGCCGTTACCGATTTCGTTGTGGAAGAGAATCCTGGCTTTGGGGCCGAGCCCATCCTGCGCGCGCCTTCAGTGCTTGTAAGCCTGCGCCTCTCCTCACTCTGGGGAGGTCACATCGAGCCGAGTCGCATCGACCTCGACAACGCCAGCGTCAACCTTGTCCGCGACAGCCATGGACAGTGGAATTTCAATCCACTTCTCCTCCAGGCCGCTCGCTCCAGCGCTGTCCCCGCAACTCAACGACGCTCCTCCGCTCCGCGACTGCCCTATATCGAGTTCCGCTCCGCGCGTATCAACTTCAAAAACGGGGCCGAAAAGAAATCCTTCTCATTCGTCAACGCCGATTCGTCCATCTGGCTCGAAGAGCCCGGTCAATGGCGGCTTCGCTTCGAAGGACAACCGGCGCGTACGGATCTCGACCTCGACCTCGCTGACACCGGCCTCGTGCGCCTGGATGGCTCTCTCAACCGTGCCGCCGCCCTTGACGCCACCCCACTTAAGCTGCATGCCGAGTGGCGAAATGCGCCCCTCGGCCAGATAAGCCGCATGCTCTTCGGCCAGGACAGCGGCTGGCGTGGTCTGCTGACGGCTCAGGCCGACTTCGCCGGCGATCTCGACAATCTGCAGGTCACCACGCGCCTCCGCGTCGACGATGCGCACCGCCAGGAGTTCACCCCGCTCAACCAGCTCAATATGGACGCGAGATGCCGCGGCATCTACCATCGCGGCGACGAATCGGTCGATAACCTAACGTGCCTCTGGCCTGTCGGAGATGGTCACCTGCTGCTCACAGGAAGCGTCCAGACGACAGCGCAGCCACAGGCAAAACTCGCCCTCGAGATCAACCACACACCCGCTGCGTTCGCGCTCAGCATCCTTGGAGTGCTGCGCCGGGGCGTCACAGCATCCGTCACCGACGGAGGGCTCATCAACGGCCATTTCACATACGCCAGCGGTGCCTTCACGGGGGGCAAAGCGCCTTCACTCACCGGAGAAGCCACGATCGAGCCGGTCACGCTTTCCTTCCCCGGGCTCGATAAGCCCCTCATCTTCCCTTCGCTCCATCTTGTTACTCCGGATCTCATCGCTCCAACCCGCGGCAAATCCAGTCCGTCAAGCAAATCCGGTTCGTTAAGAAAGACCAGCGCCGCAGCCAGGTCCCCCATCGCGCTTCTTCTCCCGCCCACCCCCTTGTCTCTTGGCGCGCCTGCTCCGCTTGAGCTTTCAGGACAGCTCACTCCCTCCGGCTTCCAGGTGCGCGCTGACGGCCAGGGCGATCTCGCTCGCCTCGCCGCGATCGGACGATCCTCGGGGCTTCTCGGCGCATCGCTGGCCGGACTCAGGGCTGTTGACACTCCGCAAAGCCAACCCGCCGACGTCGATCTGACCTTCGCTGGCACATGGACGACACCCCCGACGACCCCGCTCAACGGCACCGCGCCTCGGACCACCACCACGGGCTCTCTGCGCATCCAGCATGCGGAAGCAAAATTCGACTGGCTTCCCGAGCTGGTCGAGATTGGCTCAGCCACTGCGAATTTCTCAGCGGATCAGATCACCTGGACCAATGCTGCGATCACCGTCAATGGAATTGCCGCCCACGGATCCTATACCCGTTCACTCGCCTGTCCCGCTCAGGAAGATTGCACAGGGTCCCGTTCCGACTCTGGTTCGGACCTCCCCGCAGGCCACTTCGATCTAGAAATTCCCACGCTCGACCCGGCCGCGCTCCAGTCCGCTCTCATGGGAGCAGGCCGCCGCAACGAGTTTCTCAGCGCCATTCTTTCCCAGGTCGGACGCTCGGCCAGGCCGTGGCCGCTCCTCGATGGCACGGTTCATATCGGCTCTCTAACTGTGGGTGATCTCGTGCTGCGCGACGCTCACGGTGCGATCGCGATCCGCGCAAACCGGCTGGGCATTACTTCGCTCAACGCCGCCGCATTGGGTGGTTCGGTCAAACTCACAGGCACTGTCCAGACCGCCTCCGGCCGCCCCTTCTATTCACTTGATGTCAATTGGACTGGCACAAGCGTGCCGCAGATCGCCGCGATCTTTCATGAGAATTGGGGCGCAGGCGTCGTCACCGGCCACGCCAGCGTCACCCTCGAGGGCTACTCTGCCTCCGACCTCGCCGACTCCGCGCGAGGTACATTCGACTGGGACTGGACACGAGGCTCCATCGGTTCAGCCACTTCTCTTGCAGCCGATGGTTCCGGGCCGGCCGCGCTCCGGGAGGCCAGTCTGGCCAGCCCCCAAACCGCAAACCCCTCGCCCGCGAACTTCTCCCCTGCGCGTTTCGCTCACTGGAAGGCCAGCGGAACCATTGCCGGGAAGGCACTGAAGCTCGAGCCGTCGGCTGGAGCTAACCCCGTCACCGGAACCATCGCCTTCGACCGCAGCCTCGATCTGTCCTGGCCCGCAGAAAGCGGCCGGACGCTCCGCATCGGAGGCACTCTGGCCAATCCCGCCGTCGAACCCGGGCCCCCGGTCGAGCCCTGACTTTGTAACGCCGGCGCGGTGCCAGTCTTCAATCTATTTGTCGGCTTTGATGTGCAGATCGATGGTCAGCTCCTTGCGCGAATCATAGGCGCTGATCGTCTTAGTGGAACTTTTTGCATCCTTGTATTTGGCCCAGACGGTGTAATCGAGGTCGGGCGCAATCTGCCCGAAGCGATAGCTTCCGTCCTGAGTAGCAATGAACGTACGGATGTTGCTACTCCTCGAGTCCTGCAGATACACGATGGCGCTCGCCAGCGGAGCGTCGCCGTTTCCTAGAACCTTGCCGTCGAGGGTTTTGAACTTAACATTTTGGGCCGCGGCCCCGGCAAGCACCAGCAGAAGAGTTGCCGCCAGGCTCGGAGCGTATTTCAACCTCTTCATTCTTCTTCCTCGTCGACAGCCTCTTCCTCTTCATCTTCGTAGCCTTCATCGACCTTCACCAGCTCCAGTGGATCGGTGGTTACGACCTCGTACTCAGAGCCGCATTCCTCACAGACGATAACGTCGCCTTCGTCGACCTCGTCCTCTTCAATATCGAGAGTACTCTCACATTCAGGGCAAAGTGGCATGACAACCTCCAGTGGATCGGAGTTTTTTGTTTTATAGAATGACGTCCTAACTGCAACTCCGTTAGTGTTAAAGACACCGTTAGTGTTTAGGAGATTCGTGCGGCGCGTCAAGCGGGCTGCACGCAATTTTTACGGTTTAGAAATCAATCTGTTCCGTCGTGGGCCTATGGAATGAAAGCCAGCGCTCGCACCAACTTAAGCCGAATCTTCATCTGCTCCGGTTTGATCCTCATTTTACCTGCCTGCTTCGCGGGATTTCAGTCCGCTGTGTATGGAGTGTCTGACGCTGCAAAGCGCGATCTGGATGCAACAGGTTTTTCCATCCAGCCCGCGCCCGCCGATCCAGCCATCGAGGCTGTGCTCAACCAGATCTCGGCAAGGCAGATTCGGCACACCATCGAGGCGCTGGCGGGATTCAAAAACCGCAGCACGCTTTCCAGCATGGAGAGAGACCTGCCCGCAGGGCAGGGCGTCACCGCCGCTGCCGACTGGATCACCGAAACCCTGCAAGGCTACTCCGGCGACTGCGGCGGTTGCCTGGACGTGAAACGCGACACCTTCACCGAGCCGCCCCAAACCGGACCCAATCCCCGCATCACCCAGCCCACAACCATCACCAACGTCTACGCCATCCTGCGCGGCAACGATCCCGCTCAGGCGAAGCGGGTGATCCTGGTCACCGGGCATTATGACTCGCGCAACACCGACACGATGAACACCCGTGACCCCGCGCCTGGAGCAAACGATGACGCAAGCGGCGTGGCAGTGAGCCTCGAATGTGCTCGCGTCCTGTCGAGGCTGAAACTGCCCGCGACCCTGGTGTTTGCCGCCGTCGCCGGTGAGGAGCAGGGCCTGAACGGTAGCGCCCATCTCGCTAAGCTGGCAAGGAGCGAAGGCTGGGAGATCGAAGGCGTGCTCAACAACGACATCGTGGGAGGCAACACCACGCCCGGCGATATCCTGCAGGACAAATCCTCCGTGCGCATTTTCTCCGAAGGCCTGCCGGCAAGCGCGACTCAGGAAGAAATCCGCCGGATTTTTGCGCTCGGCTATGAAAGCGATTCCCCCTCACGCGAGCTGGCGCGAGCCATCGCCGATGTCGGGGACACCTTTGACGCTATGCCCGCGGACAAAGTATCCCGGGCGACCCCGGGCTTCCATCCCGTGCTCGAATTCCGTCCCGACCGCTTTCTGCGCGGCGGCGATCACTGGTCCTTCAACCAGGAGGGCTTTGCGGCTGTGCGGTTCACCGAGTGGCGCGAGGACTTCAACCACCAGCACCAGAATGTGCGCACGGAGAACGGCGTGGAATACGGCGATCTCCTGAAGTTCGTCGACTTTGACTACGTCGCCCGGGTCGCACGTCTGAACGCCGCCACAATGGCAGTGCTGGGCTCGGCGCCACCTTCGCCCGAAAAGGTCAGGATTGTCACGCGCGGCCTGGACAACAACACAACCCTTCATTGGCTGGATGGCCACGGAGCGCCCTTATCGACCAGCTACGAAGTCGTCTGGCGGGAGACCACTGCCCCCGTCTGGCAGCGTTTCGCGCCTGCTGGGAGCGACCGCGGGAACGCAGACGGTGAACACTCGCTTATCATCACAGTCTCGAAAGACAACGTGATCTTCGGGATCCGCGCCGTCGATCCCGCCGGACACCGAAGTCTGGCCGTCGTCCCCATGCCGGAGCGGTGAAGAGGAAGTTGCCAGATGTCAGTTTGTTAGTCCCCAGTCCATTTTTCAGAGTCATGCGGACCGGGGCTGTGGACTGGTAACTGGGGACTCATAACTGACCACTGGTGAGAGAATAGGACCGTATGCCCCGCGGCTTTGGTTTTCTCGCTTTTCCCGACTTTCGTGGACTGACCCGCAAGCTCGTCCTCTGGAATCTCGGAACCTTCTTCATCCTGCTGGTTCTCGGGGTGGCGTCGAGAGCTGCAGCGCTCACCATTGTGGCGTGGACGGCGCTCGTCCCCCCGTACGTGCTTCAGGGTCGAATATGGCAGCTGGTGACTTACAGCTTCGTACACCAGGGCATTCTCAACACCGCATTCGAATTGCTCTCGCTGTGGTTCCTGGGCAGCTTTCTTGAATCAAACCACGGCTCGCGATGGCTCGGCGAGATCTACTTTGCCTCGGTGGTGGGAGCAGGGCTCGCCGCGATTGCCCTCTATTTCGCTCTGCCGGCCAGCGGAGGCATGCTGACGGGTTGCTACGGCGGGCTCTTCGGGCTGCTGATCGCCTTCGGCGTGCTCTACGGCGACATGCAGTTCATGATGTTCCCCTTGCCGATGATGATCAAGGCAAAATACCTGGTCGCGGTGTATCTGCTGATTGCTCTCGCGATGCTCTTCTCGGATCAAAAGTTCTTTGCCTTTGCGCAACTCGGCGGTGCACTGGCCGGATACCTCTACATCAGAATGGCTCCGAAGCGTGGCTTCGCCTTTGCCAGCAGTGAGCGGTTCTACGGGCTCCGCAACAGCTACTACCGGTGGAAGCGGCGTCGTGCGGCGCGCAAGTTCGAAGTGTATATGCGCAAGCAGAACCGCGATGTGCACTTCGACAAGGACGGCCGCTATATCGATCCCGACAAGGACCCGAACGACCGCCGCTGGATGAACTGAGCGCCCCTCAGAGATTCCTCACAAAAAACTCCGTCATCGCCCGATACAGCGCGAGCCGGGCCTCGTGGTCTTCAAAGACATTCCCTCGGTCAGGCACAAACATCACCGAGGGATACTTTGCGGTCTCGAGTAATTCATTCAGCAGCTCCAGCGAATTTTCGATGTGCACGCGCTCGTCGGTGGTCCCTTGCACAATCAGCAATGGCCCTCGCAGATTCTTTGCATTCTCTATCGGCATGGAGTTTAGATAGCCGTCCTGGTTGCGGACCGGGTCCTCGAGATAGCGCTCGGCAAACACAGCATCGTAGAGCCGCCAGTCGGTGATCGGAGCCCCCGCAATCCCGGCCTTGTACGCAATCGGCAGGTCGAGCATGCCATGCAGCGCAAGAAAACCGCCGTAGCCCCAGCCGTAGATGCCCACGCGGGAAGCGTCGACGTAAGGAAGCGATAACAGATAAAAAACAGCGTCCCGCTGGTCGGACATCTCCTGTGAGGAGAACCGCAGATGCACTGGCTCATCGAAGACGTGCCCGCGTCCGGCGGTGCCGTGGCCGTCCTGCGCATAAATAACGTATCCCTTCTGCGCCATCATCCGCAGCCACAGGAAGGTATCACCACCCCACATATCGCGCACCACCTGCTCGCCCGGTCCGCCGGCGACGTAAACAATCACCGGATACTTGCGTGAAGGATCGAAATCCGGCGGGCGGATCATGATTGCGTTCACCTTCGATCCCATATGCATCGTTACGGTGAGGAACTCGACAGCAGGCAGCTTGTATCCGGCAAGTGCTGGCGCCGGGTTCTCATTGATCGCTGCGACCTCGCTGCCGTCGGCGCGCAGGAGAGCCCGCCGGGGAGGAGCCGCCGCCGTCGAGAAGGTATCGACGAAAAACTGGGCGCTCGGAGAAAACACGGCCTCGTGCGTTCCTGGCTGGCCGGTGACTGCTTTGAGCCCGGAGCCGTCGAGCGCAACTTGGTTCACCTGGCGCTCGATACCCGGGAGCCCGGCCGGGCTCTGCCTCGCAGCGGTGAAATAGACCAGGCCTGAAGCATCCCCGGAGCCTTCATAGACGGCGTCGACCGCAGTGACTTCCCATTCTCCGCTGGTGAGTTGGGCAAGCTCGCGTCCCGTCGTGTCGTACAGGTAGAGGTGCCGATAACCGCTGCGCTCGGTCGACCAGACAAAGCGGCTCGAATCGCGAAGAAAGTGAGGCCCGTCGTCGAGATTGATCCAATACGGATTCTTGTCCGTCAGAATCGCCCGCGATCTGCCCGAAGCTGGATCGGCGAGCAGCAGGTCAAGGACTTTCTGCGATCGGTCAAGCCGCTCGACAGCGAGATGGCTCGAGTCAGGCGTCCAGCTGACACGGGGCAGATACACCGCGTTTCCGGAATCGATAGCACGGCGCTGGCCTCCGCTCACCGCCTGAACGTAGAGTCGCACCACCGGCAGCGCCGAACCGGGAAGCGGATAGACCATCGCGCTCTCGTGTCCATCTGCAAATCGGAGCCTGTACTTGCCCGTGGCGCGGTCGTCGGTTTCAAGGTAGGCGATCTTGGACGAATCTGGTGACCACCAGTAGGCGCGATCGAGGCCAAGGTCATTGCGGTACGGCCAATCAGGCTCTCCTTCGCAAAGTTCATTCGATCCAGCCGGAGTGAGCCTGCGCGTCTCGCCTGTAGAGGCGCTGGTCAGCCACAGCGCATGATCCCGAATGAAGCCGGCGAAGCGCCCGTCGGGCGATGGACTCGCATCCGTGATCGCGTCTGCTCCGGAGACGAGGACGCGCGTGCGCCCGCTGTCCAGTTCGAGCCATACCAAAGAAGTGGGTGTGATCAGCAGAAGGGCGCGATCGCCCGCCCATGCGAAGCCGGTCAGCTGCGGTGGCGGAGCAGGATGCCGCCTGTCGTCCTCCGTGTGCCTGGGCGGCGCGGCAGCTTCCAGGGCGGCCCGGATCTTATCGCCCGAAACAAGCACGCTCCGCTGCGCATTCGATACATCAATCACCTCGATCTCGGCTACGGGCGATCCGTGGCTCCTTGGGTCGGCAGATTTTGGGGAAGTCTGGAGCCATGCCACACGCATGCCGCTGGGGTTCCAGTGGACTTGCTGAAGCAATTCGCCGCTCAGACTGGGTTGTGCAAGGATGCGCTCGAGCGTGATTTGGTGAGTGTCCGTCGCCGGATTTTGCGCACAGAGCGGCCAAAGCACAGTGAGAGTTACAAATGGAGCAAGTCCGGCCTTAGATCTGGTTACCTTTGTTCGCATTTTAGTGACAGCACGAAAGATGTGCATACAGAAACCACCCATGGCGAGATAGTATAGGGACGATCTTGGCAAGTTATCCTTCCCCGTTGGATAACTCTGTCAGATTTTTTATTTCCCCCCTGAGTTTTACCGCCCCCACACAACTGTGAACGTGTCGCTTTGCCGCTGTAATCGTGTGTCTGAACCCTGTTTAGACGAATTGCCGGCTGACGTGCCGTCAATCCTTTCAACCATAACTAACTGTGTGGATGATCAGAAAAAGGAAACAAGCCTGATGAGGAAGCGCAAGACCATGCAAGGTGATGTCGAGTTTCAGAATGGCCGCGGGCGCAAGGTTACCAACCAATTTCCAGCGCTTCCGCTACTCGTTCTGGCTGCGGCGGGCTCCCTGAAGGCAAATGCACAAACCAGCGTAACGACCTTCCACAATGACATTGGCCGCACCGGCCAGAATCTCAATGAGACGATCCTCACCACTTCAAACGTGAACGCCTCCCAGTTTGGCAAGCTGTTTTCCCAGCCGATTGATGGACAGGTCTATGCGCAGCCTCTCTACCTTCCGAACGTGACGATCGGGGGACAGCAGCACAACGTAGTCTTTGTAGCGACGGAAAACGATACCGTCTACGCCTTCGATGCCGACAGCAATAGTGGCGCGAATGCAAATCCGCTGTGGATGGCCTCGATGCTTACGGCCGCACACGGCGCAGCATCCGGCGCAACCGCCGTTCCGGCTTCGATGTTATCTGGCGACCTAACGCCTGTGGTGGGCATTACAGGAACGCCGGTCATTGATCCCACCACGAATACCTTTTACGTCGTGAGCAAGACCCTGGAGGGCGGCAGTGCCGTCCAGCGCCTGCATGCTCTAGATGTGACCACTGGCAACGAAAAATTTGGCGGTCCAGTGGCTATTACCGCTACGGCGGCTGGTACCGGAAACGGCAGTTCCGGCGGCCAGATAACGTTCGACCCGCACTGGGAGAACCAGCGTCCTGCTCTGCTTCTGCTGAATGGGATCGTATACATCGCATTTGGAGCTCACGGCGACAACGGCCCATGGCACGGATGGATTCTGGGATACAACGCGGCGACGCTGACACAGACCGGTGCTTACAACGCTAGTCCCAACGGAGGCGGAAGCGGATTCTGGATGTCCGGTGGAGGCCTGGCCGCCGATCAGCTCAATCCTGCGACACAGCCTTACGGTCGCATGTTTGCGACAACTGGAAACGGCGACTACACAGGCGCGACGCCGTACACGAACAGCATGGATTATGGCGACAGCGTCCTGAACCTGAATCTCGCGAACGGCGTACCGACAGTACAGGACGAATTCACGCCAACCGATCAGGCCGACCTGGATGGCGCAGACCGAGACCTCGGATCTGGCGGCCCGATGCTTATTCCGACCCAAACCACCGGAAGCTACCCGCACCTGATGGTTCAGGTAGGCAAGGAAGGCCATCTATACCTGATTAACCGGGATCAGATGGGCGGGTATCAAACGACAGACGCGGTCGTGCAGGAGCAGCTGTGGACTGTAGGGGCGATCGGTGCATGGAGCACCGCCGCATATTGGAACGGGACTGTTTATTACTGGGGAGTAGACGATACACTCAAGTGCTTCGCGCTGGTGAACGGGTTGCTGTCCACCACCCCGACAAAATCGACCGAGACCTACGGCTATCCAGGTTCAACACCGTCGATTTCTGCCAACGGGACTACACAGGGCATCGTATGGTCGATCGATTCTGAGGCGTACAACTCGGGCGGGCCGGCGCTGCTGCAGGCGCACGACGCCAGCAACTGCGCCAGCACCTTGTATTCGAGCAGCACAAACGCCTCGCGGGATAACCCCGGTGTCGCCGTGAAGTTTTCGGTTCCGACCGTAGCCAACGGAAAAGTCTATGTCGGTACGGCGAACCAGTTGAGCGTGTACGGTTTGCTCGGCGCAACCCAGCAAGCTGCCACCCCGGTTATTTCTCCCGGGTCCCAGAGCTTTACCGGTAGCATCTCGGTCAGCATTACTGATAACACGTCCGGAGTAACCATCCACTACACAACGGATGGTTCCACGCCGACCACCTCTTCGACCCCCTATAGCGGCCCGATTACCGTCACTGCGACAGAGATCATCAAAGCTATCGCCAGCGGGAATGGATATCTCACCAGCACCGTTGCTTCGGCGACGTACACCGATGTTACCCAGGCGAATCCCCCGACTTTCAGCGTGCCCGCGGGAAGCTACACAGCTCCGCAGTCGGTCAAGCTCAGCGATAGTACCGCTGGCGCGACAATTTACTACACTACCGACGGATCGACTCCGACGGCCTCGTCAAATATTTATGCTGCCGGCAGTTCAATCACCGTCGGTTCGACGGAGACCATCAACGCGATAGCTGTTGCTCCGGGCTTCCTTAACAGCGCGGTCGCCAGCGCAACCTACTCCATCGTGGCCCCCATCAATTTCCCTGTTGGATTCGCCAGTTCACAGGGGCTGATCGTTTTAAATGGTAGCTCCCAACTGAACGATTCCCGCCTGCAACTCACCGATGGCGGATCGTATGAGAGCGGCACCGCGTGGTTTGCCAACCCAATCAACATCCAATCCTTCGTGACGAACTTTACCTTCCAGTTGTCAAATCCGTTGGCCAGCGGGATCACATTCGCTATCCAGGGGCAGGGAATCTCCGCTGTGGGAGGCTACGCGGCCGGGCTCGGATACAGGAACATCTCGAAAAGCATTGCGGTGAAGTTCGATCTGACGAACGATGCCGGTGAAGGAATGGATTCCACGGGACTGTATGTGAACGGCGCCATGCCGACAATTCCGTCCATTGATTTGAGCCCCACAGGAATCAACCTGCACAGTGGCGATACCTTTGCAGTACAACTCATATATGACGGGTCCACGCTGGCGATGACCATCACTGACACCGTCACTCTCGCGACGTATTCCACCAGCTTCCCGGTCAATATCCCCTCAATCGTGGGCGGAAATACGGCATATGTAGGTTTCACCGGCAGTTCGGCGACGGTCAGCTCTTCGCAGAAAATACTTACCTGGACCTACGCTCCCGCATCCGTTGTTTCCTACCCATCGATCCAGCCAACCGCTGGACTCTATTCGACTGCGCAGTCTGTAACCATCAGCGACAGTATCCCTGGTGCTAGCATCTACTACACCACCAACGGAACCACGCCCACGACCTCTTCTACGCGGTACACGGGGACTTCGATTCCGGTTACATCTTCTGAAACCATTAAGGCCCTTGCCGTAGCGAACGCATCGGTCAACAGTGCTGTAGCCGCAGCAAACTACATCATCAGTTCGACT
>Ga0213872_10000474_pt1 | contig 32444 bp, 35 predicted proteins | sample VelepicomBERX_R2_FD_160071 | JGI IMG/M metagenome (GOLD analysis project Ga0213872, IMG submission 160071) | Rhizosphere microbial communities from Vellozia epidendroides in rupestrian grasslands, the National Park of Serra do Cipo, Brazil - RX_R2 | ecosystem: Host-associated > Plants > Roots >...
GGCCCAGCACGCGCTGCGCCCAGGGCTGGGCCGGATCGGTCTCGCGGCCGGTGTCCTCGGACAGCGTGGCGATCTCGCCGCGGAAGTCCGCCGCAGCGGCCACCGAGAGCAGCGCCAGCGCCGCCAGACCGTCGCGCTCCAGCGCGAGCAGGGCCTTGTCGAAGACGGCCTGGCCGGCAGCTTCGCGCTGGCCCTCGACCGCCTCCTCGACGTTCTTGCCGTAGTTGGCCGAGAGGATGGCCTGCATCAGCAGGTTCAGCTCCTGCATCATCTCGTCCGCGCCCAGGTCGGCCGCCTCGGCAGCGCTGGCCAGGCGACCCTTCCATTCGTTGGCCAGCTCGTCGTATCTGGCCTTGAGCGGCTTGAGCACCGGCGCCGGGTCGCCGCCGGCCTGGGTCACGGCGCGCTCGAGCTCCACCATCGAGCTGGCGCAGCGCTCCTGGCGCGGCTTGATCATGCGGTCCGCCTCATCGCGCGCGCCGGCGAAGTCCTTGTAGTTCTGGATGTCCTTGGTGAGGCCGAGCACGAACTTGTCGGCCTCGACGTACAGGGCCACGAGCGCGCTCCAGTCGCGCGTGTTCTCGAGCGCCGCGAGCCTGGGCCCGGCGATGCGGTCGAGCAACTGCTGCGCGCTGGCCTTGAGCGCCGGTGTCGCGCCCGGGTTGCCGATGGCCATGCGCAGGTCGTTCAACATGGGCCGGCCGCGCAGCACCGGGCCGACGCGCTTCCATTGCTCGAAGTCCGGATTGGCCTGCTGCACCATCGCCGCCTGCAGCAGCCGCACCGTGTCTTCGGCCTCCCGCCAGCGGCGCTCACCTTGCAGCACCGTGATGAGCTCGATCTGACGCCGGTTCTCTTCGATGCGATTGAGCGGCGCCACCGGCACCAGCGCTTCGGCCTTGCGCCCGAGTTCGTCGAGCTGCGTGACGATGCGTCCCGAGGCCTCCACGCCGAACTTGAGCTCGGCCTTCATCGCGGCGAGGTGGCTGCGAAGGTCGGCGAGCAGCTTGGCGTTGTCCTTGATCTTGCGGGCGGGATCGCCGGCACGGCCCTGCAGCCGTTTGTTCTCGCCGTCGAAGCGCTGCCAGGTCACGGTGTCGGCCTGCTCCTTGAGCGCCGCGAGCGCGACACGGCATTGCTCGAGATCGCTGCCGAAATCGACGCTGGCCTCCACGCCCGCCGCGCGGAAGGCCTCGACGCACTTCTCGCGGCTCGGCAGCTTCTTGAGCTGCTCCGCGCCTTCGATCCATTTCTCCTGCGCATGCAGCAGGCCGACCTCGCTGATGGTCGTTCGCAGCTGCGTGCCGATCGAAGGCACGAGCTGCCCGGACTCCGTCAATTCCTTGAGCAGCGCCTCCGCTTCCTTGAGCCGCTGCTCGGCGTCGCCGCGGGCGAGCGACTGGCGCTCGTCGCCCTTGCGCAGCTCGCTCGACTCCTTGCCCGATTCGCGGATCAGCCGCTGCAGCAGCGGCTTGATCTGCTGCGTCAGCCCGTCGACGGCGGACGGCACGCGATAGCGCTCGTCGGTCTCGACGTCCTGCTTCCACCGGGCCAGCGTGTCCAGCGCACCCTTGAGCTCGACGACGTTGGCGCGCTCGCGCTGCTGCTCGTTGCGGATCAGGACCTCGGCATTGCGCACCGAGATCTCGAAGAAGTGCACGGCCTTGGCCAGCGGCGCGTCGGCGACGAGGTCCTGCTCGAAGTCCGCCATCTTCGTCATCAGCCCGCGAACCTTCTCGCGCGCCAGCGTGACGGCCGCGTCGGCGCGCTCCTTGTCGGCCTTGGACTTGGCGTTCTTGCGCACCGCCACGGCCTCGTCGTAGGCCTGCGTCAGGCGCTGGTGATCCTGCGTCAGCGCGCGGAAGCCGTTCATGCCGGCCTCGAACAATTCCTTGTCGGAATCGCCGGTCTGTTTGCTCAGGCTCTTGAGCATCTTCTCGACGTGGTCGATCTGCTGCTCCATCTTGCGCGAGTCGCCCTGGACGCCCTTGCCGATGATCTCGCGCGCCTTCTGGCACCAACCGGCCAGCTTCTTGATCTCTTTGGTCTGTTCGCTCATGTCGCCTCGCTCACGGCAGCAGGGATTTCAAGGAAATTACCGGCGGCGCGCCTCGGGACGCGCGCTGCCCATGCAGGCGCTGGTCAGTCAGCCAGCATGGCGCGCTCGATGCGCTCCAGCGCGCCTTCGACGGCGCCCAGCAGCGCGCCGCCATCGAAGTCCGGCGCCGTCAGCAGGTGCTGCATCAGCGCGTGCGAGCGCGCCCGCTCGCGCAGGCCGGCGAACACGGCCGTGTCGCCGTCGTTGATGGCCTGGTCCATCGTGTCCTGGATCTCGTCCAGCAGGCCATCGAGCGCATCCTCGATGCCGTCGACGAGGCCGTCCGGATCCTCGTCGGCCTCGCTGTCGGCCAGCAGCGTGCGCAGGCCCTGCAGCCTGGCGTGCAGCTCGTCCGGCATGCGCGCCCATTCCTTGAGCATGAAGCTGCGCTGGCGCACGAGGCGGCCGGTGCCGCCACCGGTCGTCGCGGCCGGACGCGGCCCGGCCAGGCCGGCCAGCAGGCCGCCTTCGTCGAGGCGCTTGAGGATGGTCAGCGCGCGCTCGAAGTTGCCCGCGTCGGCCGACTCCTCAGCCATGTTCCAGGCGGCGTGCACCTTCTGCAGCGACGCCTGCTGCTCGGGGCTCAGGCCGCCGCCGTTGGCCTGGTCGTACAGCGGCTGGAGCCTGGCCAGCAGCGCGCGATGCTCGGCCGCCTTGGGGTCTTCTTCGCCCTTCGGCGCGGTGCCGGCGGCCGCCAGCATGTCTTCGACTTCGTCGAGCAGTCCCTGGGCCCGCTCGAACTGGCGACTGCTCGCGGCGGCACCGGCTTCGGTAACCTTGGCCTTGAGCTCGCCATTGCTCGCCATCGCCTCCTTGATCTTGGGCATCAGCGCGGCGAAGCGGGCGTTGAAGGCGGCGCCTTCGTTGACCGGCCTGTCGCCCGGCGCGGGCGCTTCGCCGGTGGGCGCGGCGGCTTCCGGCGGCGCCTCGAGCAGCTTCTCCAGCGAGTCCATGCCCTGCAGCGCGGCCTTGAACTGCTTCGCCGAACCCTTGGCGGAAACGAAGTCGGCGACGGCGCGGATCTTGGACGCCACGGCCGAGCCCTGGCGCAGCGCCGCCTGCACGCGCCGCTCCAGCACTGCCCAGCGCTTCTCATACTCGGCTTCGAGCGGATCGGCCTCGCCCGGCGCCGGCGCAGCAGCCGCTGCTGCCGCGGACGCCGCCGCCGCCGCCGCAGCCGCAGCCGCGGCCTTGGCCACGTTCTCGTGCGCCTCCAGCTCGTCCGGCGGCGCCTCCTCGCCGTCATCGTCGACGTCGTCCGGCTGCTCGCCGCGCACGCGGACCTTCAGCCGCAGATTGACCTGCTCAAGGAGGCCGGCCTTGAGCTTCTTGGCCAGGCCCGCCGCCTGGGTCTTGAGCACGAAGGTGTAGGCGTTTTCCTCGAACAGGCAGGTGCCGAGGAAGTACTTGAGCGCGCCGCTGCCGGCGAGGTAGTCCTGCAGCAGCTTGCGCCGGCTCGGCGAAATCGCGCGGCGCGACATCAGCACCGCGACCTTCTTGCCATCGCTGGCCACCATGACGGGCAGCTCCTCGCCCTTCTTCACCTGGCGCAGCAGCGGGATCATCTTGGTGGTGAGCAGGTCGGGCGCCTCATCGCCTTCCTCGGCCTCGCTCTCCTGGGCCTGCTTCTCGGCCGCCTTGACCGCCTTGGTCTCGCGCTCGAGCGCCTTGTCCATGCTGTCGAGCTGGGCAACCAGCTCCTTGTCGCCCTTGCCCGCCTTGCGCAGCAGCTCGACTTCCTTCTCGATCAGCGGCAGCGCCTTGAGCTGAGCCTCGGGCGTGCGGGCTTTGTCGTAGCCCGCCATCGCCTTGAGCAGCGCCGCGTCCTTGAGGTCGCGACCCTTCGAAAACTTCTTCCACTCCGCCTCGGTCAAGAGCTTTTCAGGCACGATCGACTCCGCATGGATACGCAGTTAGGCCGCGGATCATAGTGCTGCACCATGTCACTGCGGATACGGACATGCGGGTAGGGCATGCCGCCGCCCCGAGGGAGCCGAACGGCTACGATCCGGCCAATGCCCAGTCCCGGCCGCCCCCGCCTGCCGCAGGAGATGCGATGGAAGTAGCTGCCATCCCCGTCAACGAGAACAAGCGACTGCAGACGCTGTACTCCCTGCGCGTGCTGGACACCGCGCCGGAGGAGCGCTTCGACCGGCTCACCCGGCTGGCCAAGCGCCTGTTCGATGTCCCGACGGTCCTGATCAGCCTGATCGACGTAAACCGCCAATGGTTCAAGTCGCGCGCGGGACTCGACGCCGCCGAGACCCCGCGCAACATCTCCTTCTGCGCGCACGCCATCCTCGGCGACGATCTCTTCCTGGTCCCTGACGCGCTCGACGACCCGCGCTTCGCCGACAACCCGCTCGTCGTCGGCGCGCCCTTCATCCGCTTCTATGCTGGCCAACCCTTGCGCGCCACCGATGGCGCCAAGCTCGGCACGCTGTGTCTGATCGACCAGCGGCCGCGCCGGCTCGTCGAGGAAGACATCGCCCTGCTCAAGGATCTCGCCACGATGGCGGAGCAGGAACTCATGGCCTTCCACCTGGCCACCACCGACGAACTGACCGGTGTCTGCAATCGGCGCGGCTTCGAGACACTCGCGCGCCATGCGCTGGGCGTGTGCCGGCGCCGCGGCCAGCCCGCGACGCTGATCTTCTTCGACCTCAACGACTTCAAGCCCATCAACGACGAGCTCGGCCATGCGGCGGGCGACGAGGTCCTGCGGCGTTTCGCAGGCGCCATGCGCGAGGCGCTGCGCGAGAGCGACATCGTCGGCCGGCTCGGCGGCGACGAATTCGCCGCCCTGCTGATCGACACGCCGCCGCAGGCCACGCAGACAGCGCTCGACCGGCTGCGCAGCCTCGTCAACCACAATCTCGAAGCCGGCGCCGCGGCAATCGGATTCAGCGCCGGCCAGGTCGGCTACGACGGCCGGGCGCCCGTCGACATGGTCGGGATGCTGGCGCAGGCCGACCTCGCCATGTACGCCGAGAAGCGCGCGATGAAGCAGGCCCGGAGCGGCATGGCCGCAGCCCCGGCCGAACGGGGCTCGATCCACCCGCCACTTCGCTGAGGCCCTCCGCTAAGATCCGCAGCGCTCCGCCGGCAACGGCGCCAACCGGATCCCTGCCATGCACCGTCGTGCCCTCGCCACCACGCTGGCCGCGGCCCTGCTTTTCGCCCACGCCTCGACGGCGCTCGCGCAGGTCGCCCGCCACTTCACTCAGAACACCTTGCGCGGCGATCTGATCGTCCAGCAGTTCCCGTTGGTCACGATCGACGGCCGCAGCTTGCGCATGGCACCCGGCGCCCGCGTGATGAGCGACACCGACCACCTGATCCAGCCGGCCTCGTTGACCGGCCAGACGGTCACCGTCAACTACACCCTGGAGGCGACGACGGGCCTGATCATGCAGATCTGGGTCCTCAACGCCGCCGAACTCACCACCACGTTCTGGCCGCACACGCCGCAGCAAGCCGCCAGCCTGCAATTCGACTGGGCCACGCAGACCTGGAGCCGTCCTTGAGGCCGGCGTTGCAAGCAGTAAAAGCCCTCGGCCTGCTTCTCGCCCTTGCGCTCGCGAGCACTCTGGCCCGGGCGGACGAGCCACCACCGGCGGCCAGCGCCTGCATCATCGACGCCCCCTTCGTCCCGCCGCGCATCCTCTGGATGGGGCGCTTCGGCTACCAGGCCGTCATCACGGTCAAGGCCGGGCAGGTCGCGGGGGTCGAGGTCACGCCCGTGCGCGGCGGCGTCGACGACCAGACCAACCGTCAACTCGAAGACGCGCTCAGCGCCTACATCGAGGCGCACTACCGCTGCGCGGGCGACCACAAGTACTCGCAGACTTTGGTCTTCGACCTGGACCACGACATCCCGCCGCTGATGGCCGACCTCGCGCCCGAGTTGAAGGAGCGTCGCCAGGCTGAGGCTGCGTGGGAGGCCTCCGGCGCAGCCGGATCCGCGCCGAGTGCAACGCCAGATCCGCGTGGCTCGATCGCCGGCATCTGCCCGCAGATGCCACGGCCGACCATGCCGCTGCCCGTCGGCGGGCACGGCGTCGTCCGCATCCATCTGCTGTTCGACGTCCGCGATGGCAGCATCGGCCTCATCGACGCGCGGCTGCGGCAGGGCAGCCACGATTTCGCGACGAACCAGCTGTTCATCGACACCGTGATGGCGACCGTGCGCAGGGGCTACCGCTGCACGGGCACGCACCTGCTGGAGCAGGACTTCCAGTTCCGCCTGGAGTGAGCACGAGCGGCGCCGGCTAAAATCGCGCCTCTTTCCACAGCCCCTGGACAAATACCATGCAACGCTGTGTCCTGGCCGCGCCTGCCGCGGCCCTGCTGCACGCCCCTGCCCGTTCGTTCCCCCGCACCGCCGGAGGCCGGCCATGAAGAAGGTCTACATCAAGACCTTCGGCTGCCAGATGAACGAGTACGACTCCGACAAGATGGCCGACGTGCTCGGCGCCGCGCAAGGCTTCGAGAAGACCGACAACGTCGACGAGGCCGACCTGGTGCTCTTCAACACCTGCTCGGTGCGCGAGAAGGCGCAGGAGAAGGTGTTCTCCGACCTCGGCCGCGTCAAGCATCTCAAGGCCAAGGGCGTGATGATCGGCGTCGGCGGCTGCGTGGCCTCGCAGGAAGGCGCGGCCATCATCGAGCGCGCACCCTATGTGGACGTGGTGTTCGGCCCGCAGACGCTGCACCGCCTGCCGCAGATGCTGGAAGCCCGCCGCGAGCAGCGCCGCCCGCAGGTCGACATCTCCTTCCCCGAGATCGAGAAGTTCGACAACTTGCCGCCGGCCAAGGTCGAGGGCGGCAGCGCCTTCGTCTCGATCATGGAAGGCTGCTCCAAGTACTGCAGCTACTGCGTCGTGCCCTACACGCGCGGCGAGGAGGTCTCGCGGCCGTTTGACGACGTGCTGACCGAGATCGCCGGCCTGGCCGACCAGGGCGTGGTCGAGATCAATCTGCTCGGCCAGAACGTCAATGCCTATCGAGGCAAGATGGGCCAGGACGCGGACGGCAACGACGAGTTCGCAGACCTCGCCCTGCTGCTCGAAGTCGCCGCCGAGATCCCCGGCATCGAACGCCTGCGCTTCACGACCAGCCACCCGAACGAGTTCAGCCCGCGCCTGATCGAGGCCTACGCTCGCGTGCCCAAGCTCGTGAGCCACCTGCACCTGCCCGTGCAGCACGGCAGCGACCGCATCCTGATGGCGATGAAGCGCGGCTACACGGCGCTGGAGTTCAAGAGCATCGTGCGCAAGCTGCGCGCGATCCGCCCGGACATCCGCATCGCCAGCGACTTCATCGTCGGCTTCCCGGGCGAGACCGACGAGGACCACGACAAGCTGATGAAGCTGGTGCGCGACGTCGGCTTCGACGCGAGCTTCAGCTTCATCTTCAGCCCGCGCCCTGGCACGCCCGCGGCCGCGCTCGAAGACACGACGCCGCACGAGGAAAAGGTGCGCCGCCTGCAGGAGCTGCAGGCCGAGATCGAGGCCAATGCGCTGCGCATCAGCGAGGGCATGGTGGGAACGGTCCAGCGCATCCTCGTCACCGGCACTTCGCGCCGCGACGCGACGGAGCTGATGGGACGCACGGTCTGCAACCGCATCGTCAATTTCAAGGGCGCGCCGCGCCTGATGAACCAGCTCGTCGACGTGACGATCACGCAGGCCTTCGCGCATTCGCTGCGCGGCGAGGTCGTGACGTCTGAAACCGAGGCGCGCGCAGTCAGCGCCGCTGCATCAGCCACCACTGCGGCAGGCTGATGCCGGCCAGCAGCAGGGCGTAGCCCAGCACCTTGCCGTCGTGGTCGAGCAGGATCAGGGCGGCGATCGTGGCGAGGCTGCCGCCTGCTGCGCCCCACAGGGCGAGCTGGCGCCAGGAGCGGCTTTTGAGCTCGCGGCGCCAGACCAGCTTGATCGCGGCGCCCAGCAGGGCGGCAACGCACCAGGCTGGGGCAAACAGGTTGGCTATATGCCAGAAAGCGTCGATTGGGCCCATGGGCGCGGGAGTATGCCGGCCTTTTTTATAATTCGCCAATGACGATGTTCGCCCTCGGCCTGAACCATACGTCCGCGCCCCTCGACCTGCGCGGACGTTTTGCGTTTTCGGCCGAGCAGCTCGTGCCGGCCTTGCAGGCGTTTCGGGAGCGGCTTGGCAGCGCCGGGCAGCCGGTGCCCGAAGCGGCCCTGCTCTCGACCTGCAACCGGACCGAGCTCTATGTCGCCGCGCCGGCCTCGCTGGTGCAGCCGGCCCTGCAATGGCTGGCCGAGCACGGCGGCGTCAGCAGCGCTGCGCTGCGCGAATACAGCTACCTGCGCGAGCAGGATGCCGTGGCGCGCCATGCCTTCCGCGTCGCCAGCGGCCTCGACTCCATGGTGCTCGGCGAGCCGCAGATCCTCGGCCAGATGAAGGACGCCGTGCGCCAGGCCGATGCGGCCGGCACGCTCGGCCGCACGCTGCACCAGCTGTTCCAGCGCAGCTTCTCGGTCGCCAAGGAAGTCCGCACCAGCACCGAGATCGGCTCGCATTCGATCAGCATGGCCGCGGCCAGCGTGCGGCTGGCGAGCCAGCTGTTCGAAGACCTCTCCAAGATCCGCGTGCTGTTCGTCGGCGCGGGCGAAATGATCGAGCTCGTCGCCACGCATTTCGCGGCACGCCAGCCGGCCGGCATGGCGGTCGCCAACCGCACGCTCGCGCGCGGCGAGAAGCTCGCGACCCACCTGGGCGCAGAGACGCTGCGTCTGGCCGAACTGCCGGCGCGCCTGCACGAGTTCGACGCCATCATTTCCTGCACGGCGAGCAGCCTGCCGTTGATCGGGCTGGGCGCCGTCGAGCGCGCACTCAAGGCGCGCAAGCATCGCCCCATGTTCATGGTCGACCTGGCGGTGCCGCGTGACATCGAGCCCGAGGTCAGCCAGCTCGGCGACGTCTATCTCTACACCCTCGACGACCTCGCCGGCATCGTGCAGACCGCCGGCGCCAAGCGCCTGGCGGCGGTCGAGCAGGCGGAGGCCATCATCGAGAGCGGTGTGCAGAATTTCGTGCACTGGCTCGGGCAGCGCGACACCGTGCCGCTGATCCAGGCGCTGCACGAACGCAGCGACGCCTGGCGCGAGCAGGAAATCGCCCGCGCGCGCAAGCTGCTCGCACGCGGCGCCAGCGTCGAAGAGGCCTTCGAGGCCCTGAGCAAGGGCCTCGCGCAGAAGATGCTGCACGGCGCCCTGGCCGAGCTGCACGCCAGCGAGGGCGAGCAGCGCCAGCGCGTGGCGCAGACGGTCAGCCGCCTGTTCCTGCGCGACCGCAGCGTCCTGCCGGGCTCGGACGGAAGCGGACCGGACGGATCGGAGCATTAGCGACGGCAGGCTGCCCCACCCGCCTGCCGTCCCTTTTGCTGCCACCGTTTGCCTCCGCCCGATGAAAGACTCCCTGCGCCAACAATTCGAACGCCTGGCCCTGCGCCTGGCCGAGCTCGACAGCACCCTGCTCGACCCGCAGCTGAGCAGCGACATGAAGCGCTACCTCGCCGTGACGCGCGAGCAGGCCGAAGTCGCCGGCCTCGTCGAGCGCTATCGCCGCTACCAGCAGCGCGAGGCCGACCTGGGCGAGGCGCGTCAGATGCTCGATGAGCCCGACATGGCCGAGATGGCCCGCGAGGAAATCGCCGCGGCCGAGGCGGACATCGCGCAGCTCGACCACGAGCTGCAGCTCGCGCTGATCCCCAAGGACCCGGACGACGTCCGCGCCGCCTTCCTGGAGATTCGCGCGGGCACCGGCGGCGACGAATCCGCCCTGTTCGCGGCCGACCTCGCCCGCATGTACCAGCGCTACGCCGAACGCCGCGGCTGGCGCACCGAGCTGCTCTCGGCCAACGAGTCGGATCTGGGCGGCTACAAGGAAATCGTGCTGCGCGTCGACGGCGAGCAGGTCTACGGCCAGCTCAAGTTCGAGTCCGGCGGCCACCGCGTGCAGCGCGTGCCGGCCACCGAATCGCAAGGTCGCATCCACACCAGCGCCTGCACGGTCGCGGTGATGCCGGAGCCCGACGAGGCCGAGGAGATCCAGCTCAACCCGGCCGACCTGCGCATCGACACCTTCCGCGCCAGCGGCGCCGGCGGCCAGCACGTCAACAAGACGGACTCCGCCATCCGCATCACCCACCTGCCGACCGGCTTGGTTGCCGAGTGCCAGGACGACCGCAGTCAGCACCGCAACAAGGCCAAGGCCATGACTGTGCTGGCCGCGCGGCTGCGCGAGAAAGAACGCAGCGAGCGCGCCGCCAAGGAGGCGGCCACGCGCAAGAGCCTCGTCGGCACGGGCGACCGCTCCGACCGCATCCGCACCTACAACTTCCCGCAGGGGCGCCTGACCGACCACCGCATCAACCTGACGCTGTACAAGCTCGGCGCCATCATGGACGGCGAACTCGACGACGTCGTCCGGGGCCTCCAGGCCGCCCAGGCGGCCGAACAGCTCGCGCAGCTCGAAGGGCGGGCATGAACGTCAATGAAGCGCTGCACCTGGCGCGCCGGCGGGGTGTCGATCGGCTCGACGCCCAGTTGCTGCTGTGCCATCTGCTGACCGTCGACCGGGCCTGGCTGATCGGCCACGACGATCACATGCTGACCGGCGCGCAGGCGCTGCTGCTCGAGGACGGACTGCGCCGCCGTGTGGACGGCGAACCGCTGGCCTACATCGTCGGCCGCAAGGAGTTCCACGGCCTGGACCTGCGGGTCACGCCGGACACGCTCGTGCCGCGCCCCGATACCGAAGTCATCGTCGACTGGGCGATCGAGCTCCTCGGCGGGCGGCCCGCGGCGCGCGTGATCGACCTCGGCACGGGCAGCGGCGCGATCGCCCTGGCCGTCAAGAAGTCCGTGCCGGACGCCCGCGTCGAAGCCGTGGAACGCAGCGCCGGCGCGCTGGCCGTGGCGCAGGACAACGCTCGCAGACTCGGGCTCGACATCGGCTGGCACGCGGGCGACTGGTTCGCACCGGTCGTCGGCGAGCGCTTCGACCTCGTGCTCAGCAATCCGCCTTATATTGCCGAGGGCGACTCACATTTGTCAGCACTCACTCACGAGCCAAATAGCGCATTGACTGCTGGGCCGGATGGCTTGTACGACCTTCGCGCCATCATCGCCGCCGCGCCCGACCATCTGGTGCCGGGTGCCTGGCTGCTGCTCGAGCACGGCTACGACCAGGCCGAAGCCGTGGCCACCCTGCTGCGCGAGCGCGGTTTCGCCAACGTGCGGCTGCGGCTTGACCTCGGCGGCCAGCCGCGCGTCACCGGCGGCTGCTGGCGGGAACCTGTCGCCGCCATGTAAGCCATCGTTCGGGCGCCACAAACGCGCAACAGGCATCGTTTCCCGGGGGTAATTTCTCTCCACCCCCGTCGGCGGCGGCGTAGCATGATCTTCCCAGGGGTTGTCGGGGGGATCGTCATGAAGCACGCCATCAGTCTCGTCTGGGCCGCGCGCAAGGCGGCACCCATGCTCACGCTGGCCGCGGCCCTGCTCGGCAGCCTGCCAGCCCATGCCGACGGCTTGCGCCTGCCGGACGGGTCCTACTCAGCGCATTGGCAGGCACGGCTGCAGCTGTCCGGGCTCGACATGGGCGAAAGCTCGGAGTCGAGCCACGAGAACAGCCGGCTGCTCGGCGCCAACCTGCTCGGCGACTATTACCTGACCGGCTCCGGCCTGACCGGCGTGCGCGGCGGCCTGCGAGCCACCGGCGGCGTATGGCTCGGCCCGCGCTCTCTTGTCCAGGGCAACGCTGGGCTGGCGATGGGCACACCGGGCGAGGGCCTGATGGTCATGGGTGCCCGTTCGCTGAGCCTGGGCAATCCCAACCTGGATCCGCTCGACCCCAGCGTCACGGCTTCCTACCTCGGCATCGGCTACACAGGCCACGCGGTGCACAGCGGGGTTTCGTTCAGCGCCGACCTCGGCCTGCTCACCAACGTGCCCACGCCGCTGCGCCTGGGTTACAGCACGGGCATCCGCCTGGACGACAGCGCGCGCTTCTGGCCGGTGCTGCAATTGGGCCTGTCCTACAACTACTAATTGCTCATCCCGGATAATGCCGGCAGCGGCTCCTCTGCCGATCAAGGATGAAGTTATGAGCGAAGTTCAGCAGCGCATCGATGCGCTGGTCAAGGGCCACCGCGTGGTCCTGTTCATGAAGGGCACGGCCCAGTTCCCGATGTGCGGCTTCTCTGGCCGCGCAGTCCAGATCCTCAAGGCCTGCGGCGTGGACACCTCCCGCGAGCTGACGACCTTCAACGTCCTGGAGGACGAAGGCGTGCGCCAGGGCATCAAGGATTACGCCAACTGGCCGACGATCCCACAGCTCTACATCAACGGCGAGTTCGTCGGCGGCTCGGACATCATGATGGAGATGTACGAGTCGGGCGAGTTGCAGCAGGTGCTGACGGCTTGATGTCGCAGGCCGAGCGCTGGGCCGCTCCCGAGCCGGCCTGCATCCCCCCGGGGGATCGTTCGCGGTACGCCGCGAGCGAGGGGTCCAAATGAAACAAAGACTGGTCGTCGGCATCACCGGTGCGACGGGCGCGGCCTACGGCTTGCGCCTGCTTGATCGTGCCCGGGAACTCGGCATCGAGACGCACCTCATCGTCACGCCGGCCGGGGTGCTCAACGTCCATCACGAACTCGGGCTGGATCGCAATGCGCTCGAAGCACATGCGGACCACGCCTACGCACCGGCCGATGTCGGCGCCTGCGTCGCCAGCGGCAGCTTCGCCACGGCGGCCATGGTTGTCGCGCCCTGTTCGATGAAAAGCCTGGCGGCCATCGCCCATGGCTTCGGCGACAACCTGCTGACGCGCGCGGCGGACGTCACGCTGAAAGAGCGCCGTCGCCTCGTGCTGATGGTGCGCGAGACGCCGCTGAACCTCGCGCACCTGCGCAACATGACGGCCGCCACGGAGATGGGCGCTGTCTGCTTCCCGCCGCTGCCGGCGTTCTATCACCGCCCGCAGAGCGTGCAGGACATCGTGAACGAGGGCTGCGAGCGCGTGCTCGAGCTTTGCGGCATCCAGGGCGCCCAGCCCCAGGCCTGGGAAGGCCTGCGCGGCTGATTGATCAGGCCTCGCCGGGCAGCAGCCACTGGCGGCGGCACGCCAGCACGGCATCCGGATACGACGACTGCCCTCGCGAGCCGTTGTAGCGGCCCAGCGCCATGAACATGTCGCCGCGCTCGACGTCGAGGTAGTGGCGCAGGATCACGCAGCCAAAGCGCAGGTTCGTCTGCATGTGAAAGAGCCGCGAGGCATTGCCATCGCCGATCTGGCGTGCCCAGAAAGGCATGACCTGCATATAGCCCCGTGCGCCGGCCAGGCTGATCGCGTACTTGCGGAAGCCGCTTTCCACCTGGATCAGGCCCAGCACGAGCGCCGGCTCCAGCCCGGCGCGAACGGACTCGTACCAGAGCGTCTCGAGGAATTCGGTGCGCGTCTGCGGCTCCGAGAGGCGTCGTCCCAGCCTTGAGCTCATCGTGCCCAACCAGGCGAGATACCTGACGCGCGCCTCGAGCGTGTCGAAGCGCGGCTTCGGCGGCGCGTCGTTGGCGATGGCCGCCGACAGCGCCGAGCGGACCGCATCGGCCAGCGGCTCCTCGACCTGCGCGCCGGCCTGGGCGCTTTGCCAGGGCGCCGCGCCGCCGAGACCGGCCAGCGCGGCGAGCAGGAGACCGCGCCGCTTCAAGGCTTGAGCTTGGCCTTGAGTTGCGCGGCCACGCCTTCGAGCGGCAGCGCGCTCGCGGCCGCGTCGCTGCGACCCTGATATTCGAGCTGGCCTTCCTTGATGCCGCGGTCCGACACGACGAGCCGGTGCGGCACGCCGATCAGCTCCCAGTCGGCGAACATCGCGCCCGGGCGCTCGCCGCGGTCGTCGAGGATCGCGTCGACGCCAAGGTCCAGCAGCTCGGCATGGATGCGCTCGGCGTGCTTGCGCACGTCTTCGCTGCGGTCCATGCCGATCGGGCAGACGACGATCTGGAAGGGCGCGATGGCGTCGGGCCAGACGATGCCCTTGTCGTCGTGGCTCTGCTCGATGGCCGCGCCGAGGATGCGCGTCACGCCGATGCCGTAGCAGCCCATCTCCATGAGGCGCGGCTTGCCGGTCTCGTCGAGGTAGGTCGCTTCCATTGCCGCGGAGTACTTGGTACCCAGATAGAACACGTGGCCGACCTCGATGCCGCGCTGGATGGCCAGCACGCCCTTGCCGTCGGGCGAGGGATCGCCCGCGACGACGTTGCGGATGTCGGCGACGGCATCGGGCTCGGGCAGGTCGCGGCCCCAGTTCACGCCGGCGTAGTGGAAGTCCGCCTCGTTGGCGCCGGTGGTCCAGTCGGACATCATCGCGACGACGCGATCGGCGACGACCTTGACCGGCTTCTTCAAGCCGATGGGGCCGAGGTAGCCGGGCTTGCAGCCGAAGTGATCCTCGATCTCAGCCGCGGTGGCGAAGCGGAAGCCTTCCTTGAGGCCCTCGACCTTGCCAGCCTTGACTTCGTTGAGCTCGTGATCGCCGCGGATCAGCAGCAGCCACACGGTGCTGCCCGTGATGCTGCCTTGCTCGTCGCGCGTGTCGGTGGCCAGCACGATGGACTTGACCGTGCGGGCCAGCGGCAGGCCCAGCAGCGCGGCGACGTCTTCGCAAGTGCTCTTGCCCGGCGTCGGCGTCTTGGCCAGCGCGTCCTTGGGCGCGGCGCGCTCCGTCAGCAGCGGCTGGCTCTCGGCCAGCTCCATATTGGCGGCGTAGTCGCTCGTCGGGCAGTAGACGATGGCGTCTTCGCCGGTGTCGGCGATGACCTGGAACTCATGCGAGCGGTCGCCGCCGATGGCGCCCGTGTCCGCCGCAACGGCGCGGTACTCCAGGCCCAGGCGATCGAAGATGCGGCAGTAGGCCTGGTACATCGACTCGTAGCTGCGGCCCGCGCTCTCGACATCGCGATCGAAGGAGTACGCGTCCTTCATCGTGAACTCGCGCCCGCGCATCACGCCGAAGCGCGGCCGGCGCTCGTCGCGGAACTTGGTCTGGATGTGAAAGAAGTTCTTGGGCAGCTGCTTGTACGAACGCAGCTCCTGGCGCGCGATGTCGGTGATGACCTCTTCGCTCGTGGGCTGGATGATGAAGTCGCGGCCGTGGCGATCCTTCACGCGCAGCAGCTCGGGGCCCATCTTGTCGAAGCGTCCCGTCTCCTGCCACAGCTCGGCCGGCTGTACGACCGGCATCAGCAGCTCGACGGCACCGGCGCGATTCATCTCCTCGCGGATGATGTTCTCGACCTTGCGGATCACGCGCAGACCCATCGGCATGTAGTTGTAGATGCCGGCGCCGAGGCGCTTGATGAAGCCGGCGCGCATCATCAGCTTGTGGCTGACGACTTCGGCATCGGCAGGGGCCTGGCGGAGTGTGGAGACGAAGAACTGGCTGGCTTTCATGGCAGAAACGAAGCCAGGCCTTGAAGGCCTGGCGTAAGGCGTCGAAGCTTGGGGTTAGCGAGGAGCACTCGGGAGAGGATGCCCGATGCAATAATCGAACCAATTAAGAATCGAGGTTGATTATGCTCGACCGTGAAGGCTTCCGGCCCAACGTCGGCATCATCCTGCTCAACCAGCGCAATGAAGTGTTCTGGGGCAAACGCATCCGGACTCATTCCTGGCAGTTCCCGCAAGGGGGCATCAAATACGGCGAAACGCCGGAGCAGGCGATGTTTCGCGAGCTCCACGAAGAAGTGGGGCTGCATCCAGAACAGGTGCGCATTGTTGCGCGCACGCGCGATTGGCTGCGCTATGAAGTGCCCGAGCACTACATCCGGCGCGATGCGCGCGGCCACTACAAGGGCCAGAAGCAGATCTGGTTCCTGCTGCAGCTGACCGGGCGCGATTCCGACATGAACCTGCGCGCGACCGACCACCCCGAGTTCGACGCCTGGCGCTGGAATGAGTACTGGGTGCCGCTCGAGGCGGTGATCGAGTTCAAGCGCGGCGTCTACGAAATGGCGCTCACTGAGCTCGCTCGCTTCCTGCCGCGCGTGAACCACCACAACCGCTATCTGCGCGCCGGCATGCGGCCGCAGCATCGGCAGGGTGAAGGTCGGCCACCGCGTGAGATGCAGGATGCGCCGGTCCCGGTGGAGAGCGGGCCGGACGAGAAGTCCGAGGGCTGAGCGGTTCCGACGACTTGTGGCTTCGACTCACATCGCTGCGCGATATGAGTCTGCGCCGCAATCTCGTGCTCGCTAGGCGAGCACGAGATTGTCTCGGTGGATCAGCTCAGGCTCGGCCGCATAGCCGAGCACTGCAGCGATCTCGCCCGAAGGCTTGCGCGCAATCAGCCGAGCCTCCGTGCTCGAGTAATGCGTGAGGCCGCGCGCCACTTCAGCGCCCGACGAATCGCGCACGGCAATCACGTCGCCGCGTTGGAACTCGCCCTCGACCTCGACCACGCCGATCGGCAGCAGGCTCTTGCCTTCGCCACGCAGCTTGGCCACGGCGCCTGCATCGATGCGCACCGAACCACGCAGCTGCAGGTGATCGGCCATCCACTGCTTGCGCGCAGCGAGCTTGGGCGTCGCGGCCAGCAGCGCGGTGCCGATGGCCTCGCCGCCGGCCAGACGCAAGAGCACGTCGGGCTCGCGGCCCCAGGCGATCACGGTCGACGCGCCCGAACCGGCAGCGCGCTTGGCGGCCAGGATCTTGGTGATCATGCCGCCGCGGCCGATGCTCGTGCCCGCGCCGCCGGCCATCTGCTCGAGCTCCGGCGTGCCGGCCTGCGCTTCACTGATGAAGCGCGCTTCCGGATCCTTGCGCGGGTCGGCCGAGTACAGGCCTTTCTGGTCGGTCAGGATGACAAGCGCATCGGCCTCGACGAGGTTGGCCACGAGCGCGCCGAGCGTGTCGTTATCGCCGAACTTGATTTCGTCGTTGACGACCGTGTCGTTCTCGTTGATGACCGGCAGCACGCCGTGGCGCAACAGGGTCAGCAAGGTCGAGCGCGCGTTGAGGTAGCGCTCGCGATCGGCCAGGTCAGCGTGCGTGAGCAGCACCTGCGCGCTGCCCATGCCTTGCTCGCGCAGCTTGGTCTCGTACATCTGCGCCAGTCCCATCTGGCCCACGGCCGCGGCGGCCTGCAGCTCGTGCAGCTCCTTGGGTCGCGTCGCCCAGCCGAGGCGCTTCATGCCTTCGGCGATGGCGCCACTGGAGACCATGACGAGCTCGCGCCCCTCGCGCATGAGCTGCGCGAGCTGGCGACACCAATTGGCAATGGCCTCGGCATCGACGCCGCGGCCTTCGTTGGTGACGAGGCTGGAGCCGACCTTGACGACGATCCGGCGCGCCTCCTTGAGCGGCGCGCTCACTCCGCGGCCTCGTCCTCGGCATCGAAGCGCACATCGCGCTCCTTGTGGACGCGCTGCTCGGCGGCCACGTGCTCGTAGATCGCGTGGATCAGCGGCTGGCAGCCCTCGCGCGTCAGGGCCGAGATCTCGAAGACCGGGCCCTTCCACTTGTAGCGCTTGACGAAGTCCTTGACGCGCGCGGCGCGCTCATCCTCGGGGACCATGTCGAGCTTGTTCAGCACCAGCCAGCGCGGCTTGTCGTGCAGCGTCTGGTCGTACTTCTTGAGCTCCTTGACGATGGCCTTGGCCTCGGCCACCGGGTCGACCTCGGGGTCGAAGGGCGCGAGGTCGACGACGTGCAGCAGCAGGCGCGTGCGCTGAAGATGGCGCAGGAACTGGTGGCCCAGGCCGGCGCCTTCGGCCGCGCCTTCGATCAGGCCTGGGATGTCGGCCACGACAAAGCTCTTCTCCGGCGCGACGCGCACGACGCCGAGGTTCGGGTACAGCGTCGTGAACGGGTAGTCGGCGATCTTGGGCTTGGCGTTGGAGACCGCCGCGATCAGCGTGGACTTGCCCGCATTGGGCTGACCCAGCAGGCCGACGTCGGCGAGCACGCGCAGCTCGAGCTTGACCTTCTTGGCCTCGCCCGGCCAGCCCGGCGTCTTCTGGCGCGGCGCACGGTTGGTGCTGGTCTTGAAATGCAGGTTGCCAAAGCCGCCATCGCCGCCCTTGACGAGCAGGATCTTCTCGTCGGGCTCGAGCAGCTCGGCAATGATGGTGTCGGTCTCGAGGTCGCGCACGATCGTGCCGACCGGCATGCGCAGCACGATGTCGTCGGCTGCCGCGCCGAACTGATCCGAGCCGCGGCCCGCCTCGCCGTTGCGCGCCTCGTGGCGGCGCGCGTAGCGGTAGTCGATCAGCGTATTGAGGTTCGGGTCGGCCAGCGCGAAGACGCTGCCGCCACGGCCGCCGTCGCCGCCGTCGGGGCCGCCGAACGGAATGAACTTTTCTCGCCGAAAGCTCACGCAGCCGGCGCCGCCATTGCCGGCCACGATGTCGATGGTGGCTTCGTCAACGAATTTCATGCTTGCAATGGTAGGGCCTGCCCGTTTGTTCGGGCGAGGCTGGCGCCGATGCGCGGCGCGCGCAGAGAGCGCTACAGGCCCTCGAAACAACAAAGCCCCGGCAGGCCGGGGCTTTGCTCATGCGTCAGACAGTCCTTAGACCGGCGTGACGATGACCGTCGAACGGTTCTGCTCGCCCTTGACGGCGAAGGACACCGTACCGTCGATCAGCGCGAACAGCGTATGGTCCTTGCCCATGCCGACGTTCGTGCCGGCGTGGAACTTGGTGCCACGCTGACGGACGATGATGGAACCTGCCGAGATGGTCTGGCCGCCATAGACCTTCACACCCAGCATCTTCGGTTTGGAGTCGCGGCCGTTCCGTGTGGAACCACCGCCCTTTTTCTGTGCCATGGAATCAGCTCCTGAATGGTTGGTGGAAGTGGATCAGCCGTTGACCGCGCTGATTTCCAGCTCGGTGTAGGTCTGGCGATGGCCCTGGTTCTTCTGGTAATGCTTACGACGACGCATCTTGAAGATGCGCACCTTGTCGTGCTTGCCATGAGCCACGACCGTGGCCTTGACCGTTGCGCCTGCAACCAAGGGAGCGCCAATCTTCAGCTCCGCGCCGCTACCCACGGCGAGAACCTGATCGATCACGATCTCTTGGCCAACTTCCGCAGCAATCTGTTCTACCTTGATCTTTTCGCCAGCAGCAACCTTGTATTGCTTGCCACCGGTTTTTATGACCGCGTACATATCAGCCCTTTCGATGAAACACCCGCTGCGCGCCTGGCGCCGCATCAGGAGAAGACCCCTGGAGCGCCCGGCCCGGCTTGCGGGCAATGAATCCGCGCAAAAAGCGCAGAGCCCAAGAATATAGCACAGCCCAGGGAAACCACCAAGCGCTCGCTCGCCACCGGGCTTCACGATTGATGGGCTTCCTATAATTCCTCCTTTGCCCACCTCTGGATCCAGCGTGCAAGACCTCCCCGCCACCGCCGCCCCGTCCCGGCTCGAGCAGGCCCTCGCCGAGCTCGACACCCAGATGCACGAGGTCGACGCGGTGATCGCGCGCGAGCTGCACTCCGACGTCGCGTTGGTCCGCCAGATCGCCACCTACATCGTCCACGCCGGCGGCAAGCGCCTGCGTCCCAAGCTCGTGCTGCTGTTTGCCGACGCCCTCGGCTTCACTGGCCCGGAGCGCTTCACGCTGGCCGCCGTTGTCGAGTTCATCCACACGGCCACGCTGTTGCATGACGACGTGGTCGACGAAAGCTCGCTGCGCCGCGGCAAGCCCACGGCCAACGCACTGTTCGGCAATGCGGCGAGCGTGCTTGTCGGTGACTTCGTCTACTCGCGCGCCTTCCAGATGATGGTCTCGGTCAACAGCATGCGCGTGCTCGAGATCCTGGCCGACGCCACCAACGTCATCGCCGAAGGCGAGGTCCTGCAGCTCATGAACATGCACGACCCTGACGTCACGGTAGACAGTTATCTGCGCGTCATCCGCTTCAAGACCGCCAAGCTCTTCGAAGCCAGCGCGCGCCTGGGCGCCGTGCTCGCGGGCGCCGACGCCCAGACCGAGGAGGCCTGCGCCGCTTATGGCCGCGCACTCGGCACGGCCTTCCAGCTCGTCGACGACGTGCTCGATTACGACAGCGACGCCAGCAAGCTCGGCAAGAACATCGGCGACGACCTGCGCGAAGGCAAACCGACGCTGCCGCTGCTGATCGCCATGGAACGCGGCGTGCCGGATCAGCGCGGGCTGATCCGCCACGCCATCGAGCACGGCGAAGTTGAACGACTGAGCGAGATCGTCGCCATCGTGCGCGAGACCGGCGCCCTGCACGCCACGCGCGAGGCCGCGCGAACCGAGGCTGATACAGCCCGCAGTGCAATTTCGGCACTGCCACTTAACAAGTGGACTGAAATCCTGCTAGAATTTGCGGCTCAGTCGGTTGAGCGCTCCTATTGATCAGGGGCAGTCTAAAGATCGACAGCGGGGTGTAGCTTAGCCTGGTAGAGCGCTACGTTCGGGACGTAGAGGCCGGAGGTTCGAATCCTCTCACCCCGACCAGAATTTTCCTTGGTCATCAAGGATTTACCAAAGCCTCGGTAGCTGTTGCTGCCGGGGCTTTGTCGTTTCTGGCGCTTGAATGAACCCAGGCGCCGCCAGCGATTTGACCGCCGCGCAACCCCCCTCATATGAATGCCGCGTGGGATCAAACCAGTACTGGAGATTGCCGCTTAAATGAGCTACAAAATGTAAATTCCGCAGACTCGCGCGACCGTGAGGTGTGTGCCATGAAGCATTGCATGAGCTGGCTGAAACGAGCCCTTCCGGCCGTCACCTTCGCGGCGTTCTGCGGAGCCAGTGCGATCACCTTGGGAGGCTGCGCTCTGGCGGCGCTCCCCATGATCGCGCCAAGTGCGGGGGTGGCGCTCGGCAACGCCTTGGCGGAGAAGCCCAAGACACAGCTTGTGGCCATGCAGGTCACGGTCGATCAGCCCACCGACAACCAGCTCAAGTGCCCGGCACTGGAGACGGAAAAACTGAAGATGGCCGAGGTGATCGCGAATGCAGGCGTGATCGAAGTGCCGATCAACCCGCCCGGAACGGACACCAAGAGCGCCATAACCAACACGGCGCTCGACGTTGGCACCGAGACGGCCAAGAACGTGGCCGTGAGTTCGATGGGCCCGTTGGGCGGCATTGGTGCCGGCGTCGCCGGCGGCATGAAGCAGCAGAGCGCACAGGCGCAAGCCCAGACGGAAAAGCTCAACGAAATGCGTCTGCGCATCCAGGCCAACCAGGCCGTCAACGATGCGCAGAAGCGCACCGAGAAATTGGCGAAGCTGCAGAAGCAGCACAAGTGCACCTGACGTTCGGGCACGCGCATTTCAATCTGCGCGGCGTCGCCTGCGAGGTGCTCGATTGCGAGCCGAGATAATCGGCCCATGATCAGACTCTTCGTCGGCCTCGGCAATCCAGGCCCGGAATACGAACACACGCGCCACAACGCCGGCTTCTGGTGGGTGGATGCGCTGGCGCGCCGACTCGGTGCGAATCTGCAGCCTGACCGCGCCTATGCGGGCCTCGTTGCGCGCGTCAACAACGCACCGGGCGCCGCCGGGCCGGTGTGGCTGCTCGAGCCGATGACTTACATGAACGTCTCGGGCAAGTCGGTCGCCGCGCTGGCGCGCTTCTTCAAGATCGCGCCCGAAGAGATCATGGTCGCCCACGACGAGCTCGACATCGAGCCCGGCCAGCTCAAGTTCAAGCAGGGCGGCGGCAACGGCGGACACAACGGGCTCAAGGACATCCAGGCCCAGCTCGGTTCGGCCAATTTCTGGCGCCTGCGCCTGGGCATCGGTCACCCGGGCATCAAGGCCGAGGTTGCTGCCTTTGTGTTGCGCCGGCCGCCGATCGCAGAACGCCAGACCATCGACGACTGCATCGACAAGTCGCTGGAGGTCGCCGACCTGATGCTGGCTGGCCAGATGGACCGCGCGCTGACCAAGCTGCACGCCAAGCCGCCGCGCCCCAAGCAGCCGCGTCCGGCGACTGGCGAAAAGCCGGCGGCAGCGCCATCATCGGCACCACCTTCAGCACCCGGCACGCCCACGACATGAAGCTCCTCCTGGCCTCGTTGCTCCTTTGCATCGCCGGCACCGCCGCGTGCGAAACCGAGCGGCGCGAGGCCCAGGTCTATCACTGCGGCCCCGACGGCCGCGACCTGCGCGACACGCCCTGCCCCGAGCCCGGGCGCCCTGCCAGCAGCGTCAGCTTCGACAATCCCAGCAACGCAGATCGAGAAGCCGCGCTCGCTGCGGCCGAACGTCAGGCGAGCTTGGCGGCGCAGATGGAGCACGACCGCCAGCTCGCCGAAGCCGAGGCGCTGCGCCGCAACGCAAGCGCCGCCAGCCTCAGCGCGCCGCGGCCGGCCGCATCGGCGCCGCGGCAAATCGTCGTGCGCAAACTGCATGCGCCGCGGCCACGCAAGCCCAGGCCACCTTCGGCGCAGGCCTCCGCGCCGCACTGAATCGCGCCCGCCAGTCTTCCCCCGCCTCCTCGGGCGAACCCCAGGCCTCGAAAGACCGTGCGGGATGCGTACGATTCACTTTGGGTCGGCTTGACTGCTGCTCATAATGGCCTAACGACGTAATTCAGCGGGATCTGCGATGAGCGACCTGATCTTTGAGGACGACGTCAGCGCCGACACGCCGGCCGAGCCGGTCAAGACGCTGGACCCGTGGATCGTCCTGATCGTCGACGACGATCCTGCGGTCCATCAGGTCACGCAGCTGGTGATGTCGGACTTCGAGTTCAACGGCCGCCGCCTGTTGTTCCTCGACGCCTACAGCGGTGCCGAAGCCCACGAGCTGCTCAAGACGCGCAAGGACATCGCCGTCATCCTGCTCGACGTCGTGATGGAGAGCGACCGCGCCGGCCTCGATCTCGCGCGCGCGATCCGCGAGGAGCTCGGCAACACGCACGTGCGCATCGTGCTGCGCACCGGCCAGCCGGGCCAGGCGCCGGAAGAGCACGTCATCAAGACCTACGACATCAACGACTACAAGGAGAAGACCGAGCTCACCAAGCGCAAGCTGATCACGGTCTTCTACTCGGCGCTGCGCTCGTACCGCGACATCATGATCATCGAGCAGTCGCGCCAGGCGCTGCGCCGCTCGATCGATGCGATCACTCGCATCTACGACTCGCGCAACCTGCGCACCTTCGCCTCGGCGGTGCTTGAGCAGGTCGCCCAGCTGCTCGGCATCGACGCCCAGGGCCTGTGCGCGAGCCGCATCTCGGCCTACGCCGCCTCGCATGTCGAAGGCAAGCTCAAGGTGCTGGCGGCGACGAGCGAGTACTCCGCGCTGCTCGTCGATGAAGGGCTCGCGCAGCTGCCGCTGGAGGTCAAGCTCGCGCTCGACGACGCCATCAACGCCCAGGAGACCATCTTCGACGAGCGCCGCTTTGTCGGCTACTACCGCACGAGCAGCGGCAGCGAGAGCCTGCTCTACATGGCCTTCTCCGAGCCGGTCGACCGCAGCGCCCGCGAGCTGCTCGAGATCTTCTGCGCCAATGTCGCGATCACCTACGAGGCGCTGCTGCTGCGCGAGGAGATCCAGGACACCCAGCGCTCGACCGTCTACATCATCGGCGAGGCCGTCGAGCGCCGCTCCAAGGAGACCGGCGCGCACGTGCGGCGCGTGGGCGAGCTGGCGGCACTGCTGGCCGAGAAGATCGGCATGCGCATCGAGGATGTCGAATTCATGCGCCAGGCCGCGCCGCTGCACGACGTCGGCAAGATCGGCATTCCCGACCGCGTGCTCAACAAGCCGGGCAAGCTGGACGACGAAGAGTGGGAAATCATGAAGACCCACGCGCGCGTCGGCTTCGAACTGCTGAGCAAGTCCGACAAGCGCATCCTCCAGCTCGGCGCCATCATCGCGCACGAGCACCACGAGCGCTGGGACGGTGCAGGCTACCCTCGCAACCTGGCCGGCGAGCAGATCCATGTCGCGGGCCGCATCGTGGCACTGGCCGACGTGCTGGATGCGCTCGTCAGCCATCGCTGCTACAAGGACGCCTGGGGCTTCGACTCGGCGCTGGACTACGTGCGCGAGCAAGCCGGCCTGCAGTTCGACCCCACGCTGGTGCAGACGCTGTTCGACAACCTGGACGCCGTGCGCTCGATCTATGCCCGCTTCCCCGACGCCTGAGCAGGGCAAGGCCGGGGAAGAGCCGCTCGCGGACTGCCGCGCGGCGCTGACAGCCGCGAACGACAAGCTGGTCGAGCAGGAAAAGTACGCCATCCTCGGCGCGCTCGTGCCGGGCCTGGCGCACGACATCAACACGCCCATCGGCATCGCCGTGACGGCCGCCACCGCGGTGGAGGACTTCGCCGCGGCACTGCAGGCCAGGCTCGGCGGCGAGCGCGTCAGCCGCGCGGAGCTGCTGGCACTGGCCGCTCAGATCGCCAACGCCAGCAACCTGATCGCCTCCAACCTGCAGCGCGCCGCCGACCTGATCGGCAGCCTCAAGGCCGTTGCGGCGGACCAGGCCAGCGTAGCCGAGATGTCAATTGAACTGGTTAGTTACGTGCGCGGTGTCGTGCGCGTCCACCAGCCGGTGCTGCGCAGCAGCCATGTCGAGGTCGCGTTCGATGCGCCGCAGGAACTGCACGTACGGATGGTCCCGGGCATGCTCTCGCAGATCGTCTCCAACCTCATCATGAATGCGCTGGCCCATGCCTTCGACGGCCTGCCGGACTCGCAAGCGCGGCGCGTCTCGCTGAGCCTGCGCCGCGACGGCGACCGCATCGTGCTCGTGTTCGCCGACAACGGCCGCGGCGTCACGCCCGAGGTGCGCGAGCGCATGTTCGAGGCGCACTTCACCACGCGCCGCGGCAGCGGCGGCTCCGGCCTCGGCCTGCACATCGTCGAAACGATGGCACAGCGCCTGGGCGGCGCGGTCAGCGTCGTGGACGGCGCCGCGCCCGGGCTCACGCTTCGGGTGGAACTGCCTTATCGGGCGTAGCGGCCACCAGCGCAGCACTAGTCAGGCGCAGGTACTTGGCCATCAGCGACTCGCGGCTCTCGACATGGGCCGGGTTCACGGGGATGCAGGCAACGGGGCACAGCATCACGCATTGCGGCTCGTCGAAGTGGCCGACGCATTCGGTGCACTTGTGCGGGTCGATCTGATAGAACTCGGGGCCCATCGAGATCGCCTCGTTGGGGCATTCCGGCTCGCAGACGTCGCAGTTGATGCACTCGTCGGTAATCATCAACGCCATGCTCAGTCCTCCTGCCGAGCCAGGCGTGCGCCGAGGCGTGCCAGCACCAGCGGCGAGACAAACTGCGACACGTCGCCGCCGAGCGTGGCGATCTCGCGCACGAAGGTGCTCGAGATGAACTGCAGCTGGTCCGACGGCGTCAGGAACAGCGTCTCGACCTCGGGCATGAGCTTGCGATTCATGCCGGCCATCTGGAACTCGTACTCGAAGTCGCTGACCGCGCGCAGGCCTCGCACGATGACCCGTGCGCCATGGGCGACGACAAAGTCGCGCAGCAGGCCTTCAAAAGCGATGACCTCGACATTGGGCAGGCCGGCGAACAACTCGCGCGCCATGTCCAGGCGCTCGTCGAGCGTGAACATGGTGCGCTTGTGATGCCCCGCCGCGACCGCGACGATGAGGCGACCGAACAGGCCGGCGCCGCGGCGCACGAGGTCCTCGTGGCCGAGCGTCATCGGATCGAAGGTGCCGGGATAGATGGCGATGGGGGCGCTGCTCATGCCGACGATTATCCCAAGCGCCGGAAAACCGCGTAGTGCACGGCCCCGGCGCGGCCGGCGCGCCAGGCCTCTGCGCCGGCGGGCGGCGCGATCTCGCGGTCCGACTCCAGATAGACGAAGCCCTGCGGCACCACGACGCGCAGCGCCGCCGCCAGGGCGGCGTCGAACAGGTCGGCGCCGAACGGCGGGTCGAGCAGCACGAGATCGAAGCGGTCGGGCGCGCACCGGGCGATCCAGGCCAGCGCGTCGGCGCAGTCGACGCGCAGCGCCTCGCTGTCCTGCAAGCGCGCCTTGTTCTGCGCGAGCTGCTTGGCCAGCTGCGCGTCGCGCTCGACGAGCTGCACCTCGGCCGCACCGCGCGACGCGGCCTCGAAGCCGAGCGCGCCGCTGCCGGCGAACGCATCGAGCACGCGCCAGCCGGTCAGGTCCTGGCCCAGCCAGTTGAAGACGGTTTCGCGGACGCGGTCCGGCGTGGGGCGCAGGCCCGGCTTGTCGAGCACGGGCAGCTTCGACCGCTTCCAGCGGCCGCCGATGATCCGAACTTCGTGATGGGTCATCCAGTATTCGATGTCGTGTGTTCGGGCCGAGCGCTGGGCCGCTCCCGAGCCGGCCCGCTAGGCGATGTGCTTGGGGCTCGACGCCCCAAGCATCGTCGTCCCCTCGGGGGACCGACCGGCGTATTCGCCGGACGAGGGGTCATTGTCTGACGGGGATGCCGCGCGCGGCCATCAGCGCCTTGGCCTCGCCGACCGTGTGTTCGCCGTAATGGAAGATGCTGGCCGCAAGGACCGCGTCGGCGCCGCCGATCTGCACGCCGTCGGCGAGGTCGTCGAGCGAGCCGACGCCACCCGAGGCGATCAGCGGCACGTCGACGGCATCGGCCACGGCCCGCGTGAGCTCGAGGTCGAAGCCGCTCTTGGTGCCGTCACGGTCCATGCTGGTCAGCAGGATCTCGCCGGCGCCGAACTCGGCCATCTGGCGCGCCCAGGCGACGGCGTCGAGGCCGACGTTCTTGCGCCCGCCATGGGTGTAGACGTCCCAGCCGCTGCCGTCGGCCCGACGCTTGGCGTCGATGGCGACGACGATGCACTGCGCGCCGTAGCGGTCCGAGCATTCGCGGATCAGCTCGGGCCGCGCGACGGCGGCCGAGTTGAAGCTGACCTTGTCGGCCCCGGCGTTGAGCAGGCGCCGCACGTCGGCGACCGAGCGCACGCCGCCGCCGACCGTCAGCGGGATGAAGACCTGGCTGGCGACGGCTTCGATGATCGGCAGGATCAGGTCGCGGCCGTCGCTGGTGGCGGTGATGTCGAGGAAGGTGAGCTCGTCGGCGCCCTGCTCGTTGTAGCGCGCCGCGATCTCGACCGGGTCGCCGGCGTCGCGCAGGGTCTCGAAATTGACGCCCTTGACGACGCGGCCGCCCGTCACGTCCAGGCAGGGAATGATGCGCTTGGCCAGCACGTTATTCAGCCGCCGACAGCGTGTCGGCGCGGTCTTGTGCCGCGGCGAAGTCGAGATCGCCCGTGTAGATGGCGCGGCCGCAGATCACGCCCGCGACGCCTTCGCTCTCGACCGCGCACAGCGCGTCGATATCGGCCATGTTCGAGAGGCCGCCCGAGGCGATCACGGGGATGGACAGGGCCTGCGCGAGCTTGACCGTGGCCTCGATGTTGATGCCCGTGAGCATGCCGTCGCGGCCGATGTCGGTGTAGATCACGCCTTCGACGCCGTAGTCCTCGAACTTGCGGGCGAGGTCGACGACCTCGTGGCCGGTGAGCTTGCTCCAGCCGTCGGTCGCGACCTTGCCGTCCTTGGCGTCCAGGCCCACGATGACGTGGCCGCCGAAGGCGCTGCAGGCGTCCTTGAGGAAGCCCGGATTCTTGACCGCGGCCGTGCCGATGATGACGTAGGAGAGGCCGTCGTCGAGATAGCGCTCGATGGTGTCGAGGTCGCGGATGCCGCCGCCGAGCTGCACGGGGATCTGGTCGCCCACCGCGCGGATGATGGCCTTGATCGCCGCCTCGTTGACGGGCTTGCCGGCGAAGGCGCCGTTCAGGTCCACGAGATGCAGGCGCCGCGCGCCGGCATCGAGCCAGCGCTTCGCCATCGCGGCGGGGTCCTCGCTGAACGTGGTGGAGTCATTCATGTCGCCTTGCTTGAGGCGAACGCAGCGACCATCCTTGAGGTCAATGGCGGGAATCAGCAGCATGGCCGAGGTGCGGGGTTTGAAGCGGGAACGAGAAAGGCGAAGTGGGGACGGTTGCTGGGTGGAGCAGATCGGGTCCTCATGGCTTCCAGTGCAGGAAGTTGCGGTACAGGGCAAGCCCTCGCGCGGCGCTTTTCTCGGGGTGGAACTGGGTGGCAAAAATGTTATCCCGGGCCACCGCGCAGGTAAAGCGCAGGCCGTAGTCGGAGGTGCCCACGCTGTGGCGCTCGTCCGACGGCGCGGCGTAGAAACTGTGCACGAAGTAGAAGTGCGAGTCGTCCGGAACCTCGCCCCAGACCGGGTGCGGACGCGCCTGGCGCACCGCGTTCCAGCCCATGTGCGGGACCTTGTAGCGGCTGCCGTCGGGCTGGAGCTGCCCTTCCAGGCGAAAGCGCTGGACACGGCCGGGAATCAGGCCGAGGCCGGGCGTGTCTTGCTCTTCGCTGTGCTCCAGCAGCATCTGCATGCCGACGCACACGCCCATCAGCGGCTTGTTCACCGCGGCTTCGAGCACGGCTTCGCGCAAGCCCGTGGCCTGCAGTTCGCGCATGCAGTCGCGCATGGCGCCCTGGCCCGGCAGGACGATGCGCTCGGCGGCGCGGACCACCTCCGGCTCGGACGTGATCCGCACGTCCACGTCGGTGCCTTCCGCCGCGTGGACGACAGCCTGAGACACCGAGCGCAGATTGCCCATGCCGTAGTCGACCACGGCGACCATTCGCTTCACAGGCTGCCCTTCGTCGACGGGATCACGCCAGCCGAGCGCGGGTCCAGCGTCATCGCCATGCGCAGCGCGCGACCGAAGGCCTTGAACATGGTCTCGGCCTGATGGTGCGCGTTGTGGCCCTTCAGGTTGTCGACGTGCAGCGTGACGAGCGCGTGGTTGACGAAACCCTGGAAGAACTCGTAGGTCAGCTGGGTGTCGAAGGCGCCCACCGCGCCGGAGGTGAACTTGCAGTCCATCTCCAGGCCCGGCCGGCCGGAGAAGTCGACCACGACGCGCGAGAGCGCCTCGTCCAGCGGCACGTACGCGTGCCCGTAGCGCGTGATGCCGGCCTTGTCGCCGATGGCCTGGGCGACGGCCATGCCCAGCGTGATGCCGACGTCCTCGACCGTGTGGTGGCCGTCGATGTGCAGGTCGCCCTTGGCCTCGATGTCGAGGTCGATAAGACCGTGGCGCGCGATCTGGTCGAGCATGTGGTCGAAGAAACCGATGCCCGTGGCGAGCCGGGCCTGGCCCGTGCCGTCGAGGTTGACGCGCACGCGGATCTGGGTTTCCTTGGTGTTGCGGGTGACTTCTGCAATCCGGTCCGTCATAGCGATTCCTTGAAGGCCGCGAGCATGGCCTGGTTTTCCTCCGGCGTGCCGATGGTGATGCGCAGGCAGTTGCGCAGCAGGGCGTGGGCGCCGGAAACGTTCTTGATCAACACGCCGCTGCTGCGCATGCGCTGGAAGGTGGCGGCGGCATCGGCAACGCGCACGAGCAGCATATTGCCCTGGCTCGGGAACACGCGCACGCCGTCGATCGCGCCGAGCGCTGCCGCAACCTGCTCGCGCTGCGCGCGCAGCTCGGCAGCCTGCGCCGCGTAGACCTCGGCATGCTCGAGCGCGAACAGCGCCGCCTCGGCATTGAGCACGCCGACGTTGAACGGCGGACGCAGCTTGTCGATCTCGCCGATCAGCGTCCGCTCACCCATCAGGTAGCCGATGCGAACGCCGGCCAGGCCGAACTTGCTCATGGTGCGCATCACCAGCACGTGGGCGTGGCGCTCGAGCAGGCTCATGGCATCGCGCGTGGCAAAGGGCTGGTAGGCCTCGTCCATGATGACGAAGCCCGGCGCCGCTTCGACGATGCGCTCGATCGTTTCCCAGTTCCAGAGGCTGCCCGTCGGGTTGTTCGGGTAGGCCAGGTAGATCGCGGCCGGCTGGTGGCGTGCGATGGCGTCGAGCATCGCGGCTTCGTCGAGCTCGAAGTCCGGCGTCAGCGGCACGCTTTCGAAGCGCAGGTGCTGGTAGCGGGAGGACAGCTCGTACATGACGAAGCTCGGGCTCGGCGCCAGCACCACCGCGCCGGGGCGGCTGATGGCCATGGACAGCATGGTGATGATCTCGTCCGAGCCATTGCCGAGCGTGACCGCGCAATGCTCGGGCATGCCGGCGTGGCGCGCCAGCGCCCAGCCCAGCTCGAGCGTGCGCTCGGCCGGATAGCGGTTGATGGCGACCTGGCCGAGGCGCTCGCCCAGGCGCGCCTGGAGCTCCGGCGAGAGCCGGTAGGGGTTCTCCATCACGTCGAGCTTGACCATGCCGGCACTCGGCTGGACGTGATAGGCCGGCATGCTGCGCACGTCGGTGCGCAGGTAGCGGTCCATGCGCTGCGGCAGGTCAGCGGGCTGATCAGACATTGGCGACTTCATCGAGCACTTCCGGTCCGGTCACGAAGGGATTGAGGATGCGCACGCCGTCGATCTGCTGGCCGTGCTGGAGGTCCTCGGAGAGCACGTAGCCGCAGCCCTGGTGCTGGGCCGAGGCCACGATCAGCGCGTCCCAATAGTTGAGGCCATAACGGCTTTCGACGGCCCAGGCCGTCTCGACGGTGGCGTGGTCGATCTGCCAGGGCTTCCATTGCTGGTAGCGGCGCACTTCGGCCCGCGCATCGCCGGCCGAGATGGCGGAGGCGAACTTCTTGCGCGCATTGGCATAGAACTCGTTGAGCACCTGGACGCCGATGCGCCCGCACCGGCGCGTCCAGCAGGCCGTGATCCAGGCTTGCGCCAGGTCGCGCTTGACGGGGTCCCGGTCGTCGAAGCAGTACAGCAGGACGTTCGTGTCGACCAGGACCAGCGTCGCACTCACCGCTGGCTCCGGTCGTAGATTTCTTCGCGCGTCGGGTAGCGCCCTTCGGAGCTGCGGCCCCAGCTCTTGAACTCGAGGGCCTCGCGCATGGCGCGCTCATAGGCGTCGTCGTGCCGCATCTTCTCGGCCAGCAGCTCACCCAGCAGCCGCGAGACGCTGGTGTTGCGCCGCGCGGCTTCCATCCGCGCCCAGTCGGCGACGGCGTCTTCCATGGTGACGGTGACGTTCTTCATTCGAACCTCGCTCACGCCTCATCGGCGAAGGATGCTGCACGAATCTCGTGTTCCACTATTTTCGTGTCACACGAACTTCGTGTCAATCGCGAAGTCGTATCTCCGCCGCGCGGGCATGGCCTTGCAAGCCCTCGCCGTAGGCGAGTTCGGCCGCGATCGGGCCGAGCTTCTGCGCGCCGGCCTCGCTGACTTCGATCAGGCTGGAGCGCTTCTGGAAGTCCATCACCGACAGCGGCGAGGAGAAGCGCGCCGTGCCTGCGGTCGGCAGCACGTGGTTGGGGCCGGCGCAGTAGTCGCCCAGCGATTCGCTCGTGTAGGCGCCGAGGAAGATCGCGCCGGCGTGCTTGAGCAGCGGCTCCCACTCGTGCGGCGCGCGGCTGGAGACCTCCAGGTGCTCGGGCGCAATGCGGTTGCTGATGGCGCAGGCTTCTTCCATCGAGCGCGTCAGGATCAGGCCGCCGCGGCCTTCGAGCGAGGCGCGGATGACCTCGCGACGCGGCATCTCGGGCAGCAGGCGCTCGATGCTGGCGTAGACCGCTTCGATGTAGGCGGCGTCCGGGCACAGCAGGATGCTCTGGGCGAGTTCGTCGTGCTCGGCCTGGCTGAACAGGTCCATCGCGACCCAGTCGGGCGGCGTCGTGCCGTCGGCCAGCACGAGGATCTCGCTCGGGCCGGCGATCATGTCGATGCCGACCTGGCCGAACACGTGCTTCTTGGCGCTCGCCACGTAGGCGTTGCCGGGGCCGGTGATCTTGTCGACGCGCGGCACCGTGGCCGTGCCGTAGGCCAGCGCGCCGACAGCCTGCGCGCCGCCGATCGTGAAGGCGCGGTGCACGCCGGCCAGGTGAGCGGCGGCCAGCACCAGCGGGTTCTTCTCGCCGCGCGGCGTCGGCACGACCATGACGATCTCTTGCACGCCGGCGACCTGCGCCGGGATGGCGTTCATCAGCACGCTGCTCGGGTAGGCGGCCTTGCCGCCAGGCACGTAGATGCCGACGCGGTCGAGCGGCGTGACCTTCTGGCCCAGCAGCGTGCCGTCTTCGTCGCGGTACTGCCAGCTCTGGCCCGCAGCCTGCTTCTGCGCCTCGTGGTAACGGTGGATGCGCGCGGCAGCGGCTTCGAGCGCGGCGCGCTGCGCGGGCGTGATGGCGTCGAGCGCGGCGGCGAGTTCATCGCGGCCGAGTTCGAGCGCGGCCATGCCGGGCACCGCGAGGTGGTCGAAGCGCGCGGTGTAGTCGAGCACGGCGGCATCACCGCGCGTGCGCACGTCGGCGAGGATGTCGGCGACGCGCTGCTCGAT